>VMHT01127629.1_pt1 | contig 10127 bp, 16 predicted proteins | sample 4693611 | NCBI WGS metagenome assembly VMHT01 (sample SAMN12280063, study PRJNA550983) | marine metagenome | isolation source: seawater sampled from same location over 5 years 0.02-0.2 micron viral filtrate | place: USA: collected off the coast of southern California halfway between the port... ...
CATGCATTTAGTGTTGCTATTGAAGTTTATAAAATAATTTTAAATAATCTTGAAAATGGTATAAAAACGGTTGATAAGGATACCGGTGAAGTAACCACAGAGCCAGCAGGTTCTGATAGTAAAACTAATAACGAAAATGGTACAACAATTAATACTGGTGATGCTAAAATGACACCTGATGGTGATGTAACTAATAGTGCATCTGATGTAGAAGAACTATCAGATCGTCAAAAAAGTTTATTAGAAAAAGCTGTTAACAAGCAGAAAAGTTTTGTTAATGATAACGTTAAAAAAACTAATCTTAGTAAAAAAGATTCAAAGTCAATTAATACTTTAGAATCATCAGGTGCTACCTATGAAGAAGTTAATGTAGATGGTAGATGGGGTGGTAAAGAGAAAGTAAAAACTTTAGTAGTAAGAGAATTAACAAGTGCATTAATTGAATCTAATCAATTTAACGTTGTTAGAAAACATAATAGTTATAGTTATGATAACTATTCAGAATATAATTTTGTTGAAGAAGGAATTAGATTAGGTACTATACTTGGTCGTAAATTAAAAGTTCGCGGAGAAGAAAGAGATCTTAAATATACCCGTAAGAATTCTGGTAAAATAGACCGTCGCATTATTGCTGAACTTGGGTTTAATAATGAAAATGTATTTAGTCAAACTTTTGTAGAAAAATTTAACAAAGCTTATCTGCACCTATCAATTGATGCTTCTGGATCAATGAATGGTGCTTATTGGAATAAAGCTATGACATCCGCAGTTGCTATGATTAGAGCTGCTGAAATGGCTGGTAATATTCACGTCGTAGTTACAGTAAGAACAACCCATTCAAACGATAGGGGCTATAATTCATCAGTACCTTTAATTATGGTAGTGTATGATTCTCGTAAAGATAAAATCAATAAAGTGAAATCATTATTTAAATATATTGCACCTAATGGTACTACACCTGAAGGATTAACATTCGAAGCTATTAGGAAAGAATTGATTCCTGGGGGTAGAAATGCTGATTCATATTTTGTTAACTTTTCTGATGGGATGCCAATGTTTCATGATAGCAATATAGATTACACTGGTAATACTGCTTTAACACACACTAAAAAAAGTGTTGAAGAAATACGGAAAAATGGAATCAGAGTATTAAGTTATTTTATTTCTGATAGTGATTATAATAGAGAAAGTAGAGTAAGAGATTTTAAAAGAATGTATGGATCTGATGCACGTTTTATTAATCCAACTAATATGATGGAAGTAGCTAAAACAATGAATGCAGTGTTTCTGGAGAAATAAAGGAAAGGAAAGTTAATATAATAATATTAATTAAAAAATTAATTAATAATAATATCATAATATTATTATATATAACTAGTTGTAAGGTGAAGCAAACATGCAAAATATTTTGATGGTTTCAAAAATTTCATTATATATATTAATGAAGAAAGGATTACAACCCAAATGGGGGTAATCTAATGTTGACTAACTAGTAACAAAATAGGAGAAACAAAATGACTAAAGTTGCATTTCACACAAACCTTCCAGCATTCATCTCTCGCGATGAATTTTTAACACCCTTTGATAAAGTATTTGATAAGTTCTTTGAACAATCATTTCCTGAAGTAGTAAAGACTGTAGGAGTGAAACCGTTTGAAGGTTCAGCTTACCCAAAGGTTAACGTTTATGAATATGATGATAGAATTAGTATTCTTGCTGAAATTCCAGGACTTGATAAAAAACAGCTTAATGTAGAAGTAGAAGATGAGGTATTAACTATCTCAGGTGATAAACATGGGTTTGATGATATTGATACAGCAAAGCTTGTACGCCGCGAACTAAAACACTCTTCATTCAAGCGATCTTTTGAACTTGGTGATTCACTAGACGGTGACAAAGTGTCCGCTTCATTTAAAGATGGTATACTTTCAATTAGCGTTCCTAAAGTTGAACCAGAACTACCGAAGAAAAATTTCGTTAAGATCAGTTAGTGCGTATAGTCGAAGCGCAGGATACACTATATCTTGTTCTAAAAACGTACCCAGTAAACATTGAAATAGGTTATGAAGAATTAAAAAAACGATGGGGTGCAGATACTATTTTAAGAAATAAAGATATTTTGTATCTCTGCGCTCGAATTATCGACGCAGAGTTTGAAATGGTTCCAGGAAAAAAATAAAAAAAAAAATAGTGATTCGTATTAAAAAGTATTAGTATATTCTAATTATAAAATATGACTGAAAATACAAAAGAGAAATATGCTAGTTTCGTTGAAGATGGAATTTATTATCTTCAATGTAAGTCATGCGGAAATTATGTTGCAGTGTCTGATAAGGATATTGTTTCAACCACATGTTCTATGTGTGTTAGTAATGCAATTCCTTTGGATGCTAAACCAAATTACATTCCAACAGGTCGACCACCTGGTTGGCATTTTATGAAAGAATTTGTTGATAAAGATGGCAATGTATTTCATAAGGGAAAAGAAATTCCTAAACTGAAGGGCACGCTACCACCCACAAAGGTGAAACCTTCTAAAAAAAGAAAAATTAAACGTCGAACAAAAGAACAGATATTAGTGGCTAGAGAAAAAGAAAAAAAAGCTGAGTTAAAGAAAGCATTACAAAAACAAAAAGATTTTATTAACCACAAATTTGGAGTGAAGTAACGATGATATTAACTGGTAGTGAATTTGAAAAAATTGGGAAAAAGGTATGTACTAAAATTGATCTAGAGAGCGGCGAAGAGTTATCAGCTAAATTATTTAAAGAATTATCTAAAGCTAAACATGGCATAGGCCTTTCAGCTCCACAGATAGGTGAATCGAAGAGAGTGTGTGTTGTTAATGTTAAATATCCGATTAATTTTATTAATCCTAAGATTACAGAATCAGAGGGTGAAATAGTATATGTTGAGGGATGTTTATCATATCCTGATATGGGAGTTAGAACAAAACGATTTACTCGTATAGTAGTTGAAGCAGATAACTTTGATGAACCCACTGAATTTAAAGTGGGTGGTGATCATGATACATTAGAATGTATTTGCGTACAGCACGAGATAGATCATTTAGATGGGGTATTAATGTTTGATAGATTTACAAAGTTAGAACCTATAGTATCTAAAACAAAAATAGGTAGAAATGAAATAGTATCAATCACTAATAATGAAGAAATTAAAACTCTCAAATATAAAAAAGCTTTACCTTTACTTAATAGTGGTGATTGGCAGTTTACTAATTCGGAGGTTGTGTGAAAGAAGCATTAACATATGATGATATATCGATAATACCGAAACATTCAAATATATTACATCGTGATGATGTAAGTACAATTACAGAAGTTACAAAAAATATTTATCTTGAAGTACCATTAATATCATCTCCTATGGATACTATTACTGGATATCACATGGCACTAGAAATGGCTGCATTGGGAGGTATGGGTATAGTCCATAGATTTATGAGTATAAGATCACAGTGTGGGATAATTAAACGATTGATAGAACATACGGTTGGTGCTGCTATAGGGGTTACGGATGATTATATAGAACGCGCTCAAGAATTAGTAAATAATGGATGTAAAATTATATTAATAGATGTTGCACATGGACATCATTTATTAGTTAAAGATGCTATGAGGAGAATCAAAAATGAAATTAAAGGTGATTATGATATCATTGCGGGAAGCATTGCAACTGGAGAAGCTGCACGAGATTTGTGTGAGTGGGGCGTGGATGCTGTTAGAGTTGGTATTGGCGGCGGGTCATTATGCTCAACAAGAATACAAACCGGCGTTGGTATTCCTATGGTTACCGCTTTATTTGATACTGTGTCTGCTTGTGATACCTATAACATTCCTGTTATTGCTGACGGCGGAATTCGCGTACCGGGCGATGTTGCGAAGGCAATAGCATGTGGTGCTAATGCAGTTATGTTAGGAAGCTTATTATCAGGTACGAAAGAAACACCCGGTTCTATAATCAAGAATGGTTTATGGCCTAATGAAAAATTATATAAGAAATATAGAGGTAGTGCATCTATAGAATCAAAATTAGATAGAGGTGAGACCGTAAAAAATGTTGAAGGGTATAGTAAGAATGTTCCTTATAAAGGAAAGACAAAAAGAATTATTGATGATATAGTATATGGATTGAAAAGTTCAATGAGCTATATTAATGGTTTGAATATTGAAGATTATCAAAGTAAAGCAGATTTTGTTAAAATAACAAACGCCGGATTAATCGAATCAAAACCTCATTTAATTGCGTAATTAACTATTTATATATGAGAGATAAACATGGCAAAAGTTGGCATAGAAGAAATATTATACAGAATTGGTAATCGACTTCAACTTATCGAAGCAGCTGTTGTAGATAATAGGAAGTTGATGACCCGGGTTATGGAACAAAGTAATGAATTACTTATGGGATTTAAACATATAAATAATTTGGTTGATTTTATAGTACCTGATGAAGAATTAGAAAAAGAGCTAAAAAAAATACCTTCTCCATTATATATAGATAACTATATGGATATGGCAAAATCTATATATGATAGAATGAACGAACTTCGAAAACTTGAAGAGGAACTGGAGAAGTATAAAGATGAAATTACACCAGGAACAATGGGCGAATCATGATGACACTATACACATACCACATGAGAGACTTGATTATATAATAGAATTATTAGAGGAATCAATCTATTTAGATGATGATAAACTAGTAGAAAAAGTCTTAGCTATATTACAACATATACAGAGTGAAAATAATTTTGAACAATACAAAGATGATGATGATTGGTGGATGGGTTTAGGTGATGATGAATAATATGGGCCTGATCGGTATCGACAGGTGTTTTTTGATAATGAGTGCAGCGGAGATTGAGTATGTCTCGCAATAAAAGACTCACTAACTCAATTGGTGAGGATATTATCCTTGCAGGGTTGGTAATAGATTGGCATTTAGCTGAGTTTGATTACCCAGCTGGTGACAGTACTGCTCCTGTACAAGATACAGGTCTGGTAGACCAACCGATATACGCTTACGCGTAAGTCCTTGGGTTGTTTAACACCCGAGCATAAAATAAGTTGAACACCAACTCTTTGGTGATTTGGAGTATAACTAAAAGCCAGTTACAGAGTGTATTCTGAGCAAAAAGGACTCACATGGTTGTTTGTCGATTTCTACCAATGGAAACCGGATAAGCTGTAAATGACTTATTATCATAGATAGACTGGACTGGGGTTCGATTCCCCACAGGTCCACATGTTTCAAATAGGTTACTCGTTATGTAGTTATACAGTTACATATGTTTAGTAACTTAGTGGAGAAACAAAATGAACATGAAGAACGTAGTAGCAATGGTCAATGATGGATTGGAAGGATTAACTTCAATTCTTTCTGGCGTCATAGTACTTGGAATATTTTCATCTATCGTATTTGAAGGTGGGGTATTCGGGATAGACGTAATTGCTAACCTAATGAGTATAATAGGGCAGATTACCAATGGCGGCTTTGCCGGCTTGTTAGCTCTATTAGTCATATTGGGATTATGGAACAAGTGACAAGGAGATGATGTATGAACATCACAAATAGAAAGCTCGTATGTGCGGCTGTGTGTTTTATAGCAGCAAGTGGATTCGTAGCTTTAGGTAAAGCCGACTTTCAAGGTTGGGCCGATTTTGTAAAATGGGTCTTTGGCATATATGCCGCCGGGAATGTTGGTGAACACGGTGCTAACGCAGTACTGAGTAAAAAGTAAATAGATGACGTTGCGGTGAATTATTCCACCGCAACGTCAATTAAATGGAGGTTATATGAAATATAATTCAGAACATATTTTAGTTTGTTGGAACGAGCTAATGGAATATGTTGAGAAGTATTTTGAAGATACACAAAAAGAAAATATACTTAGCTTATATAAACATTTTGAAGATAGGATGATTGAAGCACCTGCATCAAGCAGACCAGGATATCATAATTGTTTTGTAGGTGGGTGGTTAGATCACACTCTTAGAATAACAAAGACTGCATTAAATATTAAACAACATTTTATTGATTTAGGTGTAGATGTAACATCTTCTAATTCTGATGTTGTGATGGCAGCAATGTTCCATGATTTAGGTAAGATAGGCGATTTAAATAAACCATATTATGTTATGCAAACGGATGAGTGGAGACGAAATAAATTAAAAGAATGGTATACATTTAATGACAAGCTAGAACCCATGAGCGTAACAGATAGGTCATTATGGTTGTTACAACATTTTGATATTAAAGTAAGCCCGGAAGTATGGAAAGCTATTAAACTGAGTGATGGTTTATTTGATGATGGTAATCAAAAATTATTTAGATCACCTGATAATAGAAACATTCTTCATTACATTATACACTTTGCTGATTGGATGAGTACGGTAGCAGAGAAACAACACCACCAACAATCATTGGAAGTTGATGAAGATGTTAAACAAAAATTTAACAATTCATTTAAAAAACCAAAAGAAAGGGAATTATCAGATCAAAATCTTAAAGAGTTAGGCAAAAAATTTGATGAGTTATTTAAATAATGGTATTAGAAATATTATTATTAACGTGTATATTTAGTTTTTTGTTTGTAAGTTATTTATTGTTTTTAGCACTTAGAAGAATAAATGTTTATGAAAATTTTATTGTACAATTTCAACAAATAGTTGAATATGCCGAACAACAAATGAAGAATGTTGATGCATCAGGTCATTATGAATCAGATGATGAAACAGGATTCTTTTTTAAACAATTAAAAGATTTACAAAATATGTTAAGTGAAATATTTGAAGTAAATGAGGAGAATATAAGTAATGCCCCGAAAGAAAAAAAATAGAATGTATTTTGGACCAGAGGTTCAAGATGCGATTATTAAATATAATGAAGAAACAGACACATCTATAAAAAATATAATATATCGTGATGAGATAGCATATGCGTTTGATAAGTTAGTTGAAAATATAATTAATACATTTAAATTTTCTTATTTTGATTCTCAGTTTATAGATGTTAAACAAGAAGTAATATCTTTTCTTGTTTTGAATATGCACAGATATGATCATACTAAAGGGTATAAAGCATTTAGTTATTTTTCAGTTGTTGCTAAGAATTATTTGATTTTGATTAATAATGGTAATTATAAGAAGATGAAATTACATAGTGATTTTACAGCTGCTAAAACAATTAAGGAACTTTCTAAAACACCATATTATAATAAAATAGGAAGTTATTCAAGTGATCTTATGGATGAAATAATATTGTATTTTGAAGAACATATACCTACTATTTTTAAAAAGAAGAGGGATATTGATATTGCTTATTCTATTGTTGAGTTATTAAAACGAAAAGATGATTTAGATAATTTTAATAAAAAAAGTTTATATTTGTTAATCAGGGAAATGGCAGGTGTTAATACTACTTATATTACAAAAGTAGTTAATGAAATGAAACGTCATTATAAGATAATAGGAGAAACATTTAATACAACTGGAACAGTTCGAAGTATGATTTCTAAAAGTTTTTAAATAGATACTGTAATTTACAAAAAAAAGGCGATATTTTTTATCGCCTTTTTTATTTTATAATCTTTAAGGTGATTTATATTTATATATGAATATAACTAATTTGTATAACTATATGGAGTTTAAGATGCAAGATAATATGGAAATCTTTAGTGGTAAAACATTTCAAGATTTGACAAAAGATATATATGAAAATTCGAAGAATAAAAAGCTTCAATTGGATTTACTGATTCAAGAAATACATGGATTTATACATTCGATTGATGATGCTATATTGATAGGTCCCATTGTTAAGGAAATATACGAAGCCGCTATTAAGAATGATGAACATTTAGTTAAGTTAGCAAGTGTATTGCAACGTTTGTTATCAAGATCCGTAAGCGGAGCGGATGAGGACAGTTTTTTATTGTCAGAAAGTGAAAAGGAAGAATTGATAAATACGTTACAAGATACTGCAGCTGAGATACAGCAAAAGAGTGATACGATTAATGAAATCAAATTACCGGCAAGGAATTAAATGGGATCAACGTTTGTATCATATAAAAAAGTTGCTACGTCACCTGGTTTTATAGGACCAGCCCCCGATAACGATATATGGTTACAATTTGTTCCCGGGAAAGTAAAGTCAGTGGTTACGAGTGTTGGTAATCCGAAGACAAATCAAAATTTTGGCTCCGGAGCTCAAGATGGTGCTCCTAATAAATTAAATAGTATAATAGCCATACCCAAATATAGCAATGAGTTGAGAAAAACTTCAACAACAGATGAATCTAATAGATATGTACCGTTGTTACGAGGAATGGTAGATGTTCCAACGGAAGGCGATACAGTTTTATTATGTACGTTCGCTAAAACTAATTATTATTTAGGTCCATTAAATACAGAGAATAATGTAAATTTCAACTTTGATCGCTTTAATCTAGATCCTGAAGTTAGATTAGATTATGGGGTTGAAGCTAGTGATAGAGACTTAACAGGAATGTCTAAAAATTTTCCATATGCACCAGCCTTATCTAGAATACAAAAACCTTATATTAATCCATTGGACGATCCTAAAACTGATAAAAAGGTTTATAGAGAAATACACGGAGATATGATATTTGAAGGTAGGCACGGAAATAGTATACGAATTGGAAGTAGGGACATTAATCCATATATTATTATATCAAATGGTAGAAAAGTGTATAATGCCGTTGAAAGTACTCTGGACGGAAGTTTAATAGGAATACTTAACTCAGGAACACTCAGACAACATTTTTTACAAGATCGAAAAATAGATAATGATAGTTTTGTGCCTAAACCATTTGTATTAGCTTCTGATACAGTAGAAGATTCTAAACATTTAATGACTGCAGCAATTGATTTAGTCAACCCCGGAACAACTTCAACTGATTTAGTTTATAATTACAGTAGACCACAAATATTGCAGACATCAGATAGAATCACAATCAATAGTAGAATTGATAGTATGTTTCTTACATCGTTTCAGCATGTACATTTAGGAGCGGCCCGCGCAATCACAATATCTGCAAATCAGGAAACAATTTTCGATACTCCTAATATTTATTTAGGAAAGCAGGCTAAAATAAAAGCAAATAATAATGAAGCACAGGGATTGCTGTTGGGAGAAAATTTAAGAGCTTTGTTAGAAGAATTAGTTGATGTATTGTTGAAGGCAAATGGGCATTGTAATACAGCACCAATACCTTTGGGGTACAATGGGGGAGTTCCAGGAACACTAATGACAGAGCTTATTAAAATTAAATCAGCACTGGGCAAAAACGTTAATAATTTTGTGAGTAGTAAACATTTCATTGAAGAAAATGCATAATAGTTATAGGAGGCAATAATGAAACAATCAGAGTTAAAAATAATAATAAGAGAAATAGTAAGAGAAGAAGTTAGGATGGAACTTCGAAAGTTTCTCAAAGAGACAAAAATAAACGCTAGAAAGAAAGTAACATCGCGGAAGGTTGTTAAAACTAAACCAGTTATTAGAGAGCAGCAAAAAGCAACATATTCAACTAATAAAATATTGAATGAGGTGCTCAATGAAACAGCTCATGATGGCGCATGGCAACAGATGGGAGATGAGCCGTATACAACAGAAAATATGAGTTCTGTTTTACAAAATTCATATGCAGATGTGATAAATGGTTCAAATGAGATAAGCGGCGATCAAGCAGTAGCGTCTATGGGAGTGAACCCTGATAAAGTACCAGATCATGTTAAGGATGCTTTAACAAAAGATTATAGCAGTTTTATGAAAAAGGTTGCTGATAAGGATAAATCTAGGAGACCATAGTGGGTAAATCACTTAAAGAGGATATTAAAAAAGCTTTTGTTAAATCATCAGGAGCCGAACAATACGGGGATGGCAATACAGGAAATCTTGATGCACTAGCAAGTGATTTGAGGGATGCTATTATAGACTTTTTGGAGAAACAAACATGGACAATCACAGAGATGAAAGCAATATTGGAAGTTGAGGAAATGACAACATTAGCTCCATTGATGGCTGATGTATTACCATCTGTTACTACAACAATTCCCATTGGTGCTGTAGCAGTTAGTGTTGGA
>VMHT01094137.1_pt1 | contig 10126 bp, 1 predicted proteins | sample 4693611 | NCBI WGS metagenome assembly VMHT01 (sample SAMN12280063, study PRJNA550983) | marine metagenome | isolation source: seawater sampled from same location over 5 years 0.02-0.2 micron viral filtrate | place: USA: collected off the coast of southern California halfway between the port... ...
TGCGCGAGCCGTCTTTAGCGATGGATGTGGAGTATGCCCCGCATCTCATCCGTATCTGGAGAAATATGACGACACGACCCTATATTGGTGTTACGAGAGTGCTGGAAACGGAGGATCTGTATGCCGTATGTCAAATTCTGGCATGCCAGCGCCTTTAGATGGAACGTGGGGCACCGCCCAAAGCGATTGCTCAAATGTCGGCACGCATTGCGAATTCAGCACAACTCAAGTGGACAACTCCGGCAATAGGCCTCTTGGATGCTTTTACGAAAGAAATGATCGTGCATCTTACTTTAATTCTGGTAATTGTCCAGTAAGCATCGTTAGTGCAGAACAGTCCACTAATTATTGGACAACGCCAAATCCGACGTATGGTGGTTTTGCCGAACACGCTCTAGATGACGATACTAACACCTTTTCACACACACAAATGGGAGCTGGCAATTGGTTGCAATTGAATTTAGAAACAGGTGTTCGCACGATCACCTCAGTAGAGATTACAAATCGCTTAACCAGCAGCTCAACTGCTGCAAAATTAGGCGAATTCAATATCGAGTGGCAAAAGACTGGTGAGAGTTCCTGGACCTCTTGCGGAACATTTACATATGTAACGGCAGGAACAAAACTGTTTCCATGCGACGTGACGTCAGACTCTGATATCGCAGCTGTTCGCATTTTCAAAACTCAAAACAATTATCTGCATTTGGCAGAGGTCGACATTTTCACCAAGGATAAAGGATGTACCATACGATCTGGTTATCATTTTATTACCAGCTTAATTTGCTCAGACTACGGGTACCAAGATGTTGATGAGGAGGAGTGCCGGAAAGCAGCTAAGATTCTCAAAGGTGACAATGTAGCCATTCAAACCTTGAGCCCTAACATGAACCACAGGCCCTCCAAATGCTACTGGCAGATCAGTACCAGCAAAGTGTGGATAAATCCAGAAAGTGTAAATAGTGTGCAGGCTGATCCAGACCGACATCGCATTTGCAAAGAAGGAAATCGTCAATCCACTAATACACGCAATGCCATTTGCAAAAGGCCACGATCAGCTTCTGCCGCCATTTCTGAATTCGCAACAAGTTTCGCAGTGAATGTTGACAAGTCTATCAAGGTGTATGACATTACTGATGATAAGAGCCGAGCAGTATATAAACTTGTCAAGCAAGATGCTTATTGCCAAGATTATAAATCGTTGTCGGAGGGCGCTTTTCCAGCCAGGCTAAGTCCTGGAGATGCTCTATACAGTCCAGATGGTGCACAAGAATGCATGAATCGATGTCTTGCACAATATCCAGACTCCACTGGCTTTTATATTAGGCATGATTCGACATACAAAGATCAGTGCAGATGCGCAAACAATTGTGATGCGACAACATCTGTTTCCTATTCACATGGATACGATGCCTATGAAATTGTATTCAAACCTGTGCTTAGTCCTATTGGAGGTCTTATTCCAAGTTCGCCAACTGATTTGACATTCCTGTCAGGCGATGGTCGAACTATGCTTATTCACGATACTGAACAATTTGCATTAAAAGTGTACACATATACCGATTCTAGTTGGACAATCAAAGCAGATATCAAGGGCAAATTTGTGCAGCAACACAAGACCAAGAAAACACCTATTGCCCTTTCAAATGATGGTAACACGGTGGTCGCTGCTTTGGACGAAGGTGTCGCTGTCTATCAAAAATCAGGTTTAGAATGGCAAGAGAGAGGCGGTTCACCTGTCTATGAAATGGTAAAGATTGGCGGTTACTGTAATGAAGGTAAATCACTACCTGGAGGATGGCCAGCCAGGCTGAGTCCCGGAGATCCGCTGTATAGCGCGGACAGCGCTCAAGAGTGCATGAACCGATGTCTAGCGGAATATCCAGGTTACAGAGCCTTTTACACGCGGAATGACGGCTCGTACGATGATCAGTGCAAATGTGCTGTCCATTGCGATTCACCTACTCCACATACCATTTACACTGGCTACCGCATTCACCATGTGATTCCATCTTCTGCGGCAGTGGCCAATGTAGACGTATCAGACGATGGCTCAGTAATTGCCTTTTCTGCCGGTGCAGCTGCGCGTGTCTACTCATGGTCTAGCACACAATGGTCTCAGCGCGGCCAAGATATTAATATTGGTTCACCTCTTGAACTCAATTCAGCTTTGTCAGTATTAGATCCGAAACCACCCGGTCCGCTTGGGTTGTGCGAAGGCGATTGTAATTCGGATTCAGATTGCGAAGGCGATTTGATTTGCTTTGAGCGTGGCTCAACTTCAACTGGCGTACAGCCAGTGCCAGGTTGTGACGGCGTGGGTCCATCACAAACGGATTATTGTGTGAAACCAGTATCCATTTCAAAATCTGTTCAATTTGTGAAACACTATCATGGTGGGGCAGAAAGTTTGTATTTTGACAACGACGGCAATCAATGCACTGGTACATCGAATGGATGTTCTCAAAATAATATGCCTCTGTGTGCTGGCGATTGTGATTATGATACACATTGTGCGGAGGGCCTTTACTGTTTGGAGCATGGAAGTCCGCTACAAGTGGTAGGCTGTAGAGATCCTCGACCTTCTCAGGGCGGCGCGGATTACTGCTATGACCCGACCATTTACGAGCCAGAATTGGTTGTTGGTCGCGTATCCTTATCGGGAGACGGTTCTAAGGTTGCAATATCCAACCCAGGAGACGAGAACATTGTCGTATACACAATTACATCATTAGGCAGTTGGAAGGCAAAGCCGCTCATTACATCTTCAGCAAGATCTGGATTAGTCATGTCGGCGAATGCTGATTTGATATTAGCATGCGGCAACGATGTAGCAAGTTTGTACAAATTTAGACGTGGTCGTTATGTGCATGTTTCTGATAGCGATATGCAAACAAATAGGTGTGCCATGTCGGGCGATTCTTCCTACATTTCACTTTATGAAACCGGCAGCATTGATATTCAGTCAACCGCTCAGGAAGAAGATGTGCTTATGGGAGAGGAAATATGGGTGACCGATGTTGATGAATACTTCAAACAAGATCAATATAAGAAGTATGCGCGCGATTGTCCAATAGGATCCATCATGAAAGCTACATCAGAGTACAATTTCACAGATATTTCGTGGTGGGAAGACGCCTATGATAGGTCATGTATGTGTGGCAATGAAATGTGTAATGCGTATCACGCGCATGATCTCCTGGTTGGATTGGGTAATGATTTGACGAACGATAAGCTATTGACAATGACATGCGCATCTGATGGTTGTGTCTATGACATAATTGATTCAGAGAGATGGACCGTTACAGAGGATTATTCAAAGGACTGTTACGGAGCTGTAGACGAAGTGTGTGGTATTTATTCATTTGGAAGATACAATGATAAAATGCCATTTGAGCCTCTATTTGCCGTGTACGACGAGGGTGGTGATGTGAACACGGGTATGTTCAAATGTCCACATCGACAAGGCATGCGTCGTAACGATTTCTATTCAGATTTGCAAACATCAGAGTCTCTATACGTTAGAGATGGCGATTTTGACGTTTCGCCAAACGGAATGCCTGCGTTCTGTGCATGTGGCGCTTCTATGTGCCAATACAGCCAATTCTGTAAGGTAAGTGAGAACGGAGTAGGATTTTGTGGCAATTCAAAAACAGAAGTGAAGGCCAAATTCCTTGAGAGCTCAGTTCTTGATCAGTGTGTCCAAATTCCTGACAAAATTCTTGCTATTAACCTTGAAGATTATGTCTCGCCAAGCGCATGTGTGTGCAACGGCAAATATTGTGAACAAGGTCAATATTGCACAGAGAAACGTTGTCGCGAATGTGTATGTGGCGAAAGTGAGTTTGAATATGTTGATCAACAAGGTCTTTCTACATGTCAAAAGATTTCGGATTGTGAACTTGGACAATACGTAAGTCAAGTCCAAACACAATACACAGACAGGGTCTGTACAATGTGTGTGAACGGGGTTACATACTCGCCATATCAAAATGCTCATGCGTGTGAGCCTTGCAAAGTATGTGAGGGTGCAATAGCGACTAGATGCAATGTTACACATAACACAGTGTGTAAGAGAACATGTCCCAAAGGAGAAGCAGATTTCAACGGTGCTTGTATGCCAATCTGTACAACCTTACAGCATCGTCTACCAAATGGAACATGTATTGAGCCATGTGATTATGGTTCATACTTTGACAGAGATCAATGTGTCGAATGTCCACCAAATCACCATACGATTCTCCAAGGTAAAGACATATCTAGGCAACCGCTATATGCGATTTGCTACCCACATGTCGAATGTGATCTCAGGTACTTTTTCTATGGCGAATGGCCAACAAAATCCAAAGCTGGTAAATGTGTCAAACGTTACGAAGGCCATTGTTGGAAAAGAATACCTGGAAATTACTCGCATGATGACCAATGCATTCAAAAGCGAAAGGTTTACGAAGATGATGTTGTTCTAGCCCATGCAACCGAATTCAACGCAACAGATTATGCTATCAATAATCGACGACAATACCTTGATATAAATTCAAAGATGTTAGGACATATGCTTGAAATTCTCGAAACAGATAGGGCTGAAAACAAAGTGAATGTACTAACAATGGCAGGTATATCGAGATACATCGAAATGGATGTATCGGGACTCTTCAAGTTCATGAATCAGCCTTATTTGGACACAGAACTCAATAATAATGTGGTCCGAATTTTTAGCCATATTAGTTTGAATTCCACAAACTATTTTAATTTGCCAGAACCATTCAAGGTTGAAGCAGCGCAATCAAATATCACACAAATATTCTTCTCAAAAGACAGTTTGGTAGAAATTGACACAAATTACAAGGCATGTTCAAATATTTCAGATTATTACTTCTTATGTGATAATTAACTTAAAATTAAACTCGTGATTTTTATTATATAATATTTTTATTCTATCATGCTAATTTATTAATTGTTTGTTTAGGTTTATTTGTTTCAGGTTTATCTGTTTCAGGTTTATCTGTTTCAGGTTTATCTGTTTTAGGAATTTTTGTTAAGATTTGTTTGTCTCTTGATTTTTTCATTGTTTGAAAAATCTGAAACACTTTGTCTCTTCACAATCGAGGAAGAAACGTTTCGCATTCTTAAACATGTCTTTCTTGTTTACATTGGATTTGAAAGTCCAGCCTGAGATATCTCTCGAAAACTCGACAGCATCCATAAACATTTCTTGCATGTTATTAACGTTTGAAGTGTCCCAGTTCTGTATGTTTACATTGAACTCTCTTCTGCCTTTGAATAGCCGAGACATGTCCTTAATCTTAGACACATCCCAATTTGGCATAGTTCCAAGTCCAGATATAGTAGCCCAATTCGTGCACTCACCATCTTCGGGAGCTTCGGCAAGGCAATCGTCTACTGATTTGCGAAGTTCGAATTGTTCAATAGCAGGCACAGTTGTATATCTCTTTGTACATGTCGAAGGTGTTACACCGAAAGGATCTTTGCAGAAACATCGTCTGTACCAACTACAACTCCTATGCGACCATGTGTATTTATTGTACAGCATATAATTGCCCCATGGATAATGCCAACAGCCAGGCGGGGACCAGCCACTGCGATGACTCCAGAACCTTGATACGGTGTCGCGCCGTTTCCATCCACGATCACTACCATACCAACTCCATCGATAACTCCAAGGCTTAGGCTCTTGTTTTCCGTAAGCTGTCAGGCATTCGTTTTGACGCAAGTATTCGCCACCAGGATCATCGGTACACCTGCCAGATGTACGCATGTAATACCGAACACATTCGAAACGGGCATTGAAAGCATCTGCTCCACTCAAGAAATGTTTATATGACTGGTCTGTCACAGAATTATAATTCCAATCACTAATATCGTCGGTAAATCTCCTTGCATTGTAAAACATCTGATCTAAGGACGTAACCTTAGACGTGTCCCAATTTCTGATAAGACCGTTGAATTCGGAGGCCCCAAAGAACATCTTATCCATTTTTATTGCAGAAGACGTTGTCCATGGCAAGTTGTAGTTGAAGAACTCGGCACCGTAGAACATTTCGCTGAAATCGGTAACTCTCGACACATCCCATGCGCTAATATTGACATTGAACGTTCTGCGATTTTTGAACAAGCCAGACATATCGGTAACTTCAGAAGTGTCCCAGTCTTTCATTGGCAAACTCATGACCCCGTCACAGTTGCCAGACATGTCTTCTTCAAGGCAGCGGTCTACTAAATCGTGAATATTTGAATTCACCACCTTAGTACCAATGACTTTTAGTGATTCGTCAATTGTATTTTCAACGTGCCACATCGTTGCATCCTTGAACATGTCTGTGACCTTGGTACGAGCCAAGTTCCATTTGTTCAAATAAGTGTTGAAATATTTATTTCCTCGAAACATGTTAGTGGCATCTTGCACGCCACTCATGTCCCAATTTTCAATTCCTTTTACTTGGCCAGCATTCTCAAACATGCTCTCCATTGTCACAGTTTTCGCGATGTCCCAACCCGACAAGTCGCCAAATTGCAAACCAAATTGAGTGGACAAATCCACATTTGTTTGAACTTCAAGAGGAGCTGATAAAGAACCGAACATGTTTTTCATTGAAACAACGGAAGACACGTCCCATGATGACAAATCGATTTGTGTGTCAACGGCTCTGGGCCCAGACGAGCAATCGCTTTGGGCGGTGCCCCACGTTCCATCTGAAGGTGCTGACATTCCAGAATTTGACATACGGCATACAGATCCTCCGTTTCCAGCACTCTCGTAACACCAATATAGGGTCGTGTCGTCATATTTCTCCAAGTGTGGATGTGATGCTGGGCACGGGTTACTCTTACTAAACATGGATGCCAAGTGCAAGTCTGACATGTCTGTAATGTAAGACACATCCCATGTTGAGATATCACCATATGGTTTGATACCATTCAAGTAAAGGTCAATTACCGTATCAATATCCCTTAATGGACAATCCGCAATGGTGTGAATCAAGTGAATGTCAATAGCGGGGGTCGAGTCTCTGACTTTGTTCTGCAGTTCAACGTTATTGGATAGACTGCTTGTTATTCCAGCCTGTTCCAGCGTAAAGCATGGCTGTTTATGCAGTGGCAATGCGATTTGCTCCTGACACTCTGCTGGATTGCTCCACGAACTGCAATCTATATGAGCCGCGTCAATACAAAATCCAAGTGTACATCCATCCGATACATCATCATATGAATAGTACCTGCAACGAGTCTTGCTATCAATTTGACTATCATCTTGGAATACAGATGGGTTTTGTAAGCATTTCGCCAAACACTTGTCAATGCTATCATCCGGTGTCCGTATTTTCTTTAAAACGTCAAAGCCGTATTGGTTTTTAAAGACTACAGAATCAGGCGCAAAAGTCGGGTATCCTGGCACATGAATGTCAGTCAAACATCCATCACATGTGGATACCTGGACTCTGTTATTCTCATCTAGTATACATTCTTTGAGGGCGATGTAAGTATCGTCAAACATGTCGGTAATTCTAGTTGTTGGGTGAATCGCCCACTTAAACAGCGATTGGGTGAAGGCTGAAGATTTGAACATTTCAGATGCATCCGTCAACGAAATGACAGACCAGTCATTAATGTGACCATCAAAGTCTGAAAACGCAAACATTTCTCGAGCATCATTCAATGAAGAAACGTCCCATTCGGATATGTCTCCGTTGAACATTGAGTTCTTGAACATTCTTTTCATGTTGGTGACTTTTGATACATTCCATTGGCTAATATCAGTAGTGAATTCACAATGCGAGAATGTACGCTCCATATTGACCACATTGCTCGTATCCCAATTTGATATATCTCCTTGGAATTCAAAACACTCGAGGGTTTCGTCTGCAAGCTGTTGCTTAGCGAACAGACCCTCGAAGTTCGTCACCTTTGAAGTCTTCCAGTTGGAAATGACTCCATATTCTGAGGTCGTGCAATCTCCAGTGTTGCTTATTGCGAGACAATTACGGAGTGCATCCTTCATAGTTTCGTCAGTAAGGGCCAAACCACATCCATGTGGCGGACCATGGACTCCATTTTCACATATATTGATACTCATGAATGCCGCGGCGTCTTTAAACATGTTTGTTGTCTTTGTATATTTTCCAACGGATTTATAAAAGGGCTGATTAAATTTCGTAGCTCCTTCAAACATTGACGTCATGTCAACACACAATGGCATGGTGGGTACCCTTGAATTGAAATTGGCGTTGTTATAGAATAGCCTTTTTGCATTCACAACTCTATTCAAGTTCCAATACGATATGTCCATGTCAAAAATTGTATTTTCAAACATTCCAGAAATGTCTGTGGCACTCTGAGTATTCCAATTTGTAATGTTGCCATTAAAGTATCGAGCGTTATTAAATATATTTGTGAAAAGTCTTACCTTTCCTGTTTTCCAATTATTCAAGTCTCGATTGAACTCATCCGCATTCATAAACATTGCTGTCATATCCATGACCGATGAAACATCCCACGAATCTATGTTTTGATTGAATGATGAACGAACAAAAGTATCGACAGCCTCATAGACATTCCTCTCCGTAACAGAATCATATTCACTTTCAAGAATTGTCTTGGTGATTCGCGAATTGTAGAACATAAAGGACATATCCCTAACCGAAGATGTGTCCCAGTACAATACTTCTTGGTTGAAGTCTACACAGTCATAGAACATACCAGACATATCCTCAACAGAAGAAGTGTCCCATTTACCTACGTCACCGTTGAATTTTTCCCGACCTCTGAAAAGATCCTTCATATCTTTGACTTCCGACACGTCCCATTCAGGCAGTGTACCATAATTAGATGCAACGCCATAATGTTTACAATTACCTCCTACAGGATCTTCTCTTAGACAATTCTCAACAGAGATTCGAATTGAGGCATCACCAAGTTTTCTTCCTTTTTGTCGTGCAATAATCTTGTTCGAATAACCCTTGATTTGATCTCCAAGCCAATTTTCGTCGTAATATAGTTTCGCAAACTTTGCCAATCGTAATATAGCATCATCAGTCACCGCGAAATCTGGTTTATTTGACATCAATTGATCATCCACAAAGTACGCTACAGTATTGACATCAAAGTGATTATCGCCTGGGTTTGAGGCACAAACCTCAGTTGGATTTTCGGCAATATTCCACGATGCGCAATGTCTGTACTCGCACCCGTCAGTCAGGTCATCATTTACATCTTCATAATTTTCGACACATGACATTTCTAGACATTCTGTTGCTGTACAAAGACTACACACACCGTGATAATCTTTGACATCAAAATCTGAGCAACATTTTCCAGTTTTCTTATAGTACGACCCGTCAAAGCTGATATCATGTTCGCCAATGGTCGTACCCTCAACTTGATAGCCGTCGAAACATGTTGTACAATATGAAGGGTCAGCAGTTGTGCAGAGTCTAGGCTCCGATAATAAGCCATCTTCAAGGCATGCACAAGGTTGTGTTTCGCAGTCAAATGCATTATCGTCGCGATTAAAACGTCCCGGTGGACAATCATCGCACCTAACATCTTCCAAGTTTGTTCCACCAAATGTTCTGTATTTAGTTTCGTCATTACATCCATTTTGACCATGTTCTTCACATATAGATGTGAAACGAGCTATAGAGTCATATGTTTTGGAAGATTCTAAGGCCATTTCCTTAATGGTCACTGGCACTGAGTTTGATTCACATTGAGATTGTTCAATTGAGGAGCAAAAGCATTGGACTCTTTCAACAATCTCAACAGATTCACCGAGTCCTGTAAAGTACTCGGGCTCGTGCATTTCTGGGTCATAACAGAAATCTCCGCCGGCAAAATCCGAATATGAGCCTGAACATCCTGGTGTCCACACCTTTGAACTTTTTTGATGACAGAACAGGCCATCAGCACACTGAGTATCCGAATCACAATCGCCACGGCATCGAGGTATGTTGTTGAGCGAACATCCGTTTGCAGTACCAGAGCATGTATTGCCATTATTGTCGAAACGCAAGGTTTCCGCCGATCCGTGGTACGAGCTCGCGTACGGAATGTTCATGGCAGACGGCGTAGGTTTGACACACACGTCCCAGCCATATGTCATCGTGCCAGAACA
>VMHT01011912.1_pt1 | contig 10124 bp, 7 predicted proteins | sample 4693611 | NCBI WGS metagenome assembly VMHT01 (sample SAMN12280063, study PRJNA550983) | marine metagenome | isolation source: seawater sampled from same location over 5 years 0.02-0.2 micron viral filtrate | place: USA: collected off the coast of southern California halfway between the port... ...
GTATCATATCTTATTCAAAATGATGTAAATTTTGCATTTAGTTCTTCATTTGACACTACTGAACAAACAATTTATTCTGTTACTGGTACACAACCTGATTTTTTCCTTTTAAAGAAAAAAGTCAAAGCAATTAGTGCTGAAATAAAAACAACTACTTTTGCAGTTGGGGCAGCTGAAAGATTTAAAACTTTATCATTAGATGATTCTAAAATAATAGGAATCCAATCCATAACAGACTCTGATGGAAATGAATATACGGAAGTCCCTTATTTGGCACAAGAAACAGTATTTGAAGAAGTTCCTAATGTAGAAGCTAATGATCCTACTTTAAAACAATATCAAAATCAAGTCCCTTACTTATTAAGAACTAAAAAAGTAGCTAAAAGATTTGTTACAAGATTTAAATCTAATCAAAAATTAGAAATCCAATTTGGCGCAGGAGCTACTAGTGGTGATGATACAACTATAATACCAAACCCAGATAATATAGGGTTAGGAATTAAAGATGGAAGGTCCTTATTAGATAAAGCATATGATCCTTCTAATTTCCTATTTACTAAATCATATGGTGAAGTCCCCTCTAATACAACACTAACCGTAAGATATTTAGTGGGGGGTGGTATAAATTCAAATGCTAATGCTAATATTATAAATAGAATTGGAACAATAACCACAAAACCAACTAAAGGAGGATTAAACTCTAGTATACTTAATACCGCTGTTGATTCAATAGCCTGTAATAACCCCAAACCTGCTATGGGTGGGGGTAATGGAGATTCAGCACAAGATATAAGATTAAATGCAATTGCAAATTTTTCAGCTCAAAAAAGAACTGTAACAAAAGAAGATTATATTTTTAGAACATTAGCGATGCCTCCACAATTTGGTAAAGTAGCCAAAGCATATATAGCACAAGACACCCAAATATCTCTTGATACTAATAAAAGGATATCTAACCCCAATGCATTAAATTTATATACCTTAGGATATAATTACAATAAAAAATTAACTACTTTATCATATGCTGCTAAGCTTAATTTAGCAACTTACTTAGAACAATATAGAATGTTAACTGATTCTATTAATATTAAAGAAGCATCAGTAATTAATTTTAAAGTAGAATTTGACATCACAGTTAAAGGAGGATATTCAAATGATAGAGTCCTTCTATCATGTATTAATAGTTTAAGAGCATTTTTTAGAATAGATAATTGGCAAATAAATGAACCCATCAATATAGGCAATATAACAGGCAGATTATACAACATAAATGGAGTCCAAACAGTAAATAATTTAACCTTCACTAATTTATTTGGTGAAAATTCAGGTTATTCAAAATTTAAATATAGCTTTGACACAGCAACCCGAAATAATACGATATATCCTTCATTAGATCCTAGTATTTTTGAATTAAAATATCCTGATACTGATATAATTGGTAGAGTAACAACATAACAATATGGCACATTATTTTTTATTTCCCGAAAAAGACACTACTATTTATTCTCACACTTCTAGAGAATTCCTTAATACGGGTATTGATGAGGTTTTAACTTTAAGAGATGAACCTTCATCTACTGATTTAAATTATTATCCTAGTAGAATTTTAATTCAATTTAAACAATCTGAAATTAATGATGTAATACTAAATAAAATAACATATCTTAATCCAGATTATAGGGGAAATCAATTCACAGCTAGTTTAAAGTTATATCAAACTGAACATAAAGAATTAAGCATAGACCAGCATTTAGAAGTATTTGCTATCTCAGGGAGTTGGAATAATGGAACTGGTAGATATACCAATACCCCTAATATTTCTGATGGGTGTTCATGGTTATATAGAGATGGAAGTCCAGATGCTATTTCAAATGATGAATTAGGAACTAAATGGGCCACAGCAGGTTTATCTGCGGGAGTCACATCCAGTTTTATAACAGACTCCCCTGGGGGTGGAACATGGTACACAGGATCAAATTATCATGTATCTAGATCTTATAGTTATGGAGATAGTTTAGATTTATCATTTGACGTAACCCAAATTATTACAGGTGGTTATCTCCTTAATTCTACTCCTAATGATGGATTTTTAATTAAAAGAGCAGACTCACAAGAATTTACAGCAATAGATGATGGAGAATTAAATTTTTTCTCTATGGATACTCATACAATATTTCCACCATATTTAGATATATCTTGGGATGATTCATTATATGACACAGGCTCAGCAACAGATAATAATATTATTAAAACTGGTGGAACATACGTTACATTAAGAAATAATAAAGAAAAATTTAGAACCTCAGAAGAATATAAATTTAGATTAAATGTTAGAGAACTTTATCCAACTCGAAAATTTGTAACTTCTTCAAATTTCTTAGATGTTAAATATTTCACAAGTAAATCATTTTATTCTTTAGTAGATTATGCCACTGAAGATGTATTAATTCCATTTGGTAAAGAATCTAAACTAAGTGCTGATGCAGAAGGAATGCATTTTAAATTATATATGCAGGGTCTTCAAGAAGAAAGATACTATAAACTTTTATTTAAACATGAAAATGATGATGGTATACAAGTTTATGATGATGATTATTACTTTAAAGTAGTTAAAACATAATGGCAAACGGATATTCAAATACATCAACTAATTCTCAAAACCAAAATAGAGGATCCGGAAGAAACGGAGGAAATGGAGGAAATGGAGAAAAAGATGAAATGTATCAATATGGGGATGTTACTTGGGCTGAAGAAACACCCATGGATGAAATTCCTTTAGAGGATGAATTAGAGGATGAAGTAGATGATCTCCCCCTAGAAGATCCTCCTCCACTTATTAATGGGGATATTATGTTTGAAAAAACCATTTATAGTCAAACATTATTTAGACAAACAGTAGATACTTCAATTAGTGAATTAAAAGCCCAAAGAGAAGAAATAGATATAAGTGAATTTTTTAAACACTATAATAAAGTATTCTTTGATATTCCTAGAGAAGGGGAAGAATCACATACATCTTTACTTGAATCAAGTAAAGAATATCTTGAAAATTATATAGATCCTAAAGATAGTATTATTAGTGACTTAGAAGATCAAGTAAGAGACCTTGAGTTTGCACTAACATTCCCCGATGAAATTCCGGAACATCCTATATTTACTAATGGAACCTTAATTAAAGAAAAAGATGTTTCCCATTCTACCCACTTAATGGACCAGGGCTATAGAAGATATATTAGTTGGGATAGTGATATGATAGCTGCATTAAAAATAGCTAAATTTGGTACTGCTGATGCTGAGATTGTAACATTAACCTCTGAGGCAATGAAAGCCATCCCTAGAGGATACCCTAATGTAGATGTGGATAATTACTCAGAACCTTTTGATCCTAGTTTGAATGAAATCAGCAACCTTATTTCAAGTTTAGGCTATCAATTCTTAAGAGATGAAGTTATTGAGGGCACAGATGCAACAGCTTTTAATGCGCATCTATACGCCAACAGACATGTTTATTTAGAAAGATTAGATGAAGCAATCCAAAATAAAGGAAAAGTTATAAATAGATTAGGACAATTTATGAGTGATCAAAAACAACAAATTTCTCCCCTAAAAAATCTAGACCCTGATTTTTTCAATGCAACTTATGGAGATGTATTAAACGAAAATCTTATATTTGTAGGAATAGGTGATGGTAGTAACGGAAACGGTGGTGGAGGTGGTTCTTCTAGTGACGACACGGGAAATGGAAATTCAAGATATTAAGAAACTATGGCATTAACTTACCAACAAAAACAAGAATTAGATAGACTAGTAAGATCCCTTACTGTAGCTAATGATGAAAGAGAAAAAATGAAAGAATTAGTCAAAGCAGAAAGGGACGCTTATGCTATATATAGTAGACCTGAATTTGACGTAAGTATAGAAGGGGGAGTATGGCCCCCAGCAGAGGATCAGCAAATGGATAATAATGATGATAATAGAAGTTAAATATGATTATTAATTCAAAATCCATAGAAAAAATAAATCAAAGCGATTTATCTACATCTACTTCAAAGAACTTATCAAGAAGATTTGGGAGGGCTAATGACTCTATTGAATTAACAGTATATAATCCAGATGGACGAGTTGTATATAATGATGATAGATTCAATAGATATACTCCTTACATAAACCCTTTAGATAATTTAATTAGCTCTATTGACATTAACTATGAGCAAGTTTTAAAAGATTTTGGATTTAACAGTGGTCAATATAGATTAAATTTTTCATTTCAAAGAAAACTCCTAGTACAGGGGTGGCGTAAACCGTTTTTTATCTCTGAAATATCCCCATCAAGAACAGAAATTAGATTTTCTTCTAATTATCTAAATGAAGAAGATTTTAATGAAAAAGCAAATGAATTAGTTGGAATTATTAATTCTTCTGCTTTTATTAGAGAATTAAATTTAAATTTTGGAGGAGGAGATAATATATTAATTACTAATGCTCAATTAAGTGAAAATACGGGCCTTATAAAATTATATAACCCACTTCCATCAAATATAGGTATAAATTCTAGTTTTAGGGTATATGAAGAGTTAATAAATCCCCTAGAAATAACAATGGATTTAGGGTCCCCTACATCAACCGACTCAACACTTAATCTTAAGGGTCCTAATTTTAATATAGACTATACTGATAATTTCACAGTTCCTTCTGAGTTTAGAACATATGATGATATCCTAAATAAGGGAGCAATAACTTCAAGTTTTAATAATATACAAAATTACTTAAGTGGTAGCATTCCTGTGGATTTAGAATTTGATAACCATAACACTCCATCAGGTTACCATTTTGAAAACTTTATCCACTATAGTTCAGCAACTGAAAGACTTAAAAACTTTAAATATAAATTAGAACTATTAGAATCTTATTCAAGTTCTTTAGCTACACTAAATAACATAACAGGTTCAGTAACGTCTTCATCACCACAAATCCAAAATATATCAATATTTAATGGTAAAACTGACAAAATAATTCAAGGATTTGATTACTATGAAAGATATCTTTACTTTGAAAAAGGAGATTATGCGTGGCCTAAAACTACTACCGGAAAACCCCACACAAATGCTAAGACAGACTCAGCGGCTGCTGTAAGTTGGTTTGGAGCACCTATAGATGAATTTGAAAGTGCCTTTTATGGTGGTCAAATGTTAAGTGCCAGTAAATATGATGATTGTAACCCATATTATATAGGAAAAACAATTCCACCTGACATAAGAGATAACTCCCAAAATGAAGCATATGTTCTTTTCACAGAAATGATTGCTCAACATTTTGATGGTATTTGGGCACACATAGATAGTATAACTGATAAATACCAAGCAGATAGTGGTTTAAATGATGGTATTTCAAAAGAATTAGTATTTAATGCTTTAACCGAAAGAGGAATTAGAGCATACTCTCAATTCGAAAATTCATCAATTTATGAGTACTTTTTAGGAGATGACGGCCAAGGAAGTTTCCAATATGAACCAACTGATGGCTCAACTATGGTATCTGCTTCAAACGCAGGATCAATTCCTAAAGGTGATATATCAAAAGAAATATGGAAGCGTTTATACCACAATGCACCTTATCTTCTAAAAACAAAAGGAACTGAGCGTGGATTAAAAGCTTTAATTGCCACATATGGTATTCCGGAGTCGGTACTTCATGTTAAAGAATATGGAGGACCACTACAAGACAAAACTGGATTTAGAACATTTTCTTATCAAAAAGAAAGTAGAATGCATACTGTCCATTCTGATGGGGAAAGTGTTGGCCTTGCAGTTTTTAATGCCGATTTCCTCCCCGAACCAGGTCCCACATTTGAGTCTACTAGAACAAAAACCATCCAAACTAGATTTTTACCAACTAAAGGTTCAAATACCTCTTATGATGTTATAACTATCCTTTCACAAGGAGAGGAGGATATATCAATTGGAATTTCTCAAAGTATTGATAATTCTAAAATAGAAAGTGGATCATTTGCTCACTTAGTTATAGCTTCTGGAAGTGATGGTACACTCGTATCTAAAACTTCAAGTCCATTAGGTCCTATTTTTAATGGAAGTGTATGGAATTTAAGTGTTACTTTTGATAGTGGATCTCAGGGGGGTGTAAGCACTGCTACTGCATATGCTACAAACACCACCCCAAATAAAAACACATATGTGTTATCTTGTAGTTTGGATTTACATCCATTTTATAAAAATATGAGCGGAGCCGAATCATCTACTGCTGACTATTATGTAGGTAATGCGATATCTCCAGCTAATCCTGCACCATCAATTAGACCTTTATTAGGCCCATTTACAGGAAGCATTCAGGAACATAGAGCATGGCATGAACTTCTTACAGAAGCCACTATAGTTACACAATCCCTATCTCCCTTTAATTATAATGGAAATACTATAAGTTCAAGTTATGAGAGTTTATATATAAGAAACCCCCTAGGTTCTAATCTTCAGGATATACCTGCTACAAATGATATAAATAATAATTTTGCCCCTAAAAAAGCCCATAGGGATGCTTATGGAGCTTCTGTTTACGCAGATGCTACTCTTCTTTCTATTGAAGAAACCCACCATTTACCTACACCTGACACAGTAGGCTCAGCAATGGTTTCAGATAAAGTAAGAATTGATAATGGTACCTTTGATGATAATTTTTTAGATCCATTTATCTCAGTTGAAACATCACCCCAAGATAGACAACCTTTAGATTACTCAGATATAGGTGTATTTTTATCACCAACTTTTGAGATTAATGAAGATATAATTTATACATTAGGAGGATTTAGATTAGATGATTACATTGGTGATCCTACCTTCTACACAAGTGGAAGTTATCCTGACTTAAAAACTATTAGAGACATTTATTTCCAGAAAGTAGATAAGAAATATAATTTCCAAGATTATATAAGAACGATACAATTCTTTGATCATACTTTATTTAAGATGATTAAAGATTTTACACCGGCAAAAGCTAACCTTAAAACTGGTTTAGTAATTGAACCCCACTATTTAGAAAGAGCAAAATTTCCGGGTAAAAATATCGACTATGAACAAAAAGTTGAACATTTAGCAGCATATACCCCTACAGCTTCTTTAAATAACTCTACATTAGAAACTGAACACAGTGTAGTTATTGATATATACGATGATTATATTTTAAGCGGTAGTCAAACAACTGCAACTGAAAATGTAGCACAAACAAATAGAGTCAGTAGAAAATTCTCCTTAGCATAATGCCAATAGCAAATCCCATATCTCAATCCAATCAATTTGAATTTAATGATTCCGTCTTAACTACTCATGGTTGGAATTCATCACGTTATAGTGGAAGACAATTAACAGGATCAAAAATCAATGAATACACAGAAGGTGATTCTACTTTTGCATTAACCCCAGTAATAAGTAATTATAGTAGAAATATCTACATAGGAAGTAGAGTCCTTGGTATGAGAGAACCAGGATTAGGAAATGCAACTGATGGTACTCTAACTCCTTTTCCAGGTTTTTCTTATGTAACGGTAGATGATTATATAACGGTTAATTCTGATGATACTATTACAAGACGTAGTATTAGAAGTGGTAGAGGGGAAGATGGTGAATTAAATGCTAAAAAAGGCTTTTACCAAGCGTGGTATCAAGATTTCCCTATAGGAACTAATGTTGAAATAAGGCCCTTAGATACAACTTTAGCACAAAGTTTAGCCCCTAGCTATAATATATTTAATAATAGTGGGCAACTTCAAAAAATATTATTAGTAACACAAAATCACGCAGTATACACAGACGCCACTACAATCAATTATGACTCAGGATCCTATTACGCAGCGTCATATAACACTTCATCAAAAATATTTGACTACTGTTCGGGAAGTGGAAATCCTAATGGCACTGACATAGGAGCCGAATTTAGTGTATTTAATAATTTATTGTTAGTAACCAATTTCTTTACAGGCTCACTAATAGCTGCCCCACAAGGAGTAAATGTTCCTAACCCACAGAATGAAAATGAAGCTGATTATAACTTTGGTGGTGGTGGTGGTGTAACAGATAATGTTGGTGATAATACTACTACAGTTTTGCCAGGTACAGATGATGACACCTCTGTAGATGATGGAGGAGTTGGAGGAGATGATGATGGTGGTTTAGGTAATCCTACTGAAAATTAATTTATAATAATAAAATAAAATGGGACTTCAATCAACTAATACATTTACACCTAATGAACGGTTAGGAAAAGACAATATCAATGAATTTTTTGCAGCAGCTATAAATTATAAGGATAGTGCTGTATGGAAAGGGGATAAAAGATTTTTTATAACATTTTTACCTAATATAAACAACTCAGCAGTAAATTTTGGTAATAGTGATAATCGTAGGGATGTTGTTAATTATAATATAAGAACTAGAATCACAGGAAGTTTCCCTAATGATACCTCAAATAAAAATCAATTTAAAACATCAAATTTAGCAGAATTATCTACCGCAGAAATTATATCACACAACAGTAGTGAAAGTCAATTAACTCTTTCTAAAGACTTCCCCCTTAACCAACAATATATAGCTCGAGAACATTCTGGAGAATCAGTCCATAACCATACCCCATCTCCACCAATGTTTTCTAGTGGAAGTTGGCTTGTGAGTAAAATAAATGATAATAATCCTTCATTATTAGTTGAATTAAATAGAGACCAACAATTACCTAATGGGACGGGTAATAAAGAATTTATAGTTATACCTGATAATCTTCATCCATTTGTAAAGGATAATTTAGAGTATTTTCTTATACGAGCTGGTATAAATATTAGTGGAGACGCTTCACAATATCTAAAATTAGATGAAACAAACCGGAATCTTCCTTAAAAAATATATATTTATAAACAAATCAAACAAAAATGGGATATTTAGATAATACAAGCGTTGTAGTAGATGCAATTTTAACCAAAAAAGGACGTGAACTTCTTTCAAGACAAGATGGCTCTTTTAACATTACTCAATTTGCTTTAGCAGATGATGAAATTGATTATACATTATATAATGAAAATCACCCAAATGGATCGGCTTTTTACGGTGAAGCAATTGAAGCTTTACCCTTAATTGAAGCCATCCCAAATGAAAATAATACAATGGTATCTAAATTAATTACTCTTGATAGAGGAACTTCCCAAATACCAATATTATCTGTTGACTCACCTATAACAAAAACTAGAAATGAGAATTTTTCAATTAATCCATCAACTCTTAATTTTAGTAGCAACACAGAATTATATTCATTTACAATAGCAGACAGAAGACTTATAAAAAGTGGTGCAACAAATGGAGGCGCTGGGGTAGATATTCCATTCACGGGAACAGCTCTATCGGAAACATATGTAGGGTCTACATTTACAGGTATGACTTTAGGAGGTATTACATTATTTGGAAATAATGCTGCCCTTGCAACTTCAATTATAGTAGTAGGACTAGACTCAGGAGCTAGAGCAACAATAACTCTAACAGTAACTAAAGTTGCAGGTGGAGATAGTTCAGCACCCGCAAATTCATAATAAATAATGGCAAATTCATATACAATATTCGACACAAATAAAGACCAAGTAAGCAGCATAGACAGAGTTTTTGCTTCAGCTTGGTCAGGTAATACTAATGATTTAGGAGCATCCCATTTTTCCTCAAGTACCCAATATGTAACAACTCATGCAACTTCTAGTGGAGCATTTTATATGGAGATATATGATAAAGCTCCAACAGGGGGTAGTACTGATGCCACAGCTGAAGTACAATATTCTATAGCTTATGGTCATAAAACGGGATTAGGAGGCTTACAATTTAATGATGGGGCGGGAGCTGAAAATATAACTGCAACAAAAGCAATATATAGTCAATATAGAAACTTAGTATTTGGTGGAGATGAGACACAAAATTTCTCATTTGATGGTTATACCCCGAATGATATTTATGTTATTAATGTAAATAGAGCAAGATATAAAAATGCTCTTAGATTAGGTAATTTAAAACTTAACTTAAAAGCCAATAACCAAATTCTACACCTTACAGATGATTCTATCACAACATCAGGATCAGCTAATGCAATTA
>VMHT01087314.1_pt1 | contig 10121 bp, 11 predicted proteins | sample 4693611 | NCBI WGS metagenome assembly VMHT01 (sample SAMN12280063, study PRJNA550983) | marine metagenome | isolation source: seawater sampled from same location over 5 years 0.02-0.2 micron viral filtrate | place: USA: collected off the coast of southern California halfway between the port... ...
CTACTGCCCCGGCCCCTTTGCCAAAGAGCTTGGCCCAGCCCTTCATATCATCCCACACTGCAGCAACACTGGCTATAGCCCCAGCGCCGGTGGCAGCTAGAGCAGTTGCCCCAAAGTATTTGATGGCCTTTTGGAGCACCGTCATTGCCGCGCCGGTAATCTTTTTCTTTAGTAACTCCCAAACCTGCGCGGGCTTTGTTAGAGCCATCACCTTCTCGGCGAGGTCCTGTATATAAGACCAAATAAAAGCCAATCCAACCAGAGCGAATGTTGCTCTGATTGCGTTTTTCCAAGGGAATGCCCTTCTCGTTATTTGTTGTTCTGACATCGTCGCTTGGAACAGTTTGGTGGAAGCGGTGTTTAAAGCTTGTCGCGCTTGTTTTGCCCAATCGACGAAAGTGGGTATTTTATTCGGGTACTTCTCGCCGAGCTTAATAACCCAATCAAGAAATTTGGCTAGGGGCTCAACAACGGAATTCCACCCCGCACGAACCAGGGCCTTCCGAAAGGTCTGTGAATTCTTCCCCATCGACGTCCTATAAAGCATTATAAAAACATCTCTCATGTCAGCTGGCAATGCCTTCGCTTTGTTCCACTTCTCGACGGATCCCTGCTTTATTCTGGTGCCCAGATCACCCCAAAAGTTTTCGAACAGTAATTGTTCTTGAACTATTTGTTCAGTTAAAGCAGCAGACCATGGATAGCCCTCTGTAAGAGGGATTTGAACCCCCAGCACTCCTGTAACATATTCAGGGTCGGAAAGAAGAACAGCTCTGTTCTTTAAATAAAGATTTCTTTGCTCTTCTTCGACTACAAAGTGGTCCCACTTGATGGATATATAATTTGACATACACTATAAATAGTTCCCTACCCCCTTACTAGTCTACAAGAATTTTTAGCCCTTTTCTCTGAACCCATTCGTAACCGCCAACTCCGTCCACATAAGCAATTCTGATCCATGGATTGAATTCATAATAGTTTTCTATACACATGTCAGTTATAACAGCGAGGGCGCCCCCACGAGGACCTTGTAGTTTTTCTACTAGATCTCCGACTTTTAAGCCATCGATCTCGTCTTGTTGCGACACCTTTAAAGCGAATTTATAAGCTCAATAGCCAATCAATTGAGTGAATAACTTCTTGCTCACTATATCCGCGATCTATATCACGCAAAACCATCTCAGTATCAATATAGTAAAACGTGGGCCACCCAGAAAGTGCCCAGCTTCCACCGCCGCTCTGCAATACTGCACGGCTAGATGCAACGACGGGCGAATCGGTGATATTGTAGGTTGCTGCCCACGCCGCTACATCCGCCTCTGTGGGAACTCCACCAGTCGCCGTTTCAATTAAAACGGTGATATAGATTAGTCCACTATCTCGATAGAGATCTTGCACTTCTTGAGTGTGGGCTGCGGCACTCCTACAAGGCCCACACCAGCCCGCAGAGAAGTCCACAACGAGCGGATGCCCATAGAGTGCATACAGACCAAAGTTGTCTCCTTGTTGATCTGGACCCTCTAAATTGCAAGGGTGATCAAGTACTTCGCCGGAACATGTTTTCCACGTGATAGGACTGGTTGGGAGTACATCCCACGGGTCTACATCGTGAATTCCTTCCAAAGTTGAAAGAAATAGGTCGTCTTCCGCTTCCGTTGGTGAAAGATCCTTTTGGGTGTCGAGGTTATCAGAAATTATATCTCCACTTGCTGTACAAGCGGTTACTAACAGACAAAATGCTATCAAAATCATTCGTAACATAATAAAATACCTCCTATTTTAAGTAGGGGCAATTATTATAGAGTGTAAATATAATCGATTAGTAGATTAATTTCTGTATCTGTGAGGTAAATCTTAGGCATCCTAGTTCCATATTTGATGCTGAACGGATCCTTCAACCACTTTCGCAGATTTTCGCGTGTGTTTGGAACCTTTCCAGCAATTAAAGAGCGCTCTGAGAAACCAATCAGGCTTGGACAAACCTGAGAATAAGAAGCGTGACAGTTGCGACATGTCTTATCTTTAAAAAGCTCTTCACCACTCGGAGGAGTCGGGGGCTCTACGGGCGTCGTTGCAGGATCTGGGCATCCCACAAAAAGTAATAAACCCAGCAGCATCATACCATATCTTATATTTAATCTAGAGATTTTTTTACTTCTCCGATAAGTTTTGGCATATCAAGTCCCGCGCAATCAATCTTGCCACGGGTAAAATTATAATGGTTACAAAATCCGTGAAACTTTCCTCTTTCGCACTCTTTGTGAAGACCGGTATCGGGGTCACCATCAGGGGTCTGAGGGTATTCCAAAGGAATGCCGACTCCTAAATGAATTGCCTTCCAAAGTGCTTGGAGGGCCTCGATTTGTACAGGATAAAAATCAGTGAAGGGCTTAAGCGTATTTCCATGAACACGCCCCTCCTCTTGTACGGGCCTCTCACCAAAACCATTTTTCACATACCAATCTTGATATTTGAGATAGTATGCGTTGCTAATCTCTACGCCGATTCCTTTGAGGTTACCTCCCTCATAGCGCGGAATGCCAGCATGCCAGCCCTTGTGTTGTGTATCGAGCATTTGAAAAATAGTGCCGTCATTATCAATAAGGAAGTGCACTGAAATTCCTCGCTTATTCAATACGCTAGCGCAGGACTCGGCAGACAGACACACATCCCAGTGGTTTACAAACATTGTGGGTTCTCGATCCGGCCGCCCAGAATAATCTGTATAATTGCCTTTTTTGGACTTAAAGCCATTTTCGTCGTCCCATAGTACTACTTTATCCCAGTCAATGGGTATAAAATTGCCATTATGAACAATATGTTTGTCCCCGGGCACGACTGGACACCGAGTGGTGGGCTCATAATCGGAAATATTGGCTTCACGATCGGTCCAGACGCGTCGGTATGTCATTGGGCCCACTAAGCCATCGGCCGTAAGATTATGCTCTTTTTGCCACTTCTGGACAGCTTTAACTAGGTTATTGTCAAACTCTTCGCATCCAAACCAACTCGGCAGCCACCCGAGGCTATCAGAAGAGCTTTTGTTGTAAAAATCTTTATCCATTCTCTTATAAATAGATAATTGAAGCTTGACTTTGCTTTATATATCAATTATAATTGTTAATAGCTACTTTCATAAGATAATTAGTACATGAGCATCTTTCGCAAACATAAATCAATCGTCGACCGAGCAGCCGCAGACCGCATTCGCCATAAAAAGAAAATTGACAAGGCAATTAAAGAGTCAATTAAAGATGTGGTGGCAGAAGAGTCCATTATTGGACAACGAGGAAAGAAAAAAATCAGAATTCCTGTTAAAGGCATCAAAGAATACCGATTTGTTTATGGAACTAACGAAAAAAACAAAACGGTGGGGTCAGGGGGTGACCATAAACTTAAAAGAGGACAAAAAATTGGTGCAAAGCGTGCCACAAAGGGCAACGGTCAAGGCCAAGGGGGGGCCTCTAATGAAAGGGGCGAAGAATATTATGATGTGGAAATTACCCTTGAAGAATTAGCCGAGTACCTCTTCAACGACTTAAAGCTCCCCGACTTGGAGAAAAAACAGTTTCGATTTGTGACCCAAGAGGCTATCAAACGCCAGGGATATCGTTTTGAAGGCATCCGACCTCGTCTTTCTAAAAAAGAAACTATTAAAAGGAAGATTCGTCGTCGCAAAAGGGCAGAAAAATCTGGCGCTTATGACCCCGATCGGGATGAGCGTTTCCCCTTTCACCGAGATGATCTCAAGTATCATCATATTAAGCCCAAGTCAAAGGAAAATAGCGCAGCTGTCATTTTTTTCCTCATGGATGTGTCCGGATCTATGTCACAGGCACGAAAATATCTAGCCAGGAGCTTCTTTTTCTTACTGTATCAATTTTTAAACCATAAATACGAAAAAGTAGAAGTTATTTTTATCTCTCATACCACTCACGCTGAGCGAGTATCTGAAGATGACTTTTTTAAAGTCGCGTCGACCGGCGGAACTTTAATTTCGAGCGCGCTTGATAAAGAATTGGACATCATAGAGAAAGAGTTTCATCCTAATGCGTGGAATATATATACCTTTTACTGTGGCGACGGTGAAAACTGGGCCTCCGATAACGAAAAAGCAGTGGACGAGTTTAAAAAAATTAAAAACGTGAATCAACTAGTCGGTTACTGTGAGATTAACGACAACTATGCGGGACTAGGGGACACCCCCAATGATCCAGGAAACTACGGGGACCTTCCGTGGGGAACCTTTTCAGCGTGGAAAGACGAAGAGACGGATAATCTTTGGTCCAATTTAAATCCTATTTGCGATAATACATTTAAAAAAATAATGATTGGCAGTACTGACCATATCTGGCCCGCATTCACTTATCTATTTGGAGGAGGCGCTCATGAGTGATTGGACGGTAGCTGATTTGGAAAAGTGGGATTCTAAAATTTGCAGAGTTGGGGAAAATTTAGGACTAGACTGGTTTCCTATTGACTATGAGATTATAGACTATCAAGAAATGCTGGGCGCCATGGCATATACGGGCATTCCTACACATTACCGTCATTGGTCTTACGGCAAAGAATACGAAAGAACTCATACATTATATAATATGGGCCAGACCGGTCTTCCTTATGAAATGATCATTAATTCTGATCCTAGTATTGCCTACTTAATGAGAGAAAATCAACTTTATATTCATATTTTAACAATGGCTCATTGTTTGGGGCATAGTGATTTTTTTAAACAAAATCGGATGTTTCAGCATATAGATTCTACGAATATTATCAACACTTTCAAAGCGGCCGCCAAATATGTTCGACAATTAATTGAAGACCCATCAATTGGAATTGAGAAAGTAGAAAGAATTTTGGATGCCGCCCACGCTATCAAATACCAGGTCCCCCGTTATCCTGGAATTACGTACAAAACACGCGAAGAATGGATAGAGTCTGAGCTTCTCAAACAACATCGAGACCCCACCTACATTCCCGATCTTAAGAAATTTCCTCATGAGCCAGAATATAATTTACTCTTGTTTATTGCCACTAACAGTAGAAACCTCGAAGAATGGGAACGTAATCTCCTTTTAATTGTTGAAGAAAATTCTAAATATTTTATTCCTCAAGCTTTAACAAAAATAATGAACGAAGGATGGGCCTGTACAATCCATCAAAAAATAATAAACGAACTTAACCTTCCTGATGGTTTATACCTTCCCTTTATCAAACTACATAACCAAGTTGTGCGGCCGCACCTAGGAACCGTTAACCCTTATCATCTGGGATTTGAACTATTTAAAAAGATAATTGAAGAGAAGGGATTTGAGGAAGCCATATTAATTAGAGAGACTCATAATGATATTACTTTCTTGCGAACCTATTTAGACCAAGAGTTTCTTATGGATCAAAACCTTTTTAGTTATTCATTTAAAAGTAAGTATAAATCAAGTACAATTGATGACATAGCAGATGAAGGCGGTTGGGAAAAAATTCGAGATGACTTAATCTTAAATGTAGGCCTCAATCGTGTTCCTATTGTATTCGTGATGGAAATGAACAAAGATCACAAGCTCACTTTGGTTCATGAACACGATGGTCGCGATCTAGAAGTGCCATATGCACAAAAAGTTTTTAATCATATAAAAGAGCTGTGGGGCGACGATCTTGTCCTCATAACACAGGTCGAAGGCGAAAGTTGGGAATTTTAAAATGGGTATTACTAATAAATTTTTAGAACGAATAAAGCAGCACAAAGAAAGCACCAAAAAAGAAAAGTTTAAAGGGACGCTTGTAGACTACCTTCAGCTTATTGAAGGGGAACAAGCAGTACCGGTGCTAGCACATAAGAGACTGTATGATTCTATTATTGACTATGGTATGGATACTCTAGAAGAATCGGACGCGCGCTGCAATAAAATTTTTGAGGGGAACCCTGTTAAAATCTATGACTATTTTTCTAGTCAGTTTTTTGGAATGGAACGCTCCCTTGAAAAGGTGATGCGATTTCTTCACTCAGCAGCAATGAAAGGGGAAGAAAGCCGCCAAGTTTTGTTATTACTGGGTCCAGTTGGCGCAGGCAAATCTGCCCTTGTGGAGCACATCAAAAAGGCTCTTGAAAATTCTTCCCCTATCTATGCGCTAGCAGAGTGCCCAATACAAGAAGAGCCGTTGCACCTTATCCCTCGCTCCCTACGAGAGAATTTTAAAGAGGACTATGGAGTGAATATCGAAGGAGATTTGTGCCCCGTTTGCCGACATCGGCTTTTAGAAGAATATCAAGGCGACTATACTCAATTTCCAATCACCGAAGTTTCATTCTCGATTCGAGGAAGAAAGGGAATTGGGGTGGTTCCCCCGATGGATCCTAATACCCAAGACACGAGTCTCTTAATTGGTTCTGAGGACATTTCGAAGCTCGATCTATACCCAGAGGACGACCCCCGTGTCTTGAGCCTTAATGGAGCATTCAACGTAGGCAACCGCGGCATTGTAGAATTTGTGGAGGTTTTCAAAAATGAGATAGAATTTCTTCATACCATGATAACAGCGACCCAGGAAAAAAACGTTCCCTCCCCAGGAAAACAGGCGATGATCTATTTTGATGGTGTTATTATAGCGCACTGCAACGAAGCTGAATGGAATAAGTTTAAGTCTGAACATACCAATGAAGCGATTCTTGATCGGATTGTACGCGTTAATATTCCCTATTGTTTGGAATACACCGAAGAGGTTAAAATTTATGAGAAGCTCCTAGGCCGTTCAGACTACAGGTGCCACATCGCTCCGCACACCCTTCAGGTTGCTGCGATGTTCGCAGTACTTTCGCGACTTCGGGTTTCTAATAAAGCGGACCCGCTTACCAAAATGAAAATTTATAATGGTGAAGAAATTATCGAAAAGGGTTTGATTCGAAAAATAGATATTAAAGATCTGCGAGAGGAAGTTGAAGATGAAGGAATGACTGGCATCTCTACTCGTTTTATAATGAAGGCAATCGATAATGCTTTAGCTGATTCCACTAAAAATATGATAACTCCTATTTCGATTAGGGATGCACTAATAAAACAGGTCAAAGAACAGGTCACCAATGCTGACGATAGAAAAGTATATCTTCAGTTTCTTCAAAAGACTCTTCACGAAGAGTATCTCACACTCTTAGAAAAAGAGATTACTAAAGCTTTTGTAACCGCATATGAAGAGCAGGCTGAATCTTTATTCAACAATTATCTCGATCATGCTGAAGCGTATGTTAATAATACCAAAGTAAAAGATAAGGTAACGAGCGAAGAGATGGAGCCTGATGAGAAGTTTTTGCAATCCATTGAAGAGCAAATTGGAATTAAGGGCTCTGCGAAAAATAATTTTAGAGCCGACATAACATCTTATATGTTCTCTAAACTCCGACGCAAAGAGCTAATTGATTGGCGCTCGTACGGTCCTCTGAAAGAAGCCATTGAAAACAGGCTTGTGACTTCCGTACGTGATATCTCAAGAATTATTACAAAGTCCAAGAGCCGCGACACAAAACAACAAAAGAAGTTTGGTTCTATGGTCCAAACTTTAATTGAGGATTATGGATATAATGCAGACTCGGCTGAAGAGGTTATTAAATTTGCCTCTAATAATTTGTGGAGAGATTCCTAAGAAAAATCTTTAGGATTGCGGTGCTTTTGCCGTACTTTTTCGCTAATGGGAATGGCTTCTCCATCTCCATCAATTCTAACAAAAGTCATTTGAGTGGTAAGGACAGTTTTTTGTGTTCCGTTATAAACTGAGTGACGGCGCGCCTGGATGTCTAAGAGGAGAGACGTCTTCCCCACCTTGGCTACTCCTCCATATATTTTAATAATTTGTCCCGGCCGTACTGGTTTTTCAAAAGTGAGCCCGGCAATATGTTTGGTTACCATTCGAGGAGTATCAGCAACTTGAGCGGCATATGCTGCAGCAGCCTCATCTAACCATGCTAGCATTATTCCGCCAAAAAGGTTGCCGTGGTAACCTACGTCTTGAGTTTTCACAAAGTGGGTGGAGATTAGTTCCATTTATGGGTCTTGTGGTTGCGTATTTTCACTTAGAACTGACAGCCCTTGCTTTTTGCACCACTCAAATGTATGGCCCGGCGCCGTCCATCTTACCCGAACCCATGGATCTTCCGGATCCAGGTCGCCAAAAATATCTATGATGACTCCCACTTTTTCGGTAAACTTATTAGACCTCACTAAATCGCCTATTTTCATATATTAAATATCGAGCTGTTGCTCTAGTGGAAGGTGCTATCATCGGTGGTGCCGAAAGGCGTCGCCCCAAAGGGATTCATTTGAGCGAGGTCATGGTTTGTAGACAAAATAAGACTTTCATCTTCGACGTCGACATAGATAGAAATATATGCGCCGTTATTAACTTCTACAAAATCTTTTGGTTCCAATTGAAGACTTCCATACTTGGTAACAATAACAGTAATCAGCGTGGCCAGCATGGTCGGATCCGCCAAGAATTCTTTTTCGGAAATTTTATTGTTTCTTTTTTCGTGCACCAATGTTTTTAAATTATCGAGGGTCTGGTTTAATTCGCCCCCCACTTGAGATAATGCCTTTTCTCTTTTTTTCAATTGATATAATTTGCCTACCAGACCACAGAAGAGTGGGAAGAGCAAAATTGCAAGGATGATATTAAGAGTGAACATACCTTTCTCCTATATATAAATAGTCAAAAATCCGCGATTTTTTGTCGTAAATTTTTTTGCCACACTCACATTGTACCGGATTAGTACCGGCGTTTAAAGTGGAGACCAAAAGATACCTCCCAATATAGCAGATGAATCAAAACGCCGTATATGTGCCACCCAAACATGTTGCGGCCCCCTAGGGTAACAAGGAACCCCAAGCTTAAATCGTACGTGCGGGTTATAGATAGTGCCGGCCGAATCATACATTATAAGTAGGCGCCGCTAAAAGATAGAAAAGAGTATGCGCGTTCCGGAGCCTAGAATAATGGCGGAACATATCCAGAAAATAACATAAGTAACGTCGTGATGAGATTGCAGGAATGCGCGCATAACAAACATAAGTAGGCAGTATTATACCAGAAAGCCCAAATAAGTTGTTATAGAGTTATGCACTTAGTGTGCCACATCTCTATATGTGTTTTAAATCCTATTTGCGAGATCTGGTTTTGTATACCGTTAAGCGTCGTTGTCGTTCGCGCGCACGGAGGGAATCGTCGTCTACTGGGAAATGCTTTCGAAAGGCTTCACGTGCGTCGCTAACTTTCGTATCCGCGGCATTTCGGTCTGTTTGCGCCTTGTACGCTCTCCAGGCAAAGTACGCCAGTAGACCGCCAGGGATAATGACGGCTGCTAGGAACACCAGGGCGTGAACAAGCGGATTGGTCATCGCGTCGCATACTACCTCTTCTTGAAGCGCCTCTTGATCCACTCTACGCCGTTAAGCATATGCTCTCCGACGGTGTCCCAAAAGGTGTGTAGAATCCCTACTATGCAAAACACCCATAATAGCCCAACTCCGGTTAGACCTATTACAATGACAGCGTTTGCTAAGGTTTCCACTACACTGTAATTATAGCACAATCTGGGTTATATGTTCAATTTTCTTAAAATATCCAAAAAGTCTCAAAAAATGAGCCGCGTATCATTAACGTACTTAGACAATGCTTAGCACCCGCATCTATTGCATGGCACATACATCCGCCCCGGCAGGGGGGGAGGGGGGTCCCCCTATGCTTGCATTCTACAACTTTATTTTGTGAGCTTTTGTGAGTTACTTGCAAGCACCAAACAACTCACGCAGCATTCACCAGGGTTTCTGTGAGTTACTACGCACACGCAACCACTCACGGCAGGCACAAAAAAACCGGGCATGTTATTGCCCGGATTCCTTGCGGCGCGGTGGCCTGGGTTTCTAGCTGTTCTTATAGCCTCGCTTGTGGAGCGCGACCGGGCGAATGATGAACGAAGCAGCAGCGTCGTCGGTGCCCACGAGGGCCTGAGCCTCAAGCAGCGCGTGCTTGAGGTTCCCCACGGTCGCGACGTTCGCCGGGTCCACGCCGACCAGCTCGCACGCGCTCAGAGCGCCGTCCAGCTTCGACTGAGCGGCGGCCACCTGCGAAGCAGCATC
>VMHT01152060.1_pt1 | contig 10121 bp, 28 predicted proteins | sample 4693611 | NCBI WGS metagenome assembly VMHT01 (sample SAMN12280063, study PRJNA550983) | marine metagenome | isolation source: seawater sampled from same location over 5 years 0.02-0.2 micron viral filtrate | place: USA: collected off the coast of southern California halfway between the port... ...
AAACAGCTATTCGTCATGGGATACCTAACGAGCCTAATCCTGACCAAATAGATAATTTAAAACAACTATGCATAAATATTTTACAACCTATCCGTTCTGAGTTTAATTTACCTGTTTTCATTTCTTCAGGATTTCGTAGTCCAGAGCTGTGCCTCAGATTGGGAAGTTCAATTAATAGCCAACATACAGCTACTAATGGAGCTGCGGCTGCTGACTTTGAGATTTTTTCTATACCAAATCAAGAACTAGGTCTTTGGATCAAGAATAACTTAGAATATGACCAAATGATCCTTGAGTTCCACAATAAAAAAGAACCTAACTCGGGGTGGATACATTGCTCGTTTTCTGTTAAAGATAATAGAAATCAATCCTTGATCGCTTATCGTGATGAAAATGGTAAGGTTCAATACAAACCTTGGTAATACTATGGCTCTAAGTGCAAAACAAAAAAAACTACCGATGGCTTTACAAAAAGCTATATTAAAAAAACAAAAACAAACTAAAAAAAAGAAAGGAAAAAAATAATGCCTTATCATACTGGATCTCATTCTAAAAAAATGAAGAAAAAAAAGAAAAAGAAAAAAAAGAAGTAAATGGTCAAAGTAGCTTCAATTAAAAATATAATTAAAGATTTAAAGCCCGGACAACAAAAGACTATGCGATCTCATGCGAGACATCATACTCTTAAACACATGAGGTCTATGGCTAGTGCTTTAAAAAAAGGAAGCTCATTCAAAAATGCTCATATCAAAGCAATGAGGAGTGTTGGAAAATGAGACGAAGAAAAGTTCCTAAAGATAAAAAAACTAAAATTCCAAAAAAATATTTATCTGGACTCAGCGGATCAAAAAGAACTAAACGAGCTAAACTAATTAAAAAAGTTTCTGCTATTTATAAGTCAGGTGGATTTATACCAAGAGATCTTTTAAGAAGGAGAACAAAAGCATAATGGCTACAAAATTTAGACGACCACTATCTCCAGCAACAAGGGCAACCTTAAAAAGAAAAGCTAAAGCAAAAAAAGGTGTATCATATTCAACATTAGTGAAAGTTTACAGACGAGGCCAAGGAGCATTTCTTGGAGCTGGTAGTAGAAGAGTGCCAATGGCGGCTTGGGCTATGGGAAGGGTAAACTCCTACCTCCGGGGATCTAGAAAGCACGATCTTGATTTAAGAAGAAAAACAAAAAGATAACTATAGAAAAATAAATTTAAAACTGTTAATTGTCATTTATGGCAACACAAAAAGAAAAAAACATAGAGCTTGAAGGCAAGATAAAACTAGTCGATCAAAAACTTGATCTAGTTATTAATAATCATTTAGCTCATATTCAAAAGGACATAGATAGAATTTTAATTGGTGTTGGCACTCTTTGTCTTTTAGTTTTAGGCCAGTTACTTTACATTTTATCTAATTAAATATACAACTATTAATATGTCGTATAAAAGGATTTTAGTTATAAGTGATTTGCATATTCCATATCATCACAAGGACTCATTTAATTTTTTAAGAGCAATAAAAAAAGAATATAAGCCAGATTTTGTTTTAAATATTGGTGATTTGCTTGATTTTCATGCGATTTCTATGCACACCCATGATCCTGATCTTTATAGCCCGGGGCAAGAGCTTTCTATGTCTCGTAAATATGTCAAAGAATTAGAAGGCATATTTCCTGATATGATCGAAGTGGACTCAAATCATTCTAGTTTAGTTTATAGAAGAGCTGTTAAATTTGGTATGTCTAGAGAGTTTTTAAAAGACTATGGAGACTTTTTAGGTACTAAAAAATGGAAGTGGGTTGAGGATATAACACTTAAAATGTCCAATAATCAAAAATGTTATTTTACCCATGGGAAAGTAGCAGATTGTATCAAGCTGAGTCAGTCTATGGGAATGTCAGCGGTTCAGGGCCATTATCATACAAAGTTTAATATTCAATATTGGGCCAACCCAGATAATTTATTTTTTGCTATGAACGTAGGATCGTTAATTAATCAAAAATCACTTGCCTTTGCATACGCAAAAAATTTTAAAACTCGGTTCATTTTAGGATCTGCAATGATAGTTGAGGGTTATCCTAAATTACTACCTATGGTTATAAATAATAAAGGTAATTGGATAGAAAGGTTAGTATGACAAAAGACAAGGATAAGGACAAGGAAAAGATAGTCAAATTAAGGCCAAAGAAGCCCATAGAGACGCATTCTCAGCTTAATAGGCAAGTTGGTGGGGAACATTACCAGAACGCAAAAATACAGCCTATAGAGCTTATTACAAGCCATAATCTAGATTTCATAGATGGCAACATAGTTAAATATGCTTGTAGAGATAAGAAAGGTGAGTCTCAAATAGTAAGGTATCAAAAAATCATTCATTATGCTATGTTAGCTTTGGAGTTAAAATGTGGTTCAAATTAATAAGTAATCCTATTACAAAATTAGTAGCCGGTAAGGTTGCTGATCATTTTAAGCACAAAGCTGAAAAAGTTAAAACAATTAGAGCAGCAGAAATAGAAGCTGCTAAAGATGTAAATATAACAAGAATTAAAAGCCAAGATAAAAGTTGGAAGGATGAAATATTAATGCTCTGGCTCGTAGGGATGTTAAGTACTGGTTTTTTTGAAAAAACTAGAGATAACTTTGAGGAATGGGTAAGAATTATCAATGATTTGCCTGACTCAGTGTGGTATCTTGTAATCATCGTCTTTACAGCTACATTCTCAACAAAAATGACTGATAAAGTTCTTAATCGTAATAAAAAATAATTATATCTTTTTTAATTTATGTTACATTAAATAATGGATGATGAATTTATTATGTGTGAAGCAGATTTCTTTATTGAAAAAGATAATGACGAAATTGGTCATTGCATATCCTTAATATATTTAGATCGTCTGCCTAACTTACCTGAAAAGAAAAAATATTTATTAGAATTTGAGGAGAAGGGTTTTAATGTAGTTGATTATGAAGTTAAATTTAGGCCCATTAGAACTCCGATGGTTGATCATACGGACTATACGAAGCATTAAATTTTACCTCGTATAATCCATATAGTTAACAATAAACAAAGGATTATCATTGCAATCTCTTCGTAGCTTTGAGTTATATCTACTAGTTGAAGATAAAAACCAAAACAAATAGCAACAATAATACTGATAATAATTTCCATTTTTTTATTACAAAACCTTTTACAGCTTTCTTTATATCCTCTGGTGTCATTCCATATATAATCATTAATTACTCCTTTGCATTATAAGTTCACGTTTTAACTCACTTTGCATAAGCGATATTTCTGTGTTCTTATTATTAAAGTCTGTCTTATATTTTATATAGTTTTTATCAGCCTCGTCTAGTTTAACTTTAGCAGCAATATATTGAGAGTCAGTTTTTATAGAATATTCTATATCTTTTTGCGTCACTTTCTCTCCTACTGCTTGGGCCTTATATTTAAAATAAAGATCAGCCTCTATCCTTTTTAGATATGTTTCCAAATCTATTTTTTGACCATACCAATAGCAATACTGATCTGAGATTTTTTTCAGACTAGCTACCATAGTTTTAGCATCAATTTGAAGATAATCTTCTTGTCTAGAAGGGAACTTCATCGTCTAAATCCGGGTCAGGTTGGTAATTCTGAACTGGTGGTATTGGTTTTTGATATTGAGGTGTTGGAGATTGATTATGCCCAACATAAAAGGTTATATCAATTCCCTCCTTTACATTATGTAAATCTTTGTCATCGTGGAATTGTTTGACTCCAACTTTTAACTTTCTATTTGGATCTTTAAGCAAGTCTTGTATCTCGCTAGATTTTAGCCATTTACCGAACTTGTCTAAAAAGAAAGTTTTAGCATCGGATATTTTATACTGATAACCTTTGCCATTGTAGTATTTGTTTGTATATGCTTTTAAAGTGATTCCTTTAAAATCACCCCACTGTTTATTGTTTGCCATTTGGCCTCCTTTTTGCACGTTGTTTAATATATTCTTTAGTAAGGGAATTAAACTTCTCTTCTACTTTTGATATGTAGTGACAAGCTTTAAGTGCCTTGATATACATTGGCCTATAATTAAACCATCGCATTTCTACATCTACACTTGGTTCTTTTGGAATTTTTAAAATACCAAGCTTAGATATTTTTATGTCTAAAGAATCTTCTACTAGCTTTTTATATCCATGAATTTGAATTATGTAATTTACATAGAAGTCTTTACTAGTTTTTATATCTAATAAAGCATATTCTTGTTTACCTTCTTCATTTTTCCATGAATCTTTTGTAACAATTAGATCGCAAGTTCCAGCTATATCAAGTTCCTCTGAATAAACTGTTTTTTCAGAATGAATAACTTTGAAGCCTGATCGATCCCAATAATTTTTAAACTTTTGAAACATAAGACTTAAAGGTTCTGTAGCTGGTTCGTTAACTTGTTTTCCAAGAGCATAATCTTCAGCAATATTATGCAGCATAGTTCCTATTGTAGCTGCCTCTGACTCTATTTCTTTGACTCTTGCTCTAACGCTATCTTCTGTTTGCTGTATCAAATCTATTGGTTGACCAGATTTTTTTAAGGTTTGTTTTAAAGCTTGGAAAACGACATCTTGTTTCCACCATAAAAGTCCACCTCCAGAAAATCTTTTATCTATTGTTGTGGTCATACCTTTTTTAGGTTCACCATTTACTTTATATCGATTGAACCTACCTTTAGGATCAAACTCTATAAGATTATTATGTTTATCAGTTTGCTTTATTATCATTTTTACCACCTTTATTTTTAAATCCTTTTAATATCCATTTAAAAGAAATATCCAATTTCTGACATAGTAGGATGAGTTGACTTGCATTTAAAGAGTTTTCTGCCTTTATAAATTTGGCAACTTGCTGATATTTACAACCAATATGGTGTGCAATATCTTTTAATGTTTGCCCATTTACAGTTCTTGCAAAGTGAAGCCTATTAGCAAGTATTTGATCGATAAGATTAAGTTTAGCTTCAGGTGAGTCGCATATACTAAATTTATTTAAAAGTATCTCGTAGTTTTCAGACATCACTTTAAGCTTATGCTTTTTATTTTTTATATTATATTTTCTGGACATAAGACTCCTTTTCTAATTTATCCAATTTATTAAATTCTGTTGTCCAACATTCTTTACAAAGCCAATGCTCTTTATAAAAAGAACTAAAATTGACATATCCAACAAAATTTATTTTTTTTAAACATTTTGAGCAGTTTGGAAAAAGTTTAATTAATCGTGGCATGGCCTCTGCCTTTTAAACAATTCCTATTATAAGTCATTGATTTAGGCTCACCAGCTTTGATTATTCCTAAAGATCCAAGTTCAAAATATTTTTTAAAACCAAATGAAACCCAATCATAAGCAAGATTAACATTGTCTTTAACTAATTTTTTGCAATGTTGTTTATCATCTGTGATTTCAGTTGCTTTTGCATTTGGAAATGTCCCAGAACGACCCTTCGAGTCTACTAATATAGTTGGAACACACCCTTGTAATAGAGTCAATACGATCCCTATAACTCCTATCCTTTTTTTCATTTTATACCCTTCTGTTTATTTTTTCATTGCTTCAAAACCAATTTTAAAAGCCAAATCCTTTTTTTTAGCTTTCAGTTTTTCCAATCTTTTTTTCAAGACACTCTCTTGATTGATTATCTTGTAGTATTGATTGTTTTGGTTTCGAGCTTTTACTGTTGTTAGTGCCATTGCTCTCCTTCAGTTTTATTACAGATTTAACTGTAGTATTTGGACTAAATATATGACCAAATTCTTTTTCTAAATTACCAAGAATATCGCAATCTTGGTTTTTACCTTTATAAAATATCATATGCTACACCTTTAATTTTATAAGTTGTTATATCTTCTGGAAACCCTGTTTGTTTATATTTTCTAATAGCTCTTTCTCTTAAAGCTATTTCACATTCCAGTTCCGCAATATATGAGTTGTTATCCTCTCCCCATACTCTTGCGATACCATTTTTATCGTATGCTATATATTTCATTTTTTTACTCCTTTTATTTTTGTTTATAAATACAACCTATATCAACTATTTATAAATTCAAGCTTTAAGTTGAATAAATTATAGCTAAAAACCTACTAAAATAGCCAATTTTAATATATTTTTTCAACTCTTATGTATATTGCTGTAAATTTAGGCCCAAATATTGTATTTATTGTGTTGAGTCGTTTTATAGGATATTAGTTGCTTATACCCCTTTAAGGTAATAAATAACAAATATCCTTTTAACCTAGGGAAGGACTCAATGATAAATTCTCTAGGATGTTTAAACAGCTCCGGGGTTCATATATTCTCTTACTTAAACCCCGGGGCAGAAAAAAAGGATAAAAAATGGAAGAACTAAATTTATTTAATTATAAAGCTTTTCAAAGAAAGTCAGCTACATCCAAAGAAGCTTTTGAGTCTAAAAAAAATAAAGTTACAGTCAGAGATAGAGTTCACGATCTTTTGCTTCTCAAAAATATGTCAAATGAGCAAATTGCAGATGAACTAAATATCCCTTTATCAAGTGCTTGTGCTAGAGTTAGGGAATTACAAATTTTAGATTTGGTTGAAGATAGCAACTATCGCAGCTTGTCTAAATTTGGTAAAAAGGTAGTTCTATGGCAAGGAAAAGTAAAACAAAATTAGAAAAACAACACATGGATAAAGTGGCCCAATTAGGGTGTATTATTTGTGGAAATCCATATGTACATTTACACCATATAAGATACCCCGGGCTTGGTATGGGCAGACGTTCCACAAATTTTGAAGTTATCCCCTTATGTCAGCCTCACCACCAAGGCAATTTTAGTGTACATGGAACACCAAAGCAATTTGAAAAAAAATTTGGAACGCAAAAACATTTATTAGAAAGGGTGTTGGAAAGGATAAAATGCGAAACTCAGGATATTTTTTAGCTTTCAGGAATGTGTGGAAACATCCAGCATTTAAATCAAAAATAGAGGCAGCAATATGGCTATATATGATTAGCAATGCTTCATATCGTAAAAAAGAGGTAAGATTTATAGATAATAAAATATTTGTAAATCGAGGTGAGCTTGTCTTTCCAATACGAAAAAACGCAGAAATTTGGAATATGCCATATTCTAATATGAGAAACTTCATCGATAGATTGAAAAAGAAGAAGATGATTAACACTCGTAGAACCACTATTGAACCACAAGTGAACCACAAGTTTAGCTCTGTAACTGTAATAAGTATTTGTAATTACGACAAATTTCAGGCTCAAGGAGAGGTTGTGAACCACATCCAAACCACATCTGGAGCAATACTAAATAATATAACTAATACATTAACTAATATTAGTAAGGGTTTGAAAAGCAAACAAGATAAGATTATCGGTGAATGGGATCAATATAATATTATAGAAAAAAATGGTAAAACTTACTATAAACACAAATGGAAAAATGAACCTTTGAAAGACAGATTATGATTACAACCAGTAAATTATTGAAAGAAGTTATAGGGCCAAAACGAAAAAAAAGAAAAAAGAAAAGGGATGTCGGTTTGGAAAGCCTTAAAGCATTTAAAAAAATTGAACAACGATATAAAAGGATTTATGCGAAAGCCAAAATATCTAGAAGTTGAGGTTGGTGGTAAAAAGTACACCTTCTATCATATTATTTGGGAGGATATTACTGGAGACGCTGGTCACAAATCAACATCGGAAATTTTAAGAGATAATCCAGCGGTTAAAAATACTTTTGGATTTATAATAGAGGAAAACGAAAATCATTTAAAAACTGCATCAACTTATGACGAACAGCATGACGAGTGGTCTGATAATAATATATTTCCGATTGGATGCGTGATTAATAAAAAAAAATTAGAGATAAGATGAAAATAAGGTTTTATAAATTACGAGACGAACCTATTAGATGGGTTGGATTTATATTAGCCCTTATAGGTTGTTATTTCTTAACAAATGGTGTTATAGAAATGTTATGGATCGGATGGAGCATATCTATATTGTCTTGCTTATTATGGGTTTTAGTAGCTGTCAGGGATGGAGATCTATCTAGAAGTCTTATGGAGTTAATTTATTTATTTTTAGCAGCAAGAGGTATGATTGTATGGTTTTAGAAGTAAATCAAATCGACATTGAGTCTTTACAGCCATACGCAAACAACCCCAGAAAATTATCAGATAAAGCAATTACAAAAGTCGCAAATTCTATCAAAGAGTTTGGTTTTAGACAACCAATAGTCGTCGATGAAAAAAATATTATTGTTGTAGGTCATACAAGATACCAAGCTGCAAGAAAGCTTGGATTAGATAAAGTTCCTGTTACTCAAATAAAAGGTCTTACACCAGAGCAAGTCAATGCATATAGAATAGCAGATAATAAAACTAATGAATATGCAGATTGGGATGATGATTTACTTGCTTTAGAGCTAAAAGAACTAGAGCATAAAGACTTTGATCTAGATTTGACTGGATATGAAAAATCTGAAATAGATAAAATTTTATTTGAAGAGAAACAAGGTTTAGTAGATGATGACGAAATACCTGAACTCCCGGAAGAGCCTATTTCTAAAAAAGGAGATATATGGATATTAGGTAATAATAAATTATTATGTGGAGATAGTACTGACCAAATAGCAATTCAAGGTTTTTTTGGTGAGGTTCAAGCTGATCTATATTTAACTGACCCTCCTTACAATGTAGACTATGTAGGTAAAACCAAAGATGCTTTAAAAATACAAAACGATAAACAAACAGATGACAAATTCATTCAGTTTTTATCTGATGCTTTCATAGCTGCTGATAATCACCTTAAGATGGGTGCTAGTTTTTATATATGGCATTCTGATAGTGAAGGGCTAAATTTTAGATTGGCTTGTATAAATGCTAAATGGAAATTGAGGCAAACTTTAATATGGGAAAAGAACTCTATGGTGATGGGCCGACAAGATTATCAATGGCAGCACGAGCCTTGTCTATATGGATGGAAAGAGGGTAGCTCTCATAGTTGGTATTCAGATAGAAAACAAACAACAATTATCAAACACGACAGGCCTACTAAATCAAAACTTCACCCCACTATGAAACCTGTATCTTTGATGGAATATTTGATAAACAATAGCACTAAACAAGGTGACATCGTATTTGATAGCTTCTGTGGTTCAGGCTCAACTTTAATAGCTTGTGAGAAGCTACAGAGATCTTGTTATGGTGTAGAATTAGATCCCAAGTACTGCGATGTTATCGTAAAAAGGTGGGAGCAGTGGACAGGTCAAAAAGCGACAAAAAAATGAAATCAGAGCAAAAAAAGAACCCAATAGGGAGACCAAGGGTAAAGGTCGATATGGATATATTGGCTAATTTATCCCAGATAGGTTGTACTCAAGAGGAGATAGCTTCTGTTTTAGGAATGTCTGCAAGAACTTTACAAAGAAATTTTGCCGAAATTGTTGAGGTAAATAAAAACAAAGGCAAAGCCAGTCTAAGAAAAAAAATGTGGGATAAGGCAATAAAAAAAGACAATACTAATATGCAAATATGGTTATCTAAAAATGAATTAGGCATGAAGGATAGAACTATGACCGAGACTATCACAGAGCCTTTACCTTTGATTATAGAGGCACAAGCAGAGGAGATAGATGAAAAAAAAGGGTAATGTATATGGTAAGGTAATCCAATACACGAAAACATACAAAGGCACGAGTATTGGCTCAAAGCCTATAACGAGTACAATGAATAAAAGAAATAAAAAAGGCAGATCGAGAAAGCAAATTAGAAAAGCAAGAGGCAGAGGGCAAGGCAAACCATGACCAAAAGAATCATGTACCCAGATGGGTTGATTATACCCGGTAATCTTCCCGAAGATTTTAGACCGGCAAGTAGCAAAGAGGCTTGTGGTAATTGTGGTATGTACTCAAATAGACGTTCTTTTTGTGGGGTTCATAATACTAACAACGTAAAAGATAATTGGATATGCAATAGCTGGCGACAAAGATTCTTTAAAAGATGAAGCCTATATTCATAACTCTTTTATTTCTTGCATCTTCAGGTGATATTACAATGGATAGATTGGAAATATTTAGCTCTTGTGACTCTTGGTTTCACGCAAACGTTATCAAA
>VMHT01095189.1_pt1 | contig 10120 bp, 5 predicted proteins | sample 4693611 | NCBI WGS metagenome assembly VMHT01 (sample SAMN12280063, study PRJNA550983) | marine metagenome | isolation source: seawater sampled from same location over 5 years 0.02-0.2 micron viral filtrate | place: USA: collected off the coast of southern California halfway between the port... ...
CAGTACAATCAAGCTTCCAGAAAAGGAACCACGTTTAAGCCGGAGCAACATGAAACCTGCCGTTGAGGTCAGGAAAGCAATGACCGTCCAAGCCAATGAGGAGTGAATCACACTCAGCCAGAGAATAGATGGAGAGGTGGCTGTGCCATCGGCCACACCAAACGCACGCCAGCCCTCAGCAACAGCAAAGATGGCGCTGAACAATGTTGCAGTCCACAACAACGAGGAAAACATCGCCGCATCGGCGTTTTCTCGCATTTCCTGAATGACACGATTTACGGTGGATTCAATGCCTGCTCCTTTGCTGAAGATGTACAATCCGGACACGAGAGGCAAGGCACCAATCACGACGCCTCCAATGTCGTTGGGGAGCATGATTCCAAGGCCAAGAATCGCCAAGACGGCCCCAAATGGAATCATAATTTTCGATCGCCATTTTGGGTCCTCCAGAGCTTTCACGATGTAGTAGTATGTCCCTTCAATGCCTTTTGATTGCTTGACGATTACTTTCTCAACGTGATCGATACGGACTTGTGAAGTGATGATGGGAAGGACGCTTTCGTCCTCAGCACCGTCGGTCACCAGAATAGCTTGGTCGGGTTGGAACGCAGAAACAACCTCATCCAATTGAGCAGCTATCGCTCGGTCTGAACGAACACCAACCTTCTCATCACCGGTCAAAATGGCGATTTCGACTTCGTCTTCCTCGGGCTTCCCTTCAGCCAACTTGTCGTGTTGTGAAAGCGCACCGAGGATGGCATTGGTGTCGCTCTCCTCAGGATCGGCAATGCCGAGTTTGAGCGCAGCCGTCAACACTTGACGTCGGCCGACGACTGGGCCTCGTATCGAAGTTTTCAAACCAAGGTCGTTGTCTCTGTCAACGGTTAACACCAACGTTCTGGTCATGGATGTGCACCCCCTTTGGCTAAGCCACCGCGGTTCTTTCATTCAAACCCTTGTGCAAAATTCCCGAGGTTCAACCCCTCAAACCGCAGACTGAGATTGACGGAACCGCACGGAGGCAACATCGTCTTGACCCGGAGCAGGGTCTTCCCAGTCCGGATCACCCGGCAAAACCAAGCCAGAGCCTAGATTGACGAGCTCGGCCGAAAGAAGACGTTGCTCTTCAACCAAAAGATCCCAGTCTTTTGTATCGTCCTTCCAAATTTTCCATCGCTGCAAATTGTGGCTCCCACGAAGTAGACGGGCGTAGAGTTTGAGATGCAATTTTGCCGAGAGTGGCCACCAAAATAGGAACACAACAAACACGCCCAAAGCCGGCAATTTAGTGATGCTCAGCAACAGCCAGTGGGAGAGCAAGAGTTCATTGAGAGGACTGCCGGAACTCAACAAGGACCACGTGATGAACACGGAGGCCGCCATCCACCAAATTGGGAACACCACCATGGCTGAGAGGACTTTCATGGTCCCTATCACAGAAGTGTCCAAGTTCAGCCGTTTCATGCCCAGGCTGAGGAAACCGTTGGCCTTGTAGGGCACATAATTACCAGCAATGGCACTCCAAGTTATCAAACCAAACATCCACACCAACGCCCAAAGCCATTGGAAGAAATATTTTCCATATCGAGCGAGAGAGAGTTGCTCGGGGCGAGCGTCTACGTCGTACGGAGTGATGCCCCGGTACTCAAGAACATCGAAATGGTCCTGGCACCGCTTGGCAAGAACGTCGGTTTCATCAGGGTTGCTTTCGGCCATAAATTCCCATCCAGCGCGCAGCCGGCGTGCTGCAAGGACCGATTCGGCGAACGTAGGTTTTCTCAGTTCCTCTCCGACCTGACGCTGCTTTTCTGCATACACCAGGCTGCGTCCTCTCCAAATCATGGTCCGCTCTGCCCAGGAAGTTTTGGAAAGGTTCACACGTTGAAGTTCAGTGCTGAAGAGATCGGTCACTTCATCGACCCACGCCCGATTATCCGTGTCTTGTTGCTCCAAATCTCCCACCATTGGAGGGATTTCAGGGAGATTCATCGAACGCTCAACGACGACCGCTGCTCGCTCCCGAAACCGTTGAGATTCAGAGTAGTGAAGGCCCACGGGGACCACGTTTGGTTGAGGGAGCCCCGACGCTTCGGCTTCCCGCAGAGCGGCAAGCAAGATTCGGGCCGCTCCCGAGCGAATTCTACGAACACCCGCATCCGCATGCGTTACGCCCTCTGGGAAAATCAACACGCTGCCGCCTTGAGCGAGCGTGGAGGAAAGGTTGCTGATTCGGTCTACATTTCGTTGTCGAGCGGCCTCTGCATCCTTGGCGTCTTGTGGACGTTCAATCGGAACGACTCCCGAGGCTTTGAGCAAGCGTCCGAGGAAGGGGATTCGAAAGAGGGTGTGCTTCGCTACCGTGGTGAGACGGCCGGGCAGCACGGACGTCATCAGCATGGGGTCAATGAGGCCGCTGGGATGCCATGTGATGTACAATCGACCGCCTTCGGGAGGAAGGTTCTCATCATCAACGATGTTAATTTCGCGAAACCAGATGTTCGTGAGAAATTGATAGAAACGGCGAGCAAGGCGGTAGGATAACGGGAGCGGCGAGGATGATTCGCCGCCGGCGCCTTGTCGCTCCATGCCCCTAGATTCATCTCTTTTCTTTTAGAGGAGACGCCTGCAAAACTGCCTCAATGGTCAGATTTGGGGGGTTGTTCCGTATCCGTTGATTCGACGGGGGCTGGCCGCTCTGTTAATCGCTTCCATCGTTGAGTTGCACGGATGTACTTGAGCGGATGGTCCATCCAAGATTGATCACAGGTGCGATTGTCGCCGGGAAGGACTGGGCAATTGTGGTTCACCTTGAGTTTCCCGCATCCAGCGGGTGTGTATTCATGCTGGTAGACGTGTTGAACCTGATAGGTGGTGGTTGACTCACTGAAGTCGGGGGCGCCTCGGAAGAAACCGACACACGACTCTTGCGGCAGAGCGAGGGTTGCGGAGATTGAGGCAAGGAACAATCGCCCAAAGTGATTCACGTTGACGCCTCCGGCCAAATCTGCAATGATCTTCTGCATGCAGGGAGGCCAATCGCTCTCTTCCGCCCCAACCAGCGCAATGGCCTCACTGGTTTTGTTCGCCATCAAGTTTCGAACCATGCCAACGGGTTCAGCAAGGCGTACTGCAAGGTCGGTGGTCACTTCAGCCATCTTTTCGAGCGTCTCGGCCTGAATGGCCGCCTTGATTCGCTCCCTCAACAATCGAGCGAGTTTGGCTGAGGAAGCGTATTGCCTCTCACCATGGAGTTTGACCCAGCCCTTCTCAATGTCCACGTTTGGCAATCGCCACCGATGACCCGTTATCTTTGGACAGATTTCGATGAAATCAGCGAGCCCTACACGCCATTCATCCGAAGGACGTTGGCGGAGTTGATGCATACCCATGCCCGAAGGAGCAGAACGAGTTGTTGAGTTGGTGGACATCTGCTCAACCTCCGTGAGGTAGGTTTTGGCCACGGCTGGAAGGTTGCTGGTGTCTTGGATGAGCAACTGTTCTGCACGGGCCGCTTCTGCCTGAGCCCAACGAGCAATGAGACGCTCATCTTCACTGGCGCACATGACCAATCGAGCATAGTAAAACGAGAAAGCCTCGATGAGACGACCCTCTTCGGTGTGAATGTCGCCTCCAACCACCTGCACGCCTTCTTTGGATTGAACTGAATCAATCAGTCGAATACGCGCGCGCTGACGTGCCTGTTCCATCCACGCCCCTTCCAGGAGTTCATTGAGGTCGATGCTGTGTCGAACCGCCATGGTACGAATCCAGTCCGAGGCTTGTGGGAGGAAGGGGTAGCGAGCCAACGTGACCTCGTCCGCAAGGGGAGGCGGAGTGGTAGGCACGGGCATGTCACGAGGAAAGAGCCACGGATTATGAAGTCCCACCTTGGGTGGCTTTCTTGACCTCGGCCTTCACCCACTGACTTGTGTGGCCCATGCCTGCTCCTCGCTTGTTGGCCATCCAACACGATGTTCGGCGACATTTTGGTTGGACCTACGAAAAGGATGTTGAAAGCGCTTCGTCGTTGCGCGAGGCGTGCAATCATCACCCTGATGCAGAGCGACTAAATTGGACCGCTCCCCAACGAGCCAAAACGCTGAAGCAATTGCAGGAAGCAATTTCTAACGCTCAGACCGTTGTTCTTGTTGGGGCTGGTGTTCATACCGAGACAATGGAGCGGGAGTGGGGCCCAGACACCGTCTTCATCGCTGCTGATGGGGCCGTAGGGGCCTGTTTAGGACGAGTTGATGTTTTGTGCGTCGTCAGCGACCTCGATGGAGAACCTCATCTCTCTCAAGCTGCCAAGCATGGTATCCCGTTGGTCATTCATGCTCACGGGGACAACTTCGAGGCATGGGGGCGTAGCTTGCAGCAATGGGCCTCTACTGGAGCGGTCCCCCTCGTGTTGACCCATCAATCTGATGAGGTTTACAGCGACATGCACAACGTTGGTGGATTCACCGATGGAGACCGAGCTGCCTGTTTTCTTGCCTGGCTGGGGATAAAAAATGAAAAAATCCGCTTTGTCGGGTTTGCGAGTGACCATGTGGGTCCATGGTCGGGCACAACGGACCCTGCTCGTAAACTGGCGAAATTGGTGTGGATGGAACAAATTCTCTGCCTCATCGACCCCGCTTGGAAAACACGACGAATCGATAAGAAATGAGGGCGGCATCTGAACATAAGCCTAAGAGGAAAAAGGTGACAACAAGGTCCATGGAGCGGCGGTGGCCATGGCAAACGATGCTGCTCTGGCTAATGGCGGTCGTGCTCATCAATGCCATTTGGATGAATGTTGCTGGCCAATCTGCCCCGAATGAAATCAATGCTGAGGGAAAGTTTCAACCTCACAGAGAAGTGAACATTTCACCTGTCTTCGGCTCGTCATCTGCCATTCCTGCCACGCTTGAATCAACCTTCTCAAGTACATCCGTTGACCAAGCAAATCTTAGCATAGCGATCAAAAAAGACAACACCACCGTTGTTTATTCTTGGTCAGGTCAATTAAGCGATACCGTTCCTGTGTGGTCCGGTGAATTGGAACCTGGCACCTACACCGTAGAAACCATCGTTGACGAGGGCGTTCTGGTGGTCCAACAACTGGAACTGCAACCCTTTGGCTCGATTCAGAACGCTGGGCATGTGGTTTTGACGCTCTTGCTCATTGCATTAGCATGGGGCGAACAGGGCGTTCGCGCCTTGCTCGCACGGTGGAAACCTGTGCAAAAAGCGACCCAATCAGCGGAAAAAGCACCGTTCAAAGCGTCAAAATTGTCCCAGGAAGATGAACAATTGGGATGGAATGAAAACGATTCTCCTTGGCGAGAACCCTTGCGGTAATCACAAGAAATCTGAAAGCGAGAGTTGTTTTGCTCGGTCGTTGTTAAACAAGGAATCGACGCTTGTGGCCAACCATTCAGCGTTTTGGCGCGTGTAAAGGTCAACACCATAGTGATCCATAACGAAACGCATCACTTCGATGTATTTTCGAACGGCCCCCTCGGACACCGTCAATGCCAAGTTCCCGTTACATAGCCCTCCCTCTGCTTTGGCGACTCCCATTCGAGCAAGACCGCGTCCCGTTTCCTTCTTCGGTTGGATGCAACTCCCCGACAACGGCATTCTGCGGTAAGAATGCCCGCACTTGAGGCATCTCACTTTTTGTCTACCGTAAGCATTGAGGTTGCCACGAAGGTCGGGCAAAAAGTGGGACCGAACCACACTGGAAGCGACTTGTCGAACGTTCACCCCGCGTAGCCGTTGGCCAAGGGCAAGCTGCCCGTTCATTTTGTCAATCATCGTATCAAGCGTTTTGTACGCCGACAACGCAGGACCGCGGTCAATGGCATGGCAATCATGCGTGTAGCCATAACCACGGACTGCTGCAACGCTGCCCAAGCGGCGTTCAACGAAATCCATTCGGCCCTGGATGTCCTTCGGATGAGGTTGATTGAGCGTCGCTTCGTAAAAATCTCGTTCGTAAAACCAAGCTGAGTCAACGTTGAGGGCTTCTTTGTCAACCTCGGTTGGGTTCAAGCGCGTGGTCAACACCAGCGGCGCATCCATTTGACCTCCCCGATTGGCGGGAAGAATGTCGCGACTGAAGTTCAGCAACCCATCCATCAGGAGCATGATGGCGTCTTCATCACCGTCGCAATTGCGACGCTTTGCAGCATGAAATAGCGGGTGGGCGTAACCGCCTGAACAATCAGCCCATCCGATGATGCGCGACAAGACTCCACCGGAGGTGTGTGGGGCGAGGGCACAAATCAGGTGCCCAACAAGGTCATCCGCCTTATCGGCGTTGTAATACGGCTCCATGTTGTAGAATCGAACCAGCAACTCATCGATGTATTTCGCCGTTCTGAGCAGGAAATCGCTTGCCCCTTTGGCCACGATGAAATCTTGCGGGAACAATTCCAAGGTTTGCTCGTCATCTTCCAGAGGGTTTCCGCGATAATCGTGGGTGTAACCAAGTCCGTGAAGGGTCTTCCAGGGAACGCCGATTTCACGTGGGCGGAAGTGTGTTGTGGGAACATCGCTCATGTCAAATCGGACGGTCCCATCACGGAACACGGGAAGTTCATGACGCGCACGCAGAATGCCTTTCTCAATCGCCTCTGGGGTTTGGTCTCGGCTGATCAATTTCTTCATGCATTTGACCTGCCCTGGCAATCGGTCAATTCCGAGGCGAATGCGTGCATCTTCGACCATTTCGTCCATGCGAACCGATTGGACTTCGCCGCGGCGGTAAGCGTTTGATTTCGTTGGATTGGAAGTGGTCGCCCCTCCGCATGTTTCTCCTGCTTTGCCCTCTCCATGAGCATCAACCGCGCGATGGTGGCATCGCAACAATGGCGATTCTTTTTCGCAAACGCTGCATGTGCGTCTTCCCAATTGAACTCGGATGGTGCGTTTGTCAATGGCGTTATTGAGAAGGCGCTGATTTCCTCCATTCAACTCGATGGGAAACAGCGAATGGGCCATTGGGTTCATCACACGAGGAGCGGCCTTCTCTGGGCGCCCCATTCTACAACCTACGCGAACGGGAGCACTGTGCTCCCAACGCAACTCCGAGAGGTCTCGAACGATGACCATGATTCCTTCAATGGCGTGCTCATCCTCAAGCCGCTGAGCAGCGAGGTAGCCGGTGGGATCTCGGGGACCTTCATCGTGTACTGAGGCGGCGGCGGCTCGGCCCACCTTGTCGGTTTCTGCTATACCGAGGCCACGTTGCCGTGCTCCTGTTTCTGCAGCGATGCGGATGGTGGCGCGTTCTTTCTCGAGCACATCTTTCCGGGCACGCTCCTCATCAAGAACGACTTTTGCACGGCGCAGGTTTTCGAGGCGTTTGACGGTCACTTGCTGTGCATTTTTCAGTCGCAAAGGTGCACCGCCATCGCTGGAAAAGCCCAGCCCTTCAAGCATGGATTCCCAGCCTGCAGTGACCACGATGTCATCACCGTCATGAAAGTGAGGTAAACCCAGCAACATCATCGCCGCTTTGACCAATCCATGCTGGTGCAACGCCCATCCCTCTGGGAGGGTTTCTTCCATGACGGGCTCCTCAAAGCGAACGTGTGGACCAGGATAGGTTGCCGATTCGAGAGGTGGGAGTGATTCTGGCTCCAACTCGTCCATCATTTGCGAGCGCCATCCTGTCGCTCCACCGGTCAGACGCAGTTGTCGGTCGCTTGGCAGGGGACGAGCACCATTGGGTGCGTCCTGCTGGACTCCAAACGGTTCGATGATGCCCGATTCGAGTTCCGTGAGAAGCGCAGGCAACCATTCGATGGGGAGGTCCTTGAACCACGGATTGTGGGGGGGAGGCAACGATGCCGCATAGGTTCGAGAACAGGCGAGGGCTTGAGCCCATGTGAGGTCGTATTGGCGGAGTTGTTCATGCCAATCACAACGAACCCAAAATTGAGCATGCGGGTCTTCGGCCTCTTCTGAGGGAAGTCCTGGACATCCGGCAGGCCACGTTGAGCGAGATTGACCAAGATGTTGCAGGAACGCCGACACTTCTTCTTCGGTCGCCAAACGGTCCAGCATATCGCTGGCCCACCAGTCCATGGTGTAGCCTGCAGGCACCAAACGCTTGTTGTTCTCCATGAATTCACCGTAGCCAATGACAAGCTCGCCGTTGTCCCAAACCTGTTTGACCTCAGTGCGGAGTGAAACGTACGCAGCGGGCTCGTCGACCCGTAGGAACCGGCCATCGTTCAGAACCACCCAAGGACCTTCTGCCTCATCGCAAGGAGTGATGGCGCACGCTTTACCTGGCCGTTCAATTTTCATTTGAGTCCCGATGGTAATGAAATCATCCAGCGCCAGCATGGAAGCGGTGTTGGTGGAGGCGGCTGCAAGTCCGGAAGGGCGAGCTCGGCCGTACCGCAAACGGAAGCCTCCGGGTTCAAGTGGCCCACCAAAGACAGGGCGCCCTGCAATGATGTCCTTCATGAACTTGGTAATGGGAGGGATTTGTTGAGTCTTGAACGCCGATTCACCACCGCTTTCATCTTCTTTTCCGCGCGCTGCAAATTTGGCGATAAAGTCCCATCCTGGAACACTCAGGCGTTCGGTATGCTTCTGGATTTTTGGTGCTTTGAGGCACATTCCCTCACCAATGACCAAGAGTACACCACCTCGGATTCTTGCTTCGTCGATGTTTCGTACATTGCCATATCCCGCACATTCGATGCGTTCCGTGGATTCGCCGTTGATCATCACGGGACAGGCTCGAACGATTTCATCAATTTCCTCTGGTGAGGGGCGGTACTGCAAGTTGCCACGGTAGAGGCCAAATTCTTCCTTTACCCGCTCCACTTCAGGGTCCGTGGGTTGGTAGTGGCCGATGTTCAGTTCCCGCCGAATCATGTCCGCAATCAAGACGGCCAAGGCTTGAGCTGTTCCACCAGCGGCTCGAATGGGTCCCGCAAAATGCACCGATACAAATTGAGAACCATCGATGTTGTTGAGGAGGCGCACTTCGCTGATTCCCTCCAACGGGGCGACCAAAACGGCTTCAGTCAACACTGCAAGTCCCACGCGAAGACCAACATCAATGGATTTCTCAAGATCGTACCCTGCGTCACGAAAACCCCTGGAAACCGATTGAGCGATGATGATGGAGGTGGTTTCACGATCGTGCTCGTCCAAAAGAACCCGGATGTCGTCGGCCACCTCGTAACCGTCCAGATGTTCGATCAAGAGTTTTTCAGTCCGTCCGGCCAAATCCGAGGCACGGGGGATTTCGACCCTGTTTTTGTGGTCCAAGCCTTGCTGTCGGGCCAGTTCTGCGATGCGATATGCATCATCTGCCCGTTCGTCAAGCCATTGGTGGTAGGCGACCATCTCTCGTTCCAAACGCTCAACATCGAGGCCAATAAGGGGGTTTTTGTCCCCCAAATCCACCTTCTGCTCAGACGCGGCCATCTTCACTCGGATGCTGTTCATGGCGACCCTTTATCATCAACACGGTGAACTTTGATGGCCGTCCACAGGACGGAGAAGGAAAGTTCATGTCATGGGGGCCAAGGAAGGAGGCATGGGCGTTCACGACTCGGTTCGCAATCACGCTGACTGGCCAAGGCTCGCTCGGCTTACCCACGATTTGGCTTTCCTGGACGGTGGGTCAGACACCGCCTTCACGCTGGCCAGTGGCCGACAATCAAGATGGTTCTTCGATACGAAACCGGTCATGATGCACCCAGAGGCTGCTGCCATCATGGGCGAACTTCTGAACCAGCGCATACACGCCATGGGCGCTACGTTGGTCGGAGGGTTGGAACTTGGTGCCGTGCCACTCACAGCCATTGTCATTGCCTCGCCCAAGGCAGATGAGGCCCTTCGAGGCTTCATGGTTCGGAAATCCCCGAAGGGTCGAGGGGGACGCAAAACCAACAATCCACCTGGCATTGAAGGAACTTCGCTCGAGGGAGGTGGCGATGTCGTCATCGTCGAAGACGTAACCACCACAGGGGGTTCATCCATTCTCGCCGTTGAGCGAATCCACAAGGACACCGAATGCAATGTGATCGGTGTCATCAGCATCCTCGACCGTGAAGAAGGCGCAGAAGCCGCTTTTGCAGCGGCGGGCATTGCGTTTGAATCG
>VMHT01101023.1_pt1 | contig 10115 bp, 19 predicted proteins | sample 4693611 | NCBI WGS metagenome assembly VMHT01 (sample SAMN12280063, study PRJNA550983) | marine metagenome | isolation source: seawater sampled from same location over 5 years 0.02-0.2 micron viral filtrate | place: USA: collected off the coast of southern California halfway between the port... ...
AAAATAAAAATAGAGTCAAAAGAAGAAATGAAGAAAAGAGGCATCAAATCACCAGACAAAGCCGACGCACTCGCGCTGACGATGGCAAGTAGCGCCGCAAGTTTTGGTGGCGGTGAGAGCTTTATGGGGTATAATTTTCGCAAGCCTGTTAAATCGAGAATAATACGAGTTGGCTAATATGGCAGAAGAAAAGAAAACGAAAGAAGAAGTAGCAGAAGCATCTATGATGCTCGACCTATCGGCGCAACTAAAAGTCGAGATGGATGACGCGAAAGATTACAACAATCAAGTTGGTCAAGAACGCGCCGAATCAACAGAATATTATTTAGGTAATGAGCCAGAAGCAACTAGCTCATTGCAATCTTATTACGTCTCAACCGACGTTAGAGACACGGTATTGTTTATGTTGCCGTCTATCATGCGTACTTTCTTTGGCACAAAAAAGATTGTTGAATTTGTACCTAAAGGGCCAGAAGATATTCCGATTGCAGAACAACAAACCGATTATATTAATTACATAGTCCAAGAAAAAAACTCAGGCTTCCAAGTTTTATACGATGCTTTCAAAGACGCACTTATTCGTAAAACAGGTTTTGTGAAAGCGTATTGGGATGACAGTCTTTCAACCACAACGCATGAATACACTAATATTTCACCGCCTGCTTACCAAGCATTAGTGATGGATAAAGACGTTGAAATATTGTCTGAAACAGCAACCGAAGAAACAATAACAACTCTCGACCCTATGTCTGGCCAAGAAGTAACGCAAGTTATACCTGTGTCTTACGATTTAACAATTAGGCGAGTTAAAGCTAAAAACCAAGTTGTTTTAGAGTCTGTACCGCCAGAAGAAGTCTTAATAGCTAGACATGCTAGATCTATGAAAGACTCTTCTTACGTTGCTCACCGCATGATTAAGACGGTAAGCGAATTAGTTGCAATGGGTTACGACAAAGAAGAAATAGAACAATACGGCGGCGAAGGTTCTTTACTAGATCCGTTAGCTTTTGACGAGCAACAAGCAAGAAACCCACACGACAATATGGTTTTTCCAGATTCAGGTGCTAGTAAAAATGTTTTATACATAGAGCATTTTATTTACTACGACATGGACGATGACGGTATCGACGAATTATTAAGAGTATGTACGTTAGGTGACGCTCTACACATTATCAACGTAGAGCCTTGCGACGAAGTGCCGATTGTTATGTTTTGTCCTGACCCCGAACCACACACAGCAATCGGCTCATGTCCTGCGGATTACGTTAAACCAATCCAAGCAGCTAAATCACAAATTGTTAGAGATACTTTAGATTCTCTTGGTCATTCAATCTTTCCAAGAATGGGTATTGTTGAAGGTCAAGTCAACGTTGACGATGTGTTAAACACCGACATAGGGCAACCGATTAGAATGAGAGCGCCAGGTATGGTGCAACAACTGACAACACCGTTTGTTGGTAGAGAGGCTTTTCCTGTGCTTGGTTACTTAGACGAAGCCAAAGAAAACAGAACAGGAGTTTCCAAAGCAAGTGCAGGTTTAAATGCCGACGCATTGCAAAGCTCAACAAAAACTGCGGTTGCCGCTACCATGTCTGGAGCGCAAGGCAGAGTTGAAATTATTTGCCGACACTTTGCTGAGAACGGTCTAAAAACTTTATACGGTTTAATTAATAACTTAGTTATCAAACACCAAGACGCACAAGATGTGTTTAGACTTAACAATCAATTTATTCCCGTTGACCCAAGATATTGGGATAGCGACAAAGATATAGTTGTTAACGTTGGTATATCTAAAACTAGCGATGATGAAAAGATGTCAGCGCTCACCGCGTTTGCTGGTAAACAAGAACAAATATTGCAACAACTAGGACCAAACAATCCTTTGGTAAGTTTGCAACAATACGCTAACACGCTGTCTAAACTTATCGAAATGGCAGGTTTCAAAGACGTTACTAGCTTTATCAATACGCAAGTACAACCTATGCAACCACCACCACCCAAACCAGATCCTGCTGAACTGCTCGCGCAAGCTGAAGCTCAGAAAGCACAAGTACAAGCGCAGAAAGCAGTCATTGACGCAGAGACTGACAGGATGAAAATTATCATGGATGACGACAGACAACGTGATATAGAAGAAGCACAAATACGCCTAAAAGCACTCGAATTGCAGGGTAAGTACGGCACACAGGTTAACATTGCTGAAATCAATGCTATTATGGAAAGAGACCGCGAAATGATTAGAGAAGCGGCCAAAATTCAAGCGCAAGGATTATTTAGCAATGAGCCACCAACCAGATAAGTATTACGATTTAGAAGTTTTAGCAGGCGATACTATTTATAGCGCTTACGAACTCAAAGCAAAATCATTTGACCAAGCATTAAAGATTATGCAGGTCTTATGCGATGAGACTATTTCCAAAGATTCCGAAGTAATTTATTATAGAGAACAAACAATACACTAATGGCAAAAGACCCTAGGTTAAAAAGAATTGGCGTTTCTGGTTATAATAAACCAAAACGAACACCAAGCCATCCAACCAAATCGCATGTAGTGGTTGCCAAAGAAGGCAGTAAAATAAAAACGATTAGGTTTGGTCAACAAGGCAAGACAGGTGACAAAACTATGACTAAGAGAGCCAAATCATTTAAAGCTAGGCACGCTAAAAATATAGCTAAAGGTAAAATGTCTGCTGCTTATTGGGCTAACAGAGTAAAATGGTAAGAAAATTTAAGAAAGTAGCAAAGACTAAAAAGGGCGTACCTAAAAAGTATTTGAAGGGAGCGAAAAACAAATCTAAAAGAGAAAGAGAAATATTAAATACTATGAAACTCTACAAGATGGGTAAACTAACTCCTGCAATGATGAATAAAATATCTAAACAAAGGAGCAAAGGATGAGCGCAAAAGAAGATGTCATAGACAAATATCATAAGTCTAGCGGTATTTCTAAATCAGTTTTGAGAAAAGTTTATTCTAGGGGTGCGGCGGCTTATTTTTCGTCAGGCTCAAGACCAAAGACTTCTCAACATGCCTGGGCCGCAGGACGAGTTCGATCTTTTGCTACTGGTAAAGGTGGCGCTAGAAAAGCCGATGCAGATTTATTAAAACGAAAAAAATAAAAATGAGGTAAAAAATGAAACGCGGAATGAAAAAAACTAAAGCTAAAAAACCAGCCATGAAAAAGAAAAAAGGAATGAAAAAATACGGAAAATAATATGCCTTTTAAAAAATACTCACCTAAGCAAAAGAAGTTAGCTAGAGTTGCTAAACCTAGAAACAAAATAACTGGCGCCGACTTTAAAAAACTAAAAGCTAAGAAAAAGAAAAAGTGAAAAAAGTTAAAGCTCCCAAAGGTTATCACTTTATGAAAAGCGGTAAAACTTATAAACTTATGAAACACGAAGGTAAGTTTGTTCCGCACAAAGGAGCTTCTTTAGAAGCTAAGTTCGAAGTACAGAAAAAGCATAAATAATTTAGCCTTCGTCAAAGGCTATGAATGAAATTGTAACCATAATAAATGAAGTAGGCTTTCCTATAGCGGCTACGCTTGGGTTAGGTTTTTTCTTGTGGAAGTTGCTGAATAAAATAGTTAACGGCATGGAGCAAAAAGTAGACGTAGTTGATGACAAGATAAATGAGTCGTTACAAGCTGTAGAGAAAAGATTAGACTCTAAATTAGATTCCCAAACACAAATACTAATTCAGTTGATTGACAGAGTGCGCTCTGTTGATAATGAAATTATTAGACAGGACATACTTTTAAAAACTATTCTAGGTGTTCCAAACTTAATAGAAAAAGATAAAATAGCTAAAGCAAATCAAAAAGATAAGAGGAAAGACTAATGCCAGATCCTATTACAAATTCAGTTGTTGGTATTGCAGGTAGCGTACTAAATAAATTTGTCGCAGACAAAAACTTAAAAATGACGCTTGAGCATGAACTCAAGACTCAATTACAAACCGCCAACCTTGCGCAAATAGAAGTTAATAAAATAGAAGCCGCTAGTAAAAATTGGTTTGTAGCTGGCTGGAGGCCGAGTGTCGGTTGGGTATGTAGTCTAGCTATGATGTATCACTTTATTCTTGCACCTATGATTCAATTTGCTGTTGGCATAGCTGGCATACAAGTTGCTTTGCCTGAATTTGATTTTAGTCAACTATCAACAATCTTGATGGCTATGCTTGGAATGGCAGGACTCAGAACTTTTGAAAAGAAAGAAAAAGTAACAAAGGGAAACTAATGTCTTGGGAAAATTTTCACTTAGATGAATTTGCTTGCAGACATTGTGGTAAAAATTTAATAAGTCATAACTTAGTAGATAGATTACAAAGTTTACGAACAGAGTTAGCTTTTCCATTTGTCATAACTTCTGGTTACAGATGCCCAGAACATCCGAACGAAATAAATAAAAGTAAAGTTGGCACACACGCAATGGGCTTAGCAGTAGATATTTTGTCTTACGGAGAACAAGCGTATAAAATTATTGCTACAGCGCCTAAGCATGGATTTACAGGTATAGGCGTAAATCAAAAAGGTCAAGGAAGATTTATACATTTAGATATTGCAGATGAAACACACGGTAAACAAAGACCAACTGTATGGAGTTACTAATGGAAGCTGATCCTATGTTTTTCTGGAACGTCTTGATTACTTTGATTTTTGCGCCACTTCTATATAATATTAGAGCTAATACAGGTGAAATTAAAAGGATAGATATTCTTTTAAATAAAACTAGAGAAGAGATACCGACAAAATATGTCACAAAAGATGAAATGAAAGAAGATTTTGAAAGACTGTTGGATCGCTTTGATCGCTTAGAAGAAAAATTAGATAAAATATTACAAGCATGAGTTTAGGACAAATAGCAGACGACATATTAGGTATAGACCCTAGCGGAGAAGGAATATTTGGTAGCTTTAGAGACAACCCAGAGTTAGGAGCGTTAGCTTCTATTGGTTTATCTTTTGTACCTGGTGTTGGACCAGTATTAGCAAACACAATTCCACAAGCGCTAACAGCTATGGCAGCACCTAAAGCTCCAGCAGGAATGTTGTCAGGACCAGCTCCTTCTATGGGCGGCGGTTTACTAGGCGGCCCAATGGACACTTCTGCTTTTGATTACGCAAGAAGCATTGCAGGTGGTATGCCTTTTAGCCAAGTAGTACAACCTGGCATGTCATTCTCACCGACGCAACCTATGGGTCAACAACTTACACCGCAAGCACCCATGCCTGCACCAAAACCAATGATTCCTATGAGGCCAGCTCCAGAGATTAACCTAAAACCTTCAATCGCTCCAGTAGGCGCTGGCGCTATATCAAGAGAAGAAATGGAAAGAATTAGAGCGTTGTTAGGTCCTAGGGAAATTGCATAATTTATGTCAGAAAAACAAAGAGCAATCCTAGACGGATTGGAAGCGGAGAAAATATTAGAGAGTGAGGTTTTTAAAAAAGCTCTTGAATCTCTTAAAGCAGAATATATTGCTTATTGGTTAAGCAATAGAGATATTGACGACGTTAAAACGAGAGAAGATTTACACAGATCCATATTGTTACTACCAGAGATAGAAAGGCATCTACGCATCATTGCTGAAAAAGGCAAGATTACAAAACATCAAGTAAATAAACTTAAATAACTTACACATTTGCACTTTTTGGTTTAAAATTGCTTAAAACCACAGGAGTTTTATATGGCAACAACGGAAAAACCGATTGCATTACAAACTGATTATCAAAAATCAGTTGCATCTTTTGAAAGTTTTCTATCTCCAGAAGAAGAGCAAATAGAACAAACAGAAGAAATTATAGAAGATGAGTTAATTGAAGAAGCTGATGAAGCTGTAGAGATTGATGAATTGGAGGAGGTAGATCAAGAAGATTTACCAGAAGAAGAGTTTGAAGAACAAAGCGAAGTTGAAGAGGTAGAGCAACCTCAAGTTTACACGGTCAAAGTAGATGGTGTAGAACAAGAGGTAACGCTTGAAGAACTGCAACGCGGCTATTCGAGACAACAAGACTATACGAGAAAAACTCAAGAACTGTCACACGAGAGAAAAACTCTTGAACAACAGCAAGCAGAGTTAGCTCAAAGAGATGCAGTTTATTCTCAACTGCTACCAAAAATGGAAGCCCAGATTATGGGCGATATAGAGAATGAGCCTGATTGGGCGAAACTGAGCGAAGAAGATCCAATCGCTTACGTTAGAGAAAAGCAGGTATGGGATCAGAAAAAGGAAAAGCTCCAAGCAGTTCAAGCTGAACAACAAAGGCTTCAACAAGAAGCCGCAGTTAAACAGCAAGAACAAGTTCAACAAATGGTTGAATTTGGGCAGCAAAAACTTTTAGAAATTGTACCTGAGTGGTCTGACGAAAAGATTGCTAACAAAGAGAAATCTGAAATTAGGAATTACGCGATAGAAACTTTAGGATTTAGTCCTCAAGAAATGGATCAAGTCTATGACTATAGAGCTTTACTTGGTTTGCGAAATGCTTGGCTACAAAGCCAAACTGCAACCGCAGCTAAGAAAAAGCCTACACAAAAAGCCTCAGTTAGAGCAGGTAAACCAGGCGCATCAACTAGAAAAGTAACGGTAGCACCAGAGAAAAAATTACGTCAAAGGTTGGCCAAATCTGGAAAAACAACAGATGCGGCTAAAGTTTTTGAACAAATGCTTAATAAATAAGAGGTAAAAAATGGCACAAGTTACAAATGCTTTCGATTCATATGAAGCGATTGGTAACAGAGAAGATTTAGCAGATATTATTTATAATATTTCTCCTACTCAAACACCTTTCCTTTCAGCTATCGGAAAAAGAAATATTTCAAACGTCCAATTTGATTGGCAGACAGAAGTTTTACCAACTCCATCTTCAACAGGTCAACTTGAAGGATTCGAGTTAAGTAAATCTACGTCTACTAATACAACTAGGGCAACCAACGTAGCGATGATCTCAAGTAGAGACGCTACAGTAACAGGATCTCAAGAGGCTACTGACACGGCTGGTAAAAACTCTGAGATGGCGCACCAACTAGCTATTATGGCTAAAGCTCTGAAAAGAGACATGGAAGAAGCGCTTACTCAGAACATTGCCAAAAATGCTGGTAATGTCTCTACTGCGAGACAAACTAGATCTTTGGAAACTTGGTACGCTACCAACGTAAACAAAGCTAGTGATGGCGCAAACGGATCTGACTCAGCAGCTAGAACTAACGGAACTAGAAGAGATTTAACCGAAGCTATGGTTAAAGATGTTCAACAACAATGTTTCGCTAGTGGTGCAGAGCCTTCTTTATTGATGGTTGGACCTTACAATAAATCAGTTATATCTGGTTTCACAGGTAGGTCTCAAGCTAGACAATTTGTCGACGCTAACACTATCGAGGCTTCTGTCTCTATCTACTCTGGAGATTTTGGTGAACTACAAGTAGTTCCTTCAAACAGAAGTAGAGAACAAGCTGTTCACTTGTTAGACCCAGAATACGCTGCTGTAGCATATCTTAGAGATTTTGAAACTGTTGATATTGCAACGGTGGGCGACGCCGACACAAAAATGATTTTGTGTGAGTACGGCTTAGAAATGAAAAATGAAGCTGCACACGGTATCGTGGCAGATGTCAAAGTATCATCTACTGACGCTGGTTAATAACTAAAAAAGGGAGGGTTATCCCCTCCCTTTTTTTACATGGCAATACGCACAATCATAGATCACACCACAGGCCTCAAAAACGAATTTGTTACTGAGGACAACAAACACATATACCACACCACGCAAGACGTTAAACCTGTTTTAGACGCAGTTAAAAACTATAGTGAATTGCAACCTGGCAAAGAATTTAGGCATGTAGCCGAGATACCTATGGTAATATATCAAAAGATGTTACGAGAAGGATCTACTAAAGATAAAAAGCATCTTAAAAAATGGTTAAACGATCCAGACAATAAAATGTTTAGAGTTTGGAAAGGCAAAATATGACGTATTCAGAATTAAAAACAAGGATTGCTAGTTATTTAAACAGAAGTGATTTAACTTCTGAGTTAGATGGTTTTATTGACCAAACAGAAGCGGAGTTGAATAGAAGATTAAGAGCTGCCGACATGGTTAAAAGAGCAACAGCTACGGCAGAACTACAATATTTATCTTTACCCACAGATTGGTTAGAAGTTATAAACGTAGAAATTACTTCAAATGATTTTAAGCCTGTATTACAACAATCTATTGAGTCTTTAGACGTACATAGGGCAGCAAACGACAACATAACAGGCCAACCAATTTTTTATGCAATAGTGGATAACACAATGGAGTTCTCTCCAAAACCAGATAAAGCATACACTTTACAACTTACTTACTATGAAAAAATTGCAGCGCTTAGTGATTCCAATACAAGTAACTTTGTATCTAATAATCATCCTGACGTTTATTTATATGGCGCTTTAAAACACGCATCATTGTTTCTTATGGAAGATGACAGAGCTGCTAGATTTAGCGCTTTGTTTGAAAAAGCATTAGAAGAAATAAGACTTCAAGAAGAGAATAAAGAATTTAGTAAAGGCTCACTATTACCAAGAAGAAGAACTTATGGTAAGGCTAAAAAAAATGTATACTTTATGAGTTAATAAGAGGAAAAAATGTCTGGATTTACTGATTATTTAGAAGATGCTTTATTAAAGCACGTTTTTACAAACACAGCGTACACTTCACCAACAGCTGTGTATGCTGCTTTATTTACTGTAGCTCCATCCGATACTGGTGGCGGTACTGAAGTTTCTGGTGGAGCTTACGCCAGACAATCAATGGCTTTTTCTGTGTCAGGGACAGGCACATTAGCAACTAACTCTGCTGCGGTAGAATATCCAACTGCAACTGCTGATTACGGAACGGTTGTAGCTGTAGGCATATTTGATGCCAGTACAAGTGGTAATTTATTAGCATACGCAAACTTAACTGCTAATAAAACAGTTTCTTCTGGTGACGTTTTTAGATTCAACGCAGGTGACGTAGATATAACCCTGACGTAAAGTAATGTCCGAACAAACATATAACTTTGGACGTTACAACAAGTCTAATTGGAATAATCTTCAATACGATTTTGGTGCGGTAGCTGTTACAGGCGTATCAGCTTTTACTGCTGATGGTCGTAAAATTAATTTAGGCGCTAGTGCTGTAAGTCTTGCTTCTAGCACATCTGCTAGTGGTTTAAGAATACTTAACACCGATGCAGCTACTATAAGCACGACAAGTATTGTCGCGGCTGCTATACAGATAGATCTTGGAGCATCAAATATTTCTGCTGTTTCAAGCCTGGCATCTGCTGGACAATTAGTAATTCTTGGAGCTGCAAACGCTACACCGCAATCAGCAATAGTATCAGATGGTCGATTAGTTCTCTTAGGCGCAGGCGGTATTACAGGAACAAGTAGTTTTGTATCTCTTGGTGGTTTAAAATGGGAAGAAGAAATAGTCGCTGAAACAACTTTTACAGAACAAACTGTAGCAGATGGGATCTGGACAGAACAAACGGTTTCTGCGGCTACATATACAGAATTAGATAAACAGGCTTCAGCGTAATGGCAGATACTACAACAACAAATTTATCGTTAACTAAACCAGAGCTAGATGTTTCTACCAACTGGGGACAAAAGTTAAACGCTAACTTAGATGCTATTGATGCAATCTTTAGCGGTACTGGTACAGCCGTATCACTTAATATTGACGGTGGAGATATTGCATCTGCTGTAACTATAAATAAATCACCTGTCATTACACTAGGTGGCGATCTTACAGGTAACGTTACACTTACTAATTTAGCTAGTGGTACTTTGTCAGCTAGTTTAGTTGCTGAAAGCGTACAAGACATAGTAGGACCTATGTTTTCATCTAATACTGAAAACGCTATTTCAGTCGGCTACGAAGACAGCGATGGCACAATAGATTTATCTGTATTAGTAGACGATAGTTCTATAGAAATTAATTCCCTTAACAATACCTTAAACGTCAAAGCATCAGGTGTAACAAATGCTATGTTAGCTGGCTCTATTGCAAACTCTAAATTAGCTAACTCATCAATTACAGTTAGTGATGGAAGCAATACAACGGCAACAGCACTTGGCGGAACT
>VMHT01010432.1_pt1 | contig 10114 bp, 9 predicted proteins | sample 4693611 | NCBI WGS metagenome assembly VMHT01 (sample SAMN12280063, study PRJNA550983) | marine metagenome | isolation source: seawater sampled from same location over 5 years 0.02-0.2 micron viral filtrate | place: USA: collected off the coast of southern California halfway between the port... ...
CTATTAAGAATAGTGGCATAACTCGCACAGGCACGATTGATTTTAGAATATTTGGTTTTGTTACTACAGCTAGTACAACGACAAGTAATATAGATACTAAACGCAACGAGTTAGTAACTACAGTTGAAACAGCTTTAGATAGTGATAGAACTAGATCAGGTAACGCATTGGACACCCAATTAGTTAGCGTAGAAACAGACGAGGGAAGTATATTTCCTTATGGTGGTATAATTATGACTGTAAGGTGCTTCTATAAATTCACACAAGGGACACCATAAATGAGTGATAAAGTTTATTTAATTAAGAACGGATTGACTGTATTAACAGATAATCCTAACAAGTTTTTAGAAGATGGTTGGGTGCATAAGCATAACAATCCTGAAGCTAAGAAACCAACAGGGAGAAAATATGGCAAAAAAAATAAAACTCCAAAATAAAGACGGAGATACTATTGAGGTTTGGGATAACCAAGTAGATGAGTATGCACAGCAAGGTTGGCTTACTGAATCTGCAAAACCCAAAAAAAAATCAACTAAAATAACAGAAGAACAAGGAGAATAAAATGGCAGTACATACAGGCTCAGCAGGAGTTATAAAAATTGGCTCTAACACAGTAGCAGAAGTAACAGGCTTTACGCTAGAAACGACAGCAGATGTAATTGAATCAACTCAATTATCTGATACAAATAAAACATACGAAACAAGTAGAAAAAGTGGCTCAGTCACAGTTGAATGTATGTGGGACGAAACTGACTCTAATGGTCAGATAGTTCTACAAGAAGCAACAGGTGTAACTTTACTACTTTACCCTGAGGGTTCAGATAGTGGAGATTTCTATTATTCTGTTCCTGCAATCGTAACAGGTAACTCAGTTGCAGTAACTATGGACGATATAATTAGACTATCAATTTCTTGTCAAATAAATGGTGCTATAACTAGAGCGACTGTATAATTTGACAATTATTACAAATTAGGATAAAAAATACATATGTCAGCTATTGATAAGATTAAAGATCATTTTAATACTTTAAGTACAGGCGAAAGCAAATACTTTGAAGATTGGGATTTAACAATTTATAAAGAGCCTTTAACATTAGAAAAAAAAGGTAGATTGTTAAAGAAAATGGAAGCCGATACTATTACAGGGTTGGCATATGTATTAATAGAATTAGCGTTAGATGAGCAAGGTAAAAATTTATTTAACTTGGAACACAAACAACATCTAATGAAAAGAGCAGACCCCGACTTAGTTGCAGAACTTGCGACTTGGTTAATGCTCACACCTACAAAAGAAGATATTAAAAAAAAATAGCTAACGACTTTGACTATAATGCAATAGTCCAATTAGCCGATTACTTAAAAATTCCTATACACCAAGTAGAGAAATTCACAGTTGATGAGTTTTTAACTTGGATTGTGTTCTTAGAAGATAAGAACAAAAGAGAACAGCAACAAATTAATATGGCTAAAGCCAAATCTAGGAGATAGATGACTAAAAAAGTTAAAATAGATATTGTAGCACAGGATAAAACTAAAGGTGCTATCAACAATACCAAAAAAGGTCTTGATGGTTTAAAAAAATCTGTCTTTAATTTGCGTAATGCTTTCTTAGGTTTAGGCACAGGCTTATTAATTAAGAATTTAGTAAACACAGGTAAAGAAGTTGAAAGTTTAAAAGTAAGATTTAAGTTTTTATTTGGCTCTGCTCAAGAGGGTGCATTAGCATTTGATAACCTTGCAAAATTTGCAGGTAAAGTTCCATTTAGCTTAGAGGATATTGCTTCAGCATCAGGTAATCTTGCAGTTGTATCAAAAGACGCTAAAGATTTAACTCGTATATTAGAAATCACTGGTAATGTTGCGGCAGTAACAGGATTAGATTTTCAAACTACTGCTAGTCAAATTCAAAGAGCCTTTAGTGGTGGTATTGCGGCGGCAGATATATTTAGAGAAAAAGGTGTTAGATCTTTATTAGGTTTTAAACAAGGTGCTAAAGTATCTATTGAAGATACTGTAAAAGCATTTGAAGATGTATTTAGTGGTGATGGTAGGTTCGCCACAGCAACAGACGCACTAGCAGAAACATTTGAGGGAACTATCTCAATGTTAGGTGATAAATTATTCACCTTTAAAAATCAAATTAACGAATCATTCTTTGCTTCACTTAAACAAGCGATGGGTAGTTTAAATACATTTTTTGAAGAAAATGCAAGATCAACAGAGAAACTTGCTATTCATATAGGTAAAACTTTAACCGTTGCGGTGTTAGGTTTAGCTAAAATGTTTAAAACTCTTAAAGATAATTCCGATTTAGTTTTAACTGTTTTTGCTAGTTTAATATCTCTAAAAATAGCAACTGTATTCTACGGTATAACAACAGCAATAGCAGGAATGACTGTTGCAATGAACGGATTTAATCTAGCAGTCAAAAGAAATCTTATATTCGGTGCAATAGCTGTGTTTACAGCCGCAGTTGTTACATTAACTAGTAAATTTAAAGCATTTAAAAACTCAATATCTGATTTAGCACCATCTACAACAGCAGAGGCATTATTAAAAGTAGAAGAAAAAAGATTAGAATTAATACGGGCTACTAAGAAGCAAGAAGATGAAGCAAATTTAACAAGAAATTCGCATAATGTAAAAAGAGTAGAACAACTTACAGAAGAATTAAGAATCTTAGAAGAACAATTAAAAACATTAAGATTAATTGATTCATCTATGGGTGATTCTCAAAGAAAATCAGGTGGTGTCATTCCCCCAACTCCTGAACGAGGAGAAATAACAGCAGGTAAAGACTTAGAGGGTATAATAAAAGCTAATAAATCAGAATTAGACTTATTAATTGAAAAAAATATTGAAGAAAAAGCATTAGTTGATGAACAATTAGCTAAATTAAACGAGGCTCAAAGAAATGCAAAATTAGAAGGTGGTAGAGCATTAGGAGAAGAAGAATTAGCTTTACAAGATGAATTAATACAAACAAAACTTCTTATGGAAGATAACTTCCAAAAACAAGTAACTGCTATTTATCAAGCAGAAGCAGATAAAAGAGCCGCAATAGAAAAACAAAATTTAGATAATTTTAAAGCAGGTAAATTTAGTGAAGTAGACATAGAAAAAATGTCCTTAAAAGACAAATTAAAAGGTACAGCACATCATTTAAGAGAAACACTAGCTGAAACTTCTAAACATAGTAAAAAAGCCTTTAGAATGCAACAAGCGTTAAATATTGGTGAAGCCATAATGAATACTGCGGCAGGTGTAGCAGAAGCATTGAAACTACCATTTCCGTTTAATGTTGCAATTGGTGCTTTAAAATTAGCTACAGGTATGGCTCAAGTCCAAACAATTAGAAACCAACAACCACCTGCACAGTTTGGTGGATCTAGATTGCCGAACAGTCCATTCTTAGTTGGAGAAAAAGGTCCTGAACTCTTTACACCTAACACAGCAGGATCAGTCACACCTAATCATCAACTTGGTGGTGGCGGTGCAACAGTAAACTTTAATATAACCACAGTAGACGCACAATCATTTGGAAATCTACTAGATACAAGACGAGGACAGATTGTAAATATGATTAACTCAGCTTTAAATAATAAAGGTCAGGCGGCTCTAGTATGAGTGGTGCATTTCCTACAAGTCCAATATCTAATGGCATTAACATTAAGAGTAATCAAACAACTATTGTATCGCTATCTATTAGTGGACGCAGACAAGCTAGACAATTACAAAATCAAAGATGGTCTATGACTGTATCGTTTCCGCCAATGACTAGGGCAAGTTTTGCACCTATCTTTGCGTTTATTACCGCACAACGAGGGCGTAAAGAATCATTTACTTATACACCACCAATTATTGATGATTCACTTGGAACAGAAGCAGGATCAGTATTGGTAAACGGAGTACACGCTGTTGCTGACACGACAATAGCTATGGACGCTTTTGGTGCTGATGGTGCAGGAAGATTTAAAGCAGGAGATTTTATAAAGTTTGCAGGACATACTAAAGTTTATATGGTTGTGTCTGATGTTACATCATCAAGTAATGCGGCAACTGTAACGATAGAGCCACCATTGACAACTGCGTTGGCTAATAACGAAGCAGTAACTTATGATAGTGTTCCATTCACAGTAGCATTGAAAAATGATGTACAAGAGTTTACAGTAGGACAAGACGCATTTTATAGATACGAATTAGATTTTATTGAGGTTATATAATGTCAAGAGGTTTACACTCTACCCTAAAAACAGAATTAGCTACTGATCATTTAGATCAGATACATTTAATTAAATTTACTATTGGTAGTACGATTTATTACAGAACGACAGCTTATTTTGATATTACTTATGATGGTAATACATATACAGCTAATGCTACCTTATTAAAAATACCGACTATTACAGAATCAAGTCAAATAGCAACGAGCAATGTTACATTTGATATAGAGGGTGCTAGTCAAACATTTATAAGTTTATTATTAAATAACGAACACATACACCGACCTGTTGAGATTATAAGAGGCTATTTAACAGACGCAGGTGCATTAGTTACAAATCCTTATACAATATTTTTAGGTTATATTTCAGGCTATGGAATTAATGAAACTATGACTACAAGCAGGATTACAGTAAATGTTGCCAATCATTGGGCTAACTTTGAAATGAAACGAGGCAGAAGAACTAATAACAATTCACAACAACAAATTTTCAGTGGTGATAAGTTTTTTGAATTTTCTAATGCTATGATGGTAGATATTGAATGGGGTAAAAAAATAGATGAACAGTAATTATAAAGTTGCATTAGCTACTAAAGATAACATTGTTGATTTACAGAAGTTTGTTAAACAAATGACAGAAGAAGCTGATATGGTTTTTCCTGCATTAAATTTAATGAAAGCTAGTAAGTATGGTTTGAAAATGATTAATGATGGAACTGTTATAGTTTTAATACACGACAAAAAAATAGTTGGTAGTGTTTGTGGTGCAATAGTTGAATGGTGGTTTAGTGATACTAAATATCTAACCGAAATGGGTTTTTGGATTAACAAAGAACATAGAACACCTGAAACTGCTAGTATGTTATTAAAGGCTTTCAAAGCTATTGCCGATAAAAAATTAATGGCTTGTATGCTTAATACTTTAGATGGGAGAGATATACCTGCTAGAGATAAACTTTTTGCCGATCACGACTTTAGGCGTGTAGGCTTTAAATATGGATATGGTGTTTAAATGTGCGATGATGCAATTGATGATATAAAAGATGCTGTTGATGATGTCTTTGATTTTTTTGATGATGTTATAGACGAAACAATAGACTTTCTATTTGGTTGGCTAATACCTGATGTACCTGATTTGCCTGACTTTGAAGCTATGCTAAATGGCGATGGTATAATGGTCAATAAAAGATCATCAAATGATTCATTGCCAGTTATTTATGGTACTCGTAGAGTTGGTGGTAATATTGTATGGTTAGCAGTATCACCTGATAATCAATTCTTATATATGGTTATTGCTTTATGTGAGGGACAAGTTGCAAGATTTACCGAGTTATATATTGATGATGTTCTATACGCTACTTACACAGGCTCAGATTCAACTTATGGCACAGCACAAACTATTTCTAGCTTGGCTAGTGCAAGTACCTCAGTACCAACTAATACATCAGGTTTAACTATTGAAACTGACCACCCAGTTTATCAAGGAATAGAAACTGTTGAAGATGTAGACACAACACATTATTTAACAAACTTTGCTTTTTTTAATGGTACTGATGATGGATTAAATGCAAGTGGATTAACAGGTTTAAGTGAAGTAAGTTCATTAGGTTGGACTTCGGCACACGCAGGTAAAGGCATAGCACACGCAGTATTTAAGTTAAAATATAACTCAGACGCTTTTAACTCTATTCCTAAGATTAACTTTGTTATAAAAGGCAAACAAGTTCTTACTGATTTAAGTGGATCGTCTTATGCGTACTCCGCAAACCCTGCATTGGTTTTGTATGATTACTTAACTTCTACTCGTTATGGTAAAGGCTTATCCGCAAGTGATATTAATACCACAGCTTTCACTGCGGCTCAAAATACTTGTGATACAGATATTACACCTTTTACAGGTGCTAGTACCGAGAAACTATTTGAATGTCATACTGCTTTAGGTAACAAGACTAAAATAATTGATAATGTAAAAAAAGTATTATCATCTATGAGGGCTTTCTTTACTTTTAGTGGTGGCTTATACACAATAAAAGTAGAGGGTACAGGCTCAAGTGTTTTATCTATAACCGAAGATATGATTGTTTCAGGTATACAAGCACAAGGTGAAACTAAACAAAAAAGATATAACAGAGTTATTGCAAGATTTGATAACGCTGAAAAAAACTTTCAACCTGATGAAGCAATCTATCCGCCTAGTGATGAAACTAATGTTGGTAGTGCCTTTAAATACGCAACTATGTTAGCTAATGATAATGATGAGGAATTACATTTTGAAATGTCTATGCCTTGTACTGTAAGCCCATATCAAGCAGAAGATATGGCTGAACTAGTTTTAAAAAGATCAAGAGCAGGATTACGGATTAATTTTATGGCAACAAGTGAAGCACAAGAATTGGCTATTGGGGATATATTCCAAATAACGCATAGTGGTTTGGGCTTTAGTGCAAATAATTTTATTTGTGTTGGTTTAAGTTTACAGAATAACGGAAATGTAGCAATCAAAGGTTTAGAATATTCTGCTGACGCTTATACTTATAATACTAAATTACAAACAGCTTCACAGCCAACAACATTTTTACCTGATCCAAGAACTGTTCAAGCACCTGTATTAGTTTCTATTACTGATAGTGCGGTTAATGTTACTGAGGGTAATCTAAATGTAATAATGACTGTTACTTTTAGAGGTACATCAGATTTCTTTGTTGATAAGTATGAAGTTATATATAAGAAAAGCACAGATTCAATTTATAAAACAGCAGGTATATCAAGCAACCAAGTAAGAGAAATACCAGTTGAGAGTAGTGTAACTTACAATGTTAAAGTTAGAGCTATAAATGCGTTAGGCTATAAATCAGGTTATGTAGCAGGAGATCACTATGTAGTAGGCTTTGAAGATCCACCTGCTAATATCACAGGATTGTCTATTGATTATCAAGATGAGATAGCGGTGTTAAAATGGGACACTGCAACTGATTTAGATTTAGCTTATTATCATATTCGATATTCACCTAATACAGATGATTCTTATCCAAACAGTAGTATTTTAGTAGATAAAGTCAGTCCACCTGCTAACACAGTGGTAGTACCTGCTAAAGCAGGAGTTTATTTTATTAAGGCGTTTGATTTATTAGGACACGAATCATTAACAGCAGATAGTGTAATAGGAACTGTAACAAAATTTGCAGGACAAAATCTTGCTACCACAATAACAGAAGAAACAGCATTTGCAGGAACTAAATCTCAAGTTGTTGTTGATGGCAATAGTTTAATTCTAGCAGGTGATGATGTTACATCGTTTGACAGTGTAAGTGGAAACTTTGACGATAAAGTTGGTTTCTTTGATGAAGTAGATGGCTTTGAAAGTACAGGCACTTATACTTTTGCTAATCAAATTTCTTTGGGTGCAAAATATCAAGGGAGAGTATCTTCATTTTTAAATGTAGATCAATTAGATAGAGTTAGTTCATTTGACCAACACGCAGGATTATTTGATTCAGCACAAGGATTGTTTGATAGTGCAGGTGCTTCACCACAAATGGACGCTAAGTTATTTATCTCAACATCAGATGATGATTCTACTTATACAGGGTTTACACCTTTTCAAGATGGTAATTATGAATTTAGATATGCTAAGTTTCAATTAAAATTAACTTCTGCTGTAAGTTCTCAATCGCCTAAAGTAAATAACGCACAAGTTAGGTTGTATATGATGGATCGAACAGAAAAAGCACAAAACATAGCAAGTGGTGCAGGAACGAAAGCTGTTACATTTACTGACGCTTTTTTTGCAGAGCCAAGTGTAATTATTATGGCACAAAATGCGGCACAGAATATACAGACAGCAGTTACAAGTAAGTCAGCAACAGGATTTAGTGTAACCTTTACTAATGCAGGTGGTTCAGCACAAGACATAACCTTTGATTATGTTGCAACAGGGCAAGGCAGAGCCATTTAATTTGCCAAAATAAAACAAATACTTTATAAGAACAACAGGAGAACAAAATGACACAAGCAGATTTCACAGTTTCGAATCAAACATTCCCTAATACTAGGGCTGAAATTAATACTTCACTACAAGCCCTAGCGACTAATAGTGCAGGTAATTCAGCACCCAGTACCACTTTCCCTAATCAATGGTGGTTTGATTCAGATGGCAACAAGTTGTATATACGCAATAAAGACAATGATGCCTTTGTAGAGGTCTTATCTATTGGTGCAACTTCGGATAAAGTTGAAACATTAACTGCAACAACTATTAATGGTATACCTTTTCACTTAAATAGTGATGATGATAGTACTTCTATATATACTCACGATGTATCAGGCACAGATAACCTTGCTAGAAGTAACACCGCTTATGGTGTTAATGCATTAGACGCAATTACAACTGGAGATAACAATACAGCTATTGGTTATTTATCACTTTCAGGAAATAATACAGGCACTGAAAACACAGCTTTAGGTAGAGGTGCAATGTCAGGTAGCACAAGTGCTTCTTATAATGTTGCTATTGGTAATAACGCTGGTGCCGCTATGACTACTGGAGACCTTTATAATACATTAGTAGGAAATGGTGCTGGTAGTTCTTTAACAAGTGGAAACAGAAATATATTTATGGGTGCTTCTGCTGGTGATGGTCACGATACTGAAACACATAACTTAGGTATTGGAGTTGCTTCTCTCGGTGGCTCAATAGCTGGTGGTGAATTTAATGTAGCAATCGGCAACTATGCACTCGATGCTTTGACTACTGGAGATAGAAATACGGCAGTAGGTTATCAAGCTGGAAGTGGACTTACTACAGCAGTAGATTGTGCTTTCTTTGGTAGGTTTGCTGGAATATCAGTAACTGAGGGTACACATAATACTTTTTTAGGTGGTGATGCTGGTTCATCAGTCACTACAGGTGATAGAAACACAATGGTAGGTGTAGCTGGGTGGCAGTTTGATACAGAGAATGATAATATAGGGATTGGATATAATACTTTAGGTGGTGCAATCAATGGTGGAGAATTTAATGTAGCAGTTGGCAATAACTCTCTAGATGCTTTGACTTCAGGAGATAATAACGTAGCTGTTGGTTATAATGCTGGAACTTCTTTAACCACTAGTAATGATAATGTAATTATAGGATATAATGCCGCTGAAAACGCTACAACTTTAGCAGAAAATGTCGTGATAGGTCACGAGGCTATGGGATCAGGTGTAGCAACAAGTGGTTATAATGTTGCCATAGGCAAAGAATCAGCAAAGTCAGCAACAAGTATGTCTGAGAGTATTGCTATTGGTTATCAATCAGCAGAACAAAATACAACAGGCAGTCATATTATTGCCATTGGTTATACAGCCTATGACGATGCAGATACCGAAAATCATAACTTAGCTATAGGTACTCACGCACTCGGTGGAGCTGTAGCTGGTGGAGAATATAACGTAGTTGTAGGTAACTATACTGGTGATGCAATTACTTCAGGAGATCATAATACTATTATGGGTTATTCAGCTGGAAGTGGTTTAACTACTGGTAGTAGCAATACAATTATAGGTAGTAGTTGTTCAATGGCAGATGTTACTCACAGTAACGCTATTATTATAGGAAAAGAAATTGCTGGAAATGGTGATAGATTTTCATTTGGTAAACCTAGTAATGTAGTGCAAAATACTTTTACTTCCGACGCTAACTGGTCAAGAAGTTCTGACGAAAGATTAAAAACAAATGTAAACAATGTAGGTTGGAAATCATTAGATTTTATTAATGAACTTAGACCTGTAACTTTTAATTGGAAAGCATCACAAGATGTACCAACAGATATGGCAGAGTATTATCCTAATGTAAATCATATGGACACTACTACGGTTATTGATGGTTTAATTGCACAAGAAGTAAAAACA
>VMHT01182630.1_pt1 | contig 10112 bp, 18 predicted proteins | sample 4693611 | NCBI WGS metagenome assembly VMHT01 (sample SAMN12280063, study PRJNA550983) | marine metagenome | isolation source: seawater sampled from same location over 5 years 0.02-0.2 micron viral filtrate | place: USA: collected off the coast of southern California halfway between the port... ...
CAGCACCTGTTGGATGAAGTTCCTATCCTAGGCATGGCACACATTACAGGTGGAGGACTGCCTGAGAACCTCCCACGATGCCTTCCAAAGGGTCTTACGGTTGATGTTGACTATGATGCTTGGGAGAGACCAGAACTCTTTAACAAGATTCAGGTAGCAGGAGACATTGCTGAGGAAGAGATGCGTAATGTATTCAATCTTGGTATTGGATTCTGTTTGGTTGTGCCACAAGAAGTAGCAACACTAACTCAAACTCTGATTGCTGACACACCATTTGGTATGAGATCATGGGTCATTGGAGAAGTCAAACAAAATGACTAGTATCATTAATTATGCTGCTGCCTTTTGGTCAGTGGTAGTTATGAATTGCATTCAACCAGTCAACTGGGAGGCGTGTATGCCTGTCCATGAATGGTTACTACCGGAAGTTATGATAGGAATTGAATTCTTTCTTGACAAAGATATGAATTTTCTATATAATGACGAGAGAGAACTTTTAAACAGACTCAAATGAAGATTTTTCTGGATACCGCAGACACAGAACTAATCCGTAAATATAATGATACTGGATTGATTGACGGCATTACCACCAACCCTACTTTGATTATGAAGAGCGGTCGGAACCCTGATGATGTCTATAAAGAAATCAAGGACATGGGTATTAATGATATCAGTATGGAAGTCATGGGTAATGCTGATGAGATGATTGCAGAAGGTCGTCGTCTGTTTGAAACATTTGGATTCCCTTGCACTGTCAAGGTTCCTATGACTCGTGATGGTATTGAAGCATGCAGGCAACTAGCATACAACAATATCCGTGTGAACGTTACCCTGATCTTTTCTGCTGCTCAGGCAATCCTTGCTGCCCGTGCTGGTGCATTCTATGTCTCACCCTTCGTGGGACGCCTGGATGACCAGTCAGTAGCAGGTTTGGAGGTTGTACGTTCCATTAGTGAATTGTATCGTATTCATGGTGCTCCCACTCAAGTGCTTTCTGCATCTATTCGCAGTGTGCAAAGAGTGGTGCGTTCCTATTATAACGGTGCAAGTGTAGTTACTATGCCCCCTCAAATCTTTGAGCAGATGTACGACCACATTCTTACGGATATGGGAATGGCAATCTTTGAGAACGATTGGAAAGGAGTACAGAAATGAACTTCATTGTATATTCAAAACCAGGATGTCCATACTGTGATAAGATCGTTCAAGTTCTCACACTGACCGAACAAAAGTTTGTAGAATATAAACTTGGAAGGGACTTTACCGCCCATGAATTCTATACTGAATTCGGACAAGGTACATCATTTCCTCAAATCCTAGCGGATCAAAAAAAGATTGGAGGATGTAGTGAAACGATCAAGTTACTCAGGGAAGAAAAAGTTCTCTGACTTATCAATAAATAAAGGTGTAGAATTACTAATGGGAGGGAGACGTAAACCTCGGAAAGGCAACTTTATTAAGTTTGCCAAGATGGTCTCTCTTTTTGGACGAGAGATTCATTTCAGTTTTGAGTTATCATTACTAATTAAAAAGAAATCTCTCGGAGAAGGACTATGACTGCCGCAACTATAACTCTCTTCTCTCTTGTAACAATTCAATTCCTCATTATTGGGGCAGTGGTTGGATACCTTACAAGAGACCTGTTTGAGCGACAGAACATGCCATATATCCATCCAGAAATGTTGGATGAATACGGTAATGTATTACCAGATGAAATTTTAGCAGTACGATTTGAAAATGACTACGAAACCCAAGACAACGACGAGGAAGACGACGGTTAAGAAAGCGTCTACCCCTAGAACAAAGGCAGCACCAGCAACATTGGAACTGCCACCTAATCCTTTTACCTTTGAAGTTTTTGCTCTTGTCAACAAACAGAAGACAAAAGCAAAGAAGATAGAAGTTCTTAGGAAGCATGTACATGATTCTCTCAAAGCACTGTTCATTTGGAACTTTGATGAGAGTGTAATCTCCCTTCTTCCCCCTGGTGAAGTTCCTTACGCAAGTATGAGGGATGAACAGATCACTACAGGAACACTCAGCACCAAGATTGCTCAGGCAGTTGGTACTATGGAATATAATCAAGATGATTCCATGGGACTTGGTGACATGAAGAGAGGTAGAACCACTATCCGTAAGGAGTATCAGAGGTTCTATAACTTCTGTAAGGGTGGTAACGACCAACTGAAGTCTCTTCGTAGAGAGACCATGTTTATTCAGATGCTTGAAGGTTTGCACCCACTTGATGCAGAGATTCTGTGTCTGGTAAAGGATAAGAAACTGGAAGAAAAGTATAAGATTACTAAGCAGATTGTCTCTGAGGCATATCCTGACATCATCTGGGGAGGTCGCAGTTGAGTAAAATTAAAATCCTACAAGAGGATTGTGATGTTAAATTAGCAGATGACAAATCACTTCCTAATACTTGCTTCGTTGTAGAATACTACAAGGATGATGGTAAGAAGTATGATCTAGTAATATCTACTAAGAAAGTAGATATCTTTGATCATTATTGGGACAAGTATAAGACTAGTTTTATTACCATGTATCAGTCTGCCGGTACTGCTAATCCTAAACTGTGGAATGCTCCTGGTAGCGAACCCAAGAAAGAAGAAAAGAAAAAGAAATGACTGACAATAATCTGAATGTTGATATCAACTTTGATGGTATTGAGCAAGTCAAGAAGAAGTACAAGAAAATTAAAAAGTATATGAAGTCCAACCTGTATCAGATCAAGGTTATTGATGGTACAGAAAAGGTAGTATCCAATCTTATAAAAGAAAACGATAATGCAGAACTACTTGACTAAATAATGTATGAGGTCTATAATGGACCTGTCGTTCATCTCCTAGTTTGTACTAAATTAGGACTTAACTAGGAGACGCAAGTAAGTCGCGGAACGGAGCCGTTCATCCCATGCTAGAACTATTATTCTATACGACACTCACCTGCACTCAAACTGATGCTATCATGCAGAAGATTGAGGCAAATCCAAACCTTAGTAATTTACTCAAGGTTGAGTTAGTAGAAACCTTAAAGGATTCTGCTCCAGAATGTGAGTGGTATTGGGACGCAAACGACTAAAGGAACGGACCTAAAAATCCAACTACTTTAGGAGTAACAACATGAACACCCTTCAAATGGTAAAGCAGCAGATCGACAAAGCATCTGCACTTCACAACGCACAAATTCTTCACACCTCATATCGTGGTGTTGAGTATTCTACTCGTTGTGTAGAAAACAAAGAGTCACACGGTACATTCTGTTATCGTGGTCGTACTTATACTAAGTGATTCATTAACTTACATTGCAGAGAGGATTAACTATCCTCTCTTTTTTTGTCTTTAAGTAACGAATTAACAAATGTTAGTGAATTAACACAAACTATACTAAATAGTACAGAACTAAAAAAATCCTATGATCTGAAAACTTTTCTATATTAATGTTGTAAAATCTTAAAGGTTAAACCATGCATAATGTTATGTCAAGTAACCAATTAGCTGACTGGAGGCATCCTGGACAAAAATCTAATGATGAAATGGATTTAGCAGATGACTATTTTGATTGTTTGATTGAGTGCGATGATTCTCAATCAGTATGTAAACGAATATGTAGGAGACTATTAAATTAATATACGAAGCGTGTCTTGACAGACACGCTTTTTTTGTGTAGAATGTATGGATACTGTAATTGAGTTTATGGACAAACAAAAACTAAAACTCATTGTACGTAATTTAAAGTCTCTTGTCGATGCTTTGGAGTCTGAGGTTCACTCGGATATACAAGCATATACATATGAGAGAAATACTACAATTGTAGGTGACTACGATGAGATTTTTGAAGACGATGATGGTTATCCCGACTGAACTATGAGAGCACAACTAGTAAGCGTTACTCCTGACGCAGAAAAAACCATGGCGTATATCGCTAGAGTTTCCAACCCCAGTAACCAGGAGAACGACAAGTACGCTGGTCTTTTACGTTACTGTATCAAGCACAACCACTGGTCTGTGTTTGAACAATCCACTATGACCTTAGAGATTGAGACTACCCGTGCTATTGCGGCTCAGATATTGCGTCATAGAAGTTTCACATATCAAGAATTTTCACAACGGTATGCAGATTCATCTTTGCTTAGTAGCAAGATTCCTCTGCCTGAACTCCGCCGTCAGGATACAAAGAATCGTCAGAACTCGATTGATGACCTTGATCCTTTCATAACTCAGAACATGGAACTGCAAATGCAGACTCTGTTTGACTCCTCCATGGCATTGTATCAGCAGATGCTTGAGCGTGGTGTGGCAAAGGAATGTGCAAGAAATGTGCTTCCTCTTTGCACACCCACCAAAATTTACATGACCGGCTCATGTAGGTCATGGATACATTATATAACTCTGAGGACTGCTAACGGAACTCAGAAGGAGCACATGCAGGTCGCAGAGGATGCGAAGACAGTATTCATGGAACAGTTCCCTACTGTTTCTGAAGCCCTTGACTGGGTATAATAAATAATTCATTGAGTTTTGTAACCATGGCAACATATCCAGTAGTCCATAAAGAGACTGGTGAACAAAAAGAAATCGTAATGAGCGTCACTGAATGGTCTCAGTGGTGTGAAGACAATCCTGATTGGAAGAGAGACTGGAGTGATCCATCTACCTGTCCTGCTTCAGGTGAAATCGGTGAATGGAAGGATAAACTTCGTAAGAAGAATCCTGGATGGAATGATGTCCTGTCTAAGGTCAAGTCAGTCCCAGGTGCTAACATTAGTAAGATCTAAGTATGCCAGCTAAAAAGAGAAAAGGCGGTTCCAGCGTTGGAGTCGGCAGTATGAGTTCAAGACAACTGAAGAGAAAGAAACCAATCAATTCTGATTTAATGGTTGACATCAAACCATTAACAGATAACCAAGAAAAGTTCTTTGAGGCATATAACGCAGGCAAAAATATGTTTGCTTATGGTGCAGCAGGTACAGGCAAAACTTTTGTCGCACTCTACCTTGCACTTAAAGACGTATTAGATCAATTCACACCTTATGAAAAGGTGTATGTGGTTCGTTCTCTTGTTTCTACTCGTGAGATTGGTTTCCTTCCAGGAGACCATGATGATAAGGCAGCACTATACCAAATTCCATATAAGAATATGGTAAAGTATATGTTTGAGATGCAGGATGAGAATGAATTTGAGATGCTGTATGGAGCACTCAAAGCACAGGAGACTATTCGCTTCTGGTCTACATCATTCATTCGTGGAACGACCATGGATAACTGCATCATCATCGTTGACGAGATGCAGAACTTGAATTTTCATGAACTTGATAGTATAATAACCAGAGTTGGTGAAAACTGTAAGATTGTTTTCTGTGGAGACGCAGCACAGTCTGACTTAGTGAAGACCAACGAGCGGAATGGAATCCTTGATTTCATGAAGATCATCCAAGCAATGACTGATGACTTTACTTGTGTAGAGTACGACGTTAATGATATTGTTAGATCTGGATTTGTTCGTAACTACATCATGACTAAAATTGCACTCGGTATTTAATGTTTGTCCATCTAGATAATTTAAAAGGTGAAACTGATTTAGAAGCAACCATGATTGATGGGACTCGTTTTTACGAAGTTCCATCAGGAAAGATGTATCCATCTATCACCTCCGTCACGAGTTTCTATAACCGTGAAGTCTTCGTTAACTGGAGAAAGAAAGTTGGGAACGATGCAGCAAATAAAATTCTTAGAGAGTCTACATTTCGTGGGACAAAGTTCCATGATGCTGTAGAGCAATACATTAAGAATGTTCCTATCAAGGACATTGATATGCTCCCCTCTACTAAGTTTCTCCTACTCTCAGCGAAGGAGAACCTTGACCGTATAAATAACATACATGTTATAGAACAGTCACTGTATAGTGACTATCTTGGTCTTGCGGGGAGAGTAGACTGCATAGCAGAGTACGACGGAGAACTTGCAGTCATCGACTTTAAAACCTCGGCCAAGATTAAACCCGAGAAATGGATTGAAAATTATTTCGTGCAAGAGACTGCTTATGCTTGCATGTATTTTGAAATGACTGGTATCCCAGTCAAAAAACTTATCACTATTATGGTTGCAGAAAATGGAGAATGCTTTGTCTACGAAAAAACAAACAAGGGTTACTATATTAAACTTCTCACAGAGTACATCAAAAAGTTCGTTGAGTTCAAAACAGGAGAACATGGAGAACCAAGTTGATGACCTGATCAAGGAGAAGTTCTTGTGCCAAGCAAAGTTTGCACAAGAGGTTGAAAGTCTAGTCAAGACTTACAAGTTCAATTACATCGATGCTATCCTCACGTTTTGTGAAGAGAACAAGATCGAGATGGAATCTGTTGGTAAACTGATTTCAAAACCATTGAAGGAAAAACTTAAGTATGATGCTACTCAACTTAACTTCCTGAAGAAGACTACGAGAGCAAAACTTCCATTGTGATTATTAAAATTGAAAATGACACCGATTGATGTATACAAAACATACCTAGCATTCAAAAATCATTTCACAAAGCAGAGTTATAGTTACTTCAAATACTCTGGTAAGTCTAGGGCATCTGTTCAGGCATATAATAATCGTAAAGATCGTTACTTCTTTGAGCGTATGTCTCGTAAGAAGACAGATGATGAAATCAAACAGTATTTCCTAGCAAACTTTGTTGAATGTGATGACCCTGACCGACTGTGGATTGGAGAGATCATATCTGCTGGTGAGGATAACTTAAAGTCTTGGATGAAACGATCCCAGACTATGAGTTACATGTTCAAAACTGAAGTAGAAGTCTTTGTAAGTAAAGAAAACTTTCAACAACTGTTCTCTATCAAGGGACAGTCACACCCTGAGGTATTGAAAAAATATCTGCAGGGTGCTTTGTCTATTGAGACTATGGTAATCTTAGATATCATTCTAGGATACGTGAAGAACTTCGATAAGAAGTTAGAAGACCCGGTGTGGAATACCGTCAGTCTCAAAATTAAAAAGTATAAACCATTCCTAAATATTGATGTCGAGAAATACAAGTCAATTCTTAAAGAGCAAGTCGTATGAGATTTTTTGACTCCGATCAAGTTCGTGATACAATCATGGAACTTGAGTCACTACAATTAGAACTCACTAACGATCTAATGCATCTTGCAGAGTATAGTGTCGAAGAAAGAAGAGATCATCTAAAGCGACTCAAGACATTCCTTGAGAAGCAGAAGGTTTTCTTTTTTCGTATCTCTCTGTCCGATGACCCCGATGCCTTAAAAATTAAGGAGAAGGTGGTCGAAGCAGCAAAGATGTTCGGTTACTCTGAAGTTGACGGTATGGACAAGTTCTTTGACCAACTCGATCACACAATCAAAAACCTAGAAAAAACACTTGACAATTGAGGGCATCTGTCCTATAATAACTTCGTTGGGCAGCACAGTACTTAGCGTAAGACCCAACATGTAAACCAAATCCAATTTATCCTAATCTATCCTAATCAATCCTATGTCTTTCGCAAATCTTAAAAAGCAATCACGCACTGGTTCCCTTACCGACAAACTGATTAAGTCTGTCGAGAAACTCAACGAAAAAGGTAACGGTGCAGACGAGCGTATCTGGAAACCATCAGTCGATAAGACTGGTAATGGTTACGCTGTCATTCGTTTCCTTCCTGAAGCAGAAGGTAATGAACTGCCTTGGGCACGAGTCTATACCCATGCATTCCAAGGTCCTGGCGGATGGTTCATTGAAAATTCTTTGACTACTCTGGGTCAGAAGTGCCCTATCTCTGAGTACAACTCTACTCTTTGGAACAACGGCACTGACTCTGGTAAGGAGCAAGCACGTAAGCAGAAGCGTAAGTTGTCATATTACAGCAACATCTATGTTGTTAATGATCCTGCTAACCCTGAAAACGAAGGTAAAGTCTTCCTCTATAAGTATGGTAAGAAGATCCATGATAAGATCATGGAAGCAATGAAGCCTGAGTTCGATGACGAAGAACCCATCAATCCTTTCGACTTCTGGAGTGGTGCAAACTTCAAACTGAAGATCCGTAAGGTTGAAGGTTATCAGAACTATGATAAGTCTGAGTTCGACAAGCCTAGCGCATTGTTCGATGATGATGACCGTCTAGAGAAACTCTATAACAATCTCTATGACTTGAATGAGTTCCTTGATCCTAAGAACTTCAAGGACTATGCTGCACTTGAAAAGCGTCTGCAGTATGCTCTTGGACTCAAGGGCACACCTAAGATGCAGGACCGTGAAACTCAAGAGCAAGAAGCACAATGGGAGCGTGAGCGTCGTGGCGATTACACTGAACCCAGTGCTGCTGGTTCTTCTTATGAAGACATGAGTGAAGGTCGCAGTAAGTCATTCAATGACCCTGATATTACAGGTAGCAATACAGAAGAGGAAGATGACTCCCTCAACTACTTTGCTAAACTGGTCAACTCCTGACCTTTACGCCCTCCGCAAGGAGGGTTTTTTTATACCCCAGATTCTCTTGGGTTATATGTTGCCTTGGTGGTTCTGTTGATATACTGAGAAGAAGTTTCATACTTCATAATGTTTCTCATATCTGAAACGAAACCACCAACGAATTCTGGTTTTAAGATACGGATGATTCTCTTACGATCATTCTGTAGTGTTTCATATTTAAAGTTGCTAACTGGACCTGCTGCTTTGTCTGCTAATAAGATCCAAGTTCTTTTATAAGCATCATCGTAATCAGGATCTGCTTGTATAGAATCATATCTAGATTTATCTGTGGTTACAGTGCTACCATTTAATGTCACGTATGTGAAAGTATAATCTTCATCAACCTCATGACCTTTATCTAAAACAGTTCTATTAAAACTATCTCTGATTTCTCTTGTTTCATAGTGATGAGGTTCTAAAAGTGCTGTATCAGAACCATACTTTTCTAACATATAACTATAAAGATTGTTGTTACTTAATGGCCATTGATCTCTCATATTGATAATGTTATTAGTAGTCAAGATTACCCAGTCTAATTCTGGATCGTCATATACTACAGCAGCAATTGTATCAGGTCTATCTCCTTCCTTGATCATTCTGAAATCAAATGCAGTAATTGCAAAATCAATATCAGTTCTAAGTTTTGCTCTCTTGAAAATGTTCTTGACTAGAACTCTTTCATCACTTCTCTTTCTTCCTGGTAGTAAAGAGACAGCAGATATATTTGGTAACTCTCTGAAATAAGACATTAGTAACCTACCTCCGTGGGTCTAATTTGATAAAGATCTCCGTCACGTGCTGGAATATCCGTTACATCCTTAGACCTTCTATCACCAAGTATATCCATAGTATAATCAGTTGCGTATACTGGTTCGAGTTCTTTCATTTGAATTGCTATAGTGCAACTCACTGGTTGACCTTCATCGTATGCTGACCATTGACCATCTGGTGTATAGTTGACTGCTGTGCCTACAACAGCACAAGGTTTAATTCTATTTACACCCTCTATAATACTTCCACCAGTAGTGCGATACTGAAGTCTAAAGATGTTTGGTGCTCCTAGGTATAAACTTCTCTCACCTGCTTGGCTTGCCATTGTCTTTGCTGCCATTCCTTGCTTAAAGAAACGAATAATTCTCTTCACTTCTAGTGCTTCTTGTTCATCTCTTGGACTCATTCTCCAACTGAATTGGAAGTCTCTCAACGTCACTTTATTGAATAGCAATTCATTGTTACTGTTTGGAATAACACCGAAACCTCTAGAGAGAAGTGACTCAGGTGAAACATTAACACCCAACGCACCTAAGATACTAGCACCAAATTGGGTTTTCATTGCTGCCTCACCACCAGATGACTTCAACATCTTAGCAAGTGCTTGTATCAATGCGTCCCTGGATCGATCTTGTTCTCCATTAGGACCCGTGATACCTGGATTTTGACCACCAAGACCAGCTGCTGCGAGAGGAATAAGCATTCCTAGTGGACCACCACCCAAAGCAGATACAAGTCCACCACCAATTCCAGCAACTGGGTTGCTCATAACAGCAGAAGTGAGTGTTGCAGAAAGATTATTCATTGCATCATCACCCCAAGAGATATTATTGGAGTCTGTAATATTATTCGGCATAGGC
>VMHT01188994.1_pt1 | contig 10111 bp, 7 predicted proteins | sample 4693611 | NCBI WGS metagenome assembly VMHT01 (sample SAMN12280063, study PRJNA550983) | marine metagenome | isolation source: seawater sampled from same location over 5 years 0.02-0.2 micron viral filtrate | place: USA: collected off the coast of southern California halfway between the port... ...
ACCCATTGAACATAAATAAACATATCAAACCATAATAGGTATTTATGGCAACCGCAAGAGGACTACAGAATTTTATGCAGGCTGTTGGCAAGTCTGGTGGAATTTCTGCGTCTAATCTATACCAATTTTCATTCCAACCAACTGATGCATTGAAAAGATTCTTTGATAACAACGTCTTTGAAGAGTTTTTAAAGTTGACCGATAACGGTGACACAATGAACTTACAGTTGTTATGTAATGAGATACAGTTGCCAGGTGTGACATATTCTGCATTTGATGTTAAGTCAGTTCACAAAGGTATCACACAGAAACATGCAACTGCTAAGGTCTACAATGAATTAGATGTTAGTTTCTTTATGGATGGAACATCGTTACCACTAAGATTTTTTAGAGCATGGCAAGACTTTACACAAAATGGAGTCGCTGCTAATCCTGAAGGATTTTATGATGATCAACCATATAAGAGAGCATTTGCATGTAACTACTACGAAGACTATGCATGTGACATGTTTATAAGTAAGTTAGAAAAATATGATTCTAATCAAGGTAAGAAGATGGATGGAGATTATAAAAACCCATGGAACGTCAGACTAGTAAAAGCATATCCATATACTGTAGCATCAATACCATATTCTGCAGGTCCTGCACAACTTGTTAAGGCAACTGTAGGATTCTACTATGAGTATAGTCATTTATTAACCTTCAGTTAAGCTACTATATAATATACTGAAATTATAAATTATGCCATTACCTGAGATTGCAACGCCAATCTATACGTTGACAGTCCCTTCTACAAAGAAGAGAGTAAAGTATAGACCGTTCCTTGTAAAAGAACAAAAGTTATTAATATTGGCATTGGAGAACAATGATCAAGAACAGATACTAGACGCTATAACTAAGACTATTCAAAATTGTTTACAAACAAAAGTCAATGTAGCAGAGATGGCACTGTTTGATATAGAATTTTTGTTCTTACAAATACGTGCTAGATCAATCAGTGAGGAGATTGAGATGAAAGTTACGTGTGCTGATGATGGGGAAACTACTGTAGACGTAAAGTTCATGGTAGATGATGTCAAAGTCAACTTTCCTAAAGGTCACACCAACGTAATTAAGTTGAATGATGAACTCACTGTTGAGATGAAGTATCCTGATCTAGAATACTTTGCTAAAATTAATTTTGTGGGTGAAGAAATGGATCCATATGAATTAGTTGCTAAGTGTATAAAGAGAGTATATGTTGGTGAAGATGATTTTACCGCAGACTCTGATGAAGAGTCAAAGAAGTGGGTAGAGTCATTAACCAGTCAACAATTTGATATGATACAAAAATTCTTTGACACCATGCCATCACTTAGGCATGTACTTAAGGTGAAAAACCCAAAGACAAAGAAGATGAATGAGGTGGTATTGGAAGGTTTATCTGATTTTTTCGCATAGCCCTCTTCCACGAGGGCATCATGACCTTCTATCAAACTAATTTTTCTCTTGTTCAACACCATAAATATAGCTTGACAGACATTGAAAACATGATGCCTTGGGAACGAGAGGTATATGTAAATCTGTTAGCAGCTCACCTACAAAAGGAGAGAGATCGCATCGCTGAACAAAACCGACGCTAATGGACTTTACAGCAATCCTTAATTTTACAAAGAAAGCAGCAAAGAGTTTGACTGTTGGAGTAGCTGGTGCTGTCACCAGCGGTGACGCTGGTAAATTGGTTCCTGCTATAGCACCTATTCCTATAAATGATGTAGATACGTCATATGGACAATCAAATGCTATACAACAGGATCCAAACGAGACTGAGAAGAAATACGACGAAGTAGTAATAGAAACAATAAAAGAGGTAGCAAAACAGAGAAACTTACCATATGAAAAAGAACCAGAAGTTGCATTGGCAACAGGTGGTCTTGTTAAACGTGAGACTATAGCAAAAGTTGGTGAGAAAGAACCAGAGATTGTACAACCAGTCAAAGATTATGGTGAGACAGTAGAGGCAATATACAAACAAGGTGCAGCATTAATTATAAGTTCATCTTTAGGTTTCTTAAAAACATTACCTCCATCTCCTGCTAAGGGTAGCGTATTAGAAGAAGCTAATAGATTAAAAAGTATATTTGGTCTAGGTGAGGTTCCAAAACCGAAACAAGTCATTGGATTGAAAGCACCATTAGTGTGGTGGGGTGGTAATAAACAAACTGCAACTGGTGCACCAAAAACTAAAACCACAGAACAGACACCAGAGAAGTCAACCAAATCCATGATGGGCAATCCCTTAAGGGGGTTGAAAAACCTTAAGAAGGTAGGTAAGAAAGGTCTTAAGTTCTTAAAAGGTAAAGCTGGAAAGGTAGGAAAGGGTATAAGAAAGGTAGCAGCAGGAGGAACTAAGTTAGTCAAAGGTGCAAAGAAAGCATCAATGGCACTGTTAAAGAAAGGATCTAAGAAGATCGCTACTAAACTAGGTGGTAAGGCAGTAGCAAAAGTGGGTGCAAAAGCATTAGGTAAAGGGTTACTTAAGAAGATTCCATTTGTAGGTCTTGGTGCAGGATTATTATTTGCAGGACAACGACTGATGGCGGGCGACTTCAAGGGTGCTGCTCTCGAAGCTATGTCTGGTGCAGCATCTATGATACCTGGTGCGGGAACTGCTATATCCATAGGACTTGACGCAACACTTGCTGCTAAAGACATGGGTGTATTGCCAGGTCAGAAAGAAGCAGAAGATCAACAGTCAGCTGCAGCATCTCCAGATCCTAGCAAGGACATGTACGGTAGACCTATTATCCTGAACCCATCGACTATGAAAGCATGGAAGAGGGTAGTAAACGCTGCAGCAAAAGATGGTGTTAACTTACCTATGGGTGTGACATCTTCATATAGAAGTCCAGAACAACAACAAGCATTGATAGACGCGGCTCAAGCGGGTGATCCAAACGCTATAAGTCCTGCTGCTGTTGGTACATCTCCACATGGACAAGGTTGGGCAGTTGACATAGATTACTACTCAAAAGCAAATGAGTGGATGAGAGATAAAGGTTCTAAGTTTGGTTTTAAATGGCAGGGTGAAGGAGATCCAGTTCACTTTGACTTCTATAACAATGAACCAAATGATAAGTGGTTAAGACCTGGCAAGAATAAATGGATCCCAAATATTGATCCTGTTACAACAAAGACAAAATCATCAGGTAATGTAAAAACTGCATCAAAACCAGATTCTAACTTTGGAAATCGTATGGGACGTGAGTTTGATTTGATTGAGGAAGGTTTAGATCCTAGTGCAGCAGCAAAACAAGCATTAATAGACTTCCCTGTCACTCAAGGATCTGGAATGGGTATGGGTGGTGTAATGGCAGCACCACAAGTTGTACCTGTACCTAGTCCACCAAAGATAGTTTACATTCCAGAAACTAAAAAAGAAGAGAGTAAATCTAGAAACGCAGTCATTGATGTGTTTGGTAAGGGATCAATGGAGGTTGTATCATGAAGTTGCCAGGCGATTCAGATAAACAAGATAAGGGCGTATCACATGAGATGATGCAGAGATCTCTGCAGTCACAACGTCGTGTAGTACAACGTGTTGGATTGTTAGAAGATAAAGTTGATGCATTGGAGTCAGCTGAGATTGAGCCTGGGATAGATTTAGGTGAGATAGCAGATGGTGCTAAGAAGATTGCTACAAAGATAGGAGATAAGGCACGTGAAGTAGCACCAAAGATAGGCAAGAACGCACAGTTATTGGGTGACAAAGCAAAACAGGCTAGTCAGGCAGCTGGTGAAAAACTTGGTGCTGCTGGGCAGTCTGTTAAGGATAATGTAGGAAAAGCAACCGATAAACTGACAGATGTAGGCAAAGGGATACGCAGTTTCATAGGTGACAAGGCAAAACTTGCTAAGTCCATGAAACTCCCGACGCTGGGCTCAGGCAAATCAAAACCATCTCTTCCATCAAAGACTTCTGGTACAGAAACTGTAAAACCTCCTGCACCTACAACACAACCACTAGATCCACTAATTCCAGATCCAATAGCAGCAGAAGGTAAAGATAAAGATGGTAACACAATATATGATAAGAACGAAAGAGTAAGGAAATTTCTTGAAGCACAGGGCAAACCAGTTCCCGCAAAGTATGCAGCACCTGAGCAATCACCAAAGGTAGATGCATTAGAGGATGTTGGTATAGGTGAAGATGATGTCAAACAAAACGTTAAAAAAGATCTAGAAGATAATCTTGAGATAGATCCTAAGATGAAGAGGGCATTCATGGATGCCTTAGCACTTCCTGCTAAATCTGCTGCTGTTGCAATGACAGATTTATTAGAGAAGATCCCTGCACCAAGTAAGGAAGCATCTAAGATATTGAATAGAAATATATCTAAGATATCTAACTCATTCAAGTTAGGTGCTGCTAGTGCTGAAGTGGCAAACGATGAAGAAGATAACGATAAGAAAGATGAGAAAGCACCAAGTTTACTCAGTGCATTAATAGGTAAAGCAATTAATTTTGTTAGAGGTAAGTCTGGTGGTGGAGAGTCAGAAGGTGGAGAGCAACAACAACTACCATCAGCACCACAACAGAACTTATTGCCAGGTGCAGCTGGTGATCCTACACATGGAAGACGTGCACCATATACAGGAACTGCTGATGGTATAGGACTTGGAGACGGATCAGGCAGAGCTATGCAACCTATCAAGAAGCGTAAGTCAGCAGCAGCAAAATTATTTGGCATGACACCCATGGGTATGGCATTCAATGCGGGTAATACTATGTTTAAAGGTGCTAAATCATTTACTCAAAGTAAAGCATTCAACAACATAAAGAACATAGGTGGTAAAGCACTTGGTATGACACCAATGGGTATGATGGCGAAGTTTATGATGAAAGGTGCTGGTAATGTTAAGAATTTATTCAGTAAAGGTGAACAGAAAGTCAACTTAACAGAACTGACTGATAAAACTATACAAGAGAACAGAGCATCAGCTGATGCTAAAACTCAGAAACAAGTTGATCTCGCTGCAGGAACTGGTGATGCAATAGATTCAGCAATGCCTAGTTCACCGTCATATGACCAAGAAGGTGGTGCTCTTGCTCAACCTAACATCAAAGAATCTCCATATCTTGATGTATACAACGTCACTTCGCAATTCTAATGTCAGTTAATACACAGTCTAATTTTCAATTAATTCAATTTCAGGTTGCGGACTTTCCTCCAATAACTGTCAATCAGGTATTGTATGTCAAATATACTGAGGACATACAAGCTGCTACTATGAAAATGGAAGTACAAATTACTGATAGTGAAACTGGTATGTTGTCAGAGTTGCAAGGTATGGAGAGAGTTTTTATACGCATAGGTGACAGTGAAGGTAAGACAGAAATTGGTGGAGATTTTGTCATATATGATATACAGGATAGAAAGAATGTAGGTGGTAAATCATCTGCTGTACTCATGCTTTGTACCTTAGATTTTTTAAACAACGCTGCTAACAAATTATCACGTAGATTCGGTAAGGGTCAGGGTAAAAAGATACATGATATCGTTCAAAAAGAAATATTACAAGATCTCATGGGAGTTCCTGACGAGAAATTACTTAATTTTGAAAAATGTATTAACAATTTTTCATTCGTATCACCTTATTGGAATCCATTTACTGCAATAAGATGGTTATCTTCAAAAGCAATACCAGCTACAAAAGGTAGTGGTTCAGCAGCAACTGCAGGATATGCTTTTTATGAGACAAGATCGGGGTATAATTTTGTGTCATACGATTCATTTGCTCGTCAAGAACCAGTAACAAGAATAGTTGTAGGACATGAAGGTGAAGAGTTAGAAGATGAAGAAGACTATGGTATTACTACTGTTGAAAGTCTTACTATCGAGTCGTCTGTTGATTTGTTAAAGGGTTTGAATTTAGGTTCATACTCTAGTAATGTAATGACATTAGATATAAAAGATATGAAATACGAAGAGTATCCTTTTAACATCAATAAATATTATGATGATGTTCAAACTTTAAACGCGGGTGCTACCCCAGAATTTTATAAAGGATTTGATAACAACTTGACATTCACAAGAATTATGTCTAAGGTATCGGACTCTGCATTGTTTACTGAGGGTACATACACACAGGGATTTACAAAGCAACTTTCACAATCCAGTTTAAGAGAAAAATTATTTTACAGCAAAAAAGTTATAGTAGAATTAATATCAGATTATTCATTAGAGATAGGTGAAGTTGTGCAGTTAGATATTTACAGAGGTGGTAGAGATAGAGAACAGGACTTTGCAAACTCTGGTAAATATGTTATTGGTAAAGTTGAAAGAACATTCAAAACTAGTCAGGATAAAATGACTACTAGACTTACATTATATACTGACTCAGACGGTCAAGAATCATGAACGAAAACATTGCTAATTTTATAGGAAAAGAGGGATTCAACTGGTGGGTTGGACAGGTGGAGAATGATGGTTCAAAATACTGGAACGCTGATTTAGAGGATGGTAATGGCGACTTTGATTATGGTGACTTTGATTGGACTAATAAAGTAAAAGTTAGAATTATAGGATACCATAGTCCTAATAGAAAAGAGTTACCTACGTTTGATCTACCATGGGCTCAAGTATTGATGCCACCAATATATTCACAACGTTCTGGTATAGGATCTATTCATCAGTTGCAACTCAATAGTTGGGTTGTTGGATTCTTTATGGATGGTGCATCAGCACAGATTCCTATTGTCATGGGAACTATAAGTGATGAGAACCCAGACAGCAGTTATGGAGTTGAGGGTGGTAAAGCTCAAGGATTCGCACAAATAACGAGCGTCAATTATAAGAAAAAAGATCATGGTACACAAGGTAGTTCTGCAGCTAACACTGGTAGTACAATTCAGAAAAATGAAGACACTGGTTTAGATGAAGCAGCTACAAAGAATGATGGACAGAAGACAGGAGAAGGAGAGGAAACTACGAAGAACGAACGTGGTGCTGCAGAGGAGAAGAGTGAGAAACAGAAGATAGCAGATGAGAAACAGAAAGTAACAGTTCAAGTTGGTAATGGTAAGTGTGGATCAGAGACTGCTACAAAACTAGAAGGTCCTCTTGCTGAGTTTATGAAGTTTGCTCGTGGCGTAGAAAAGAATGACATAGATCAGTTCATCAATAAGTTGGATGGTAGTGTCGTTGATCTTGACTATGAGATCAACATCATGTCACAACGTATACAAAAGAAACTTACAGGACTGACTGCTAATATCAAGGGCGTGGTCATGGAAGAGACTAATAAACTTGTGAAAGATGGACTTGCCAGTCTTAGTGTACCCGACCCAGAATTAGATGTTGCAGTTAGAGATCAGTTAAAAAATGTTGGTGATCTTGTCTCATGTTTATTCAAACAGTTAGTAGGTGAAGTTGGCGACTTTATCAAAGGACTATTAAAAGACCTCGTAGAGAACGTGTTAGACACTGCACTATGTCTTGTTCAAAATATCCTTGGTGATATCATGAAGAAACTCATGGACAGTATCACGGGTGCATTGGGTATATTGAAAGGAATTACGGGTGCTATTAAAGGGTCAGCACAAAAAATACAAAACTTACTTAATAAAGTTGGTGAGTTCTTAGATTTATTCTGTGATGGTGCTCTATCATGTGCTATCGGTGCATCTGTATTTGATACTGGTATTGGTGCAAAGGCAAAAGGCAATGATGCTACACAGAAAAATATAGATCAATATCCAGTCAAACCCCCCAACTCAATATCAATAGTTGGTAATGGTAACCCTATCAATGGTTTGGTTCCTGCTGTAGATCGTAATGGAGTTAAAAAGTTATTTGATGTCAACAAGGGATCTCTTATAGAACTAGGTAGTGTTGCTGGTATAGCAAGTGGTTTAACAGAGAAAGCATTTGATACACGAGGACCTTTGGAGAAATTTGAGGGTATAAACTTCTATGACTCATTAGGTAATGTCTCATCAGCAGCAGTCAACTGTAGTAACAGCATCCTGAACAAGAAACCATGCTTCCCAGAAATGGTATGGGATAATTTGCAATCAACTAGTCCAATAAAAGCATTACCTATTGTTGATGACATAGGACAGATTCTTGGTGTGTTGATGAACAAAAAAGGATCGAATGTTAATGCAGAAGCGACAGTTAAAGCACAGTTTACATGTAATGAACCAGAAGGAAGTGGTGCAACATTTAAACCAAATATTGTAGATGGTAAGGTTGATTCTATTGAAGTTATCAAACCTGGCGTAGGATATGGATTTGATCCTGCAGATACATTTTGTCCTAAAGAACAATATGGTGTGTTATTACCCAAAGTAGGACTGCAGCAACATGTTAATGATGGTGAATATATTGAACAAGTAACTACAGGCAATCCAGATATATTACAGGTAGTCGATACTGATTATGATAATGACAATATATTGATTGCAACGATAGACCCTTCATTTAATCCAAACTTGACTGTTGGTCTACAATTAAAAACTAAATCAGGTCATGAGTTTATATTAAACTTTAACAAAAAATTCCCAACATTAGTAATACCACAAGGTGCAAAAGCATTGTATGCTAAGTGTGGTGATATAATACCTAAAATTGATGAATTAAAAATAGTAAGTGTTGGAACTGATTATACAGATCCAATCATTACCATTGGTACAGGAGCGAAGAAAAAGCAGATTGGAACTGCTACAACAGATAAAGATGGTAAGTTAGTAAAGGCAGTTGTAACCGAGTCTGTCTTAGGATTTGTAAAACCTGTTGTTGAAGAGAAATCAGCAGCAGGAACTGGAACTGGAGGATTGTTAAGTGTAGTGTATGCATTTACAAGTCCTAGAGAGATCAGAGAGACTAATGTTTTACCACTCACACAATATATTGACTGTGTAGGGCATCCTATGATAAAATCTGCTATAGAAGATGAAGAAGCTGGTTTGACTGACTCAGGATTTAATTTAGTTGATAGCACAATAGATGAGACAACACAACTCAACACAACTACTGCTGTTCAGTCTGCACAAACAGTCGCTGATCCAGTATCAACTCCCGTAAATCAGGATACAACACAACCAAGTGCACCATCCACTCCATCCACTCCTACACCACCCGCACAAAATAATCCACCACAACAAGGAGGATATGGAGGTTACTAATGTCTGACATCAATCCATTTACAGGTGGGACTAACAATCCTAACACAGCACCTAGTACAAAAATAGAATATCCTCTTAACTGGGTACAAGCAACATCTGCGGGTCATATGTTCGAGATGAACAATACCAAGGATGGTGAATACATACGTTTGCTCAATGCAAATGGTAATTTTCTTAATATAGATGAGAAAAATAACAACAACTTAGTTTCGTATAATGATACATATATCTTATCAGACCACAATCTTGTTATAAAAGTCGGTAAGGACGTAAATTCTGACCGAATGGCATTACATATTATTGGTGATGTTAATCTTTATGTTGAGGGTGATATGCAAACTGAGGTCGAAGGTGACCGTTTTGATAGGGTGAATGGTAACTACCAGATGCAAGTCGGTGGTGTATGTACTATTCAGTCAGATGAGAACTTAGCAATACAAGCTAAGAATGAAATGAAGTTGCAATCCAATGCCTACACAAACAAGACAGTGTTCTTGGAAAATGATTTGAGTGAAGGCGGTTCTGTAAAAGAGAACGTAGCGGGTAATTATGAAGTCAAAATACAAAAATCAACATCTACATTCTCTGTCAACAGTGACGGAGACATCCGCACAAGAGCTGCAGGATGCAGATATGAAAAAGTTGATGGTAACTTACTCACTAATGTGGGTGGTAAAATCAAAACACAGGTAGATGGTGGAAATGTATCATGTATAAACGGAGGTGCATTCGATGCAATGATCTCCTCACCTGATAGTAATGCATATAAATTAAATGTATCAGGAAACATCAAGATGGATGCCACTGGCAACGTCGATATTGATGGAACCGAGATATACTTGAATTGATAGTAGAGTTCACAAAGTAAAATGACACAACATCACATGTCAGTAAGTAAGCAGGAAGCAGAATTTCTTAAATGTATTCTTGCAAAGCATTTAG
>VMHT01196633.1_pt1 | contig 10111 bp, 13 predicted proteins | sample 4693611 | NCBI WGS metagenome assembly VMHT01 (sample SAMN12280063, study PRJNA550983) | marine metagenome | isolation source: seawater sampled from same location over 5 years 0.02-0.2 micron viral filtrate | place: USA: collected off the coast of southern California halfway between the port... ...
GGTTTAATTGATGCTAGAGATAATGCAGAAAAACAAATGAAAAATGATCCTGTTAAGTTTCAAATAGAAACAAGTTTAGAGATAGAACAATTAGCTAATGATTACAAAACAGAAACTAATCCACAAGCTAAAATAGCTAATTTAAAAATATTAAATAATGCAATAATAGAAGATCAAATTAAACGTGGAACAGAAAGAGCTAATTTAAAAATATTAACCAAATCACAAGTTAATGATATTAAAAATGATTTTTTAAACACAGCTATTACATCAGAAGATAAATTAAAATTAATAGAGCAATTAAAAATAACTTATGGTGATGAAAATATGGGAATGATTGTTAATCATTTACAAGATGAAAAAGCATCTGAAGTTATATTGATGGCTATTTCTACAGATAGTTCTGAATTAGCTAAAGATTTGTTTAATAGTAGCACTTTAGAAGAGTTAAAAAATCTTGCTAATCAAAAAACAACAGGACAAGTTACAAGCCTACAAACATTAATTGCTAAAAAAACAGAAGATTTTGGACAAGTGCTTGAATCTCAAGGAGAAGGTTCAGAGTCTATAGCTGCTAAAATGTTAAGAATTAATGAAGCATTATTAAAAGTTTCTTTAGTAAGAATGGATAAAAATACAAGTGCAGAAGATGCTGTAGAATCAGCAACTAATGATTTTTTAAACGATTATGTTATTAATAATGATTTAACAGCATTAGTGCCAAAAAAATTAAATAAAATAGATATACCTGTGGTAGCTGCTCAAAATAAAGCTGAAGCAATTTTACTTGGTGTAAAAGATACCTCTCCAGGAAATTATTTAGATCGTTTTATGGGAGAAAAAGGATATATTCACTATGCTTCATCTTTAAATATAGCTATGCAACTACCTCCCTCAATGGGATTTGAACAAATGAGTATAAGTGAAGAAGATGTTAAAAAAAGAGTAGGATTTACTATTCGTAATTATTCAAAATGGTTAAATAATAGTGATATGACAGGTATGGTTTTATATGCTGATTTTGGTGCAGCTGGATCGCAACCTGTAATAAATGCTGATGGTCAAAGAATAGAATTTTATTTTACAAAATTACCTAATCAAGACCCTACAATTAAAGATACAATTTCTGTATATCCTGTAACTGGTGATGAATTACCACTTATACCAGATCCACCTTCTGATGATTATTTTCAATATAATGAATTTTTAATTGATGAAACTATTAATAATGCAAAGAAACAAAATTAAAAAATGATTAATCTTGGGTTAGGCACATTTAAAAAATCAAAAGAAGAAATAGGTTCTTTATATAACCAAAGTAGAACCAGTTTTTTAGATGCTGCTCATGCTAACTTTATGAACACATGGAATTTAAATCCATTTGCTTCTACATTAAGAGCATACGATCAAACAAAAGCATATCAATCAAGTAATATTTATTTAAATAAAGATGAATTAAATAAACAATATGCTGGATTAGGTTTAAATTTTACAGAAGATACAAGAGAAGGTGTTGTTGATTATATAGTTGAAAGAAAAAAATTAGAAAATTCAAGAGCAAGTATTATAGCTAGAGGACCAGATAGTAAAATGGCAAAAGGTTTTTTCTTTTTAGAATCTCTTGGCACAAGTTTTTTAGATCCTATAAATATTGGTGCATCTTTTGTACCTATTGTTGGTCAAGCTAAATTTGCTTCTATGGTTGCTCGTTCTGGTAAAAATATAGCTAGAATGAAAAAAGGTGCTGTCGAAGGTGTAATTGGTAATATAGCTGTTGAGCCTATTGTTTATGGTGTAGCTAAATCAGAACAAGCTGATTATACTGCTTACAATGCTATTGCTAACATAGCAGTTGGTGGTTTAATCGGTACTGCAGCTCATGTTGGTTTTGGTAGACTAGGAGATTATATTGCAGAAGTAAGAGGTAAGCCAAATATTTATCAAAGGTTAGCGGCAATCTCTCCAGAAAATCAAAGACAATTATTAGATTATTCTGTTGGTAGAGTTTTAAAAGGAGAACCAGTAGATACTGGAAACCTTGTATCTGAAAAAACAAGAGTAGGAGATGCACAATTAAATAAATTAGACGATCAAATTAAAGAGTTTGATACCCTGAATAACAATTCAATAAAAAATGGAGACAGATCATCAGCTAAAATTTATTTAAAAAATATTAGAAATTTGCAAAAAACACAAAGAGATATAGTTGAAGCTAAAAGAGCAGAAAATGACAGAATAAAAATACAAGAACAATCTAACATGAACAACCGAAATTTAAAACCATTAACAGAAGAACAAAAAATAATTAAAGATAAAAATCAATCAGAGTTAGAGTTAGAAGCAGAAAATATGCAACAAAGAACTATATTACATCAAAAGCAATTAAATATTAAAGATGAAGATTTAATTGAACCCATGATTCAAGAAAGAAATGCAATAAAAGAAATTGATAATTCTATAAAAAATAAAACTAAAATTAGACAAGCTATAGAAGCTGGAACTAATTGCACAAAAAGGAATAGTTAATGGCAACTATAAAATCATTATCAAAATGTTTTCAAGAAGTTAAAAGATTAACTGGTAATTTATTATCTGATGAAAAAATTAATTTATTATTAGATGAAGCTAAAATAAAAATTAATGAAAACAAATTTCAAGGAGCAGAAGTTAAATCAGAAAAAATTTTAGCACAAGAAATCATAGATAAATTTGAATACGATCAAGTTTTAAAAAAAAGAAATTTAGCAGAAAGCAATATGAAAGCATTGGAAAATTATGAAAAAATAATAGATGCTGTAGATACATCTAATGGAAAAATTAATCCTATAGAAGCTACAAGAGGATATTTAGTTGGTATGCAGAAATTTTCTAAAATTACCAGAGATTCTATTGGTTTGAAACAAGCCACTTTAGAGAATGTTGAAATTACAAAACTTGTTAATGCTATTAGAAGTTTGGGAAAAGATGCTTGGAATGATTTTAGCGAAGGTAGAATTGATTTAGAAATTATGAGAGAAATGATCGGTGAGCCTACAGGCGTAAAAGGTGCTAAAGATATTGCTAGAATTTTAAAACAATCTCAAAATAGTTGGAGATTAAGATTGAATGATTTGGGAGCAAACATAGGAGAGTTAGATGATTGGATAACCAGAACAACACATAACACAGAAAAAATGGCAGCTGCTAGTAAAGGCTCAAGATTACTTGGTGACAATAGATTAGCTTGGGTAGAGTACATACAAACAAAATTAAATTTAAAAAGAACTTTTCCAGATGTTAATGATCCAATAGAAATTAATAAAATTTTAAGCAGTATTTATGATAGTTTAATGACAGGAGATCATTTAAAATATGGTGGTACAAATAGTATTTATGGAACAAAAAATGTAACTAATCGTTTAAACTCTTCAAGAGTTTTACATTTTAAAAATTTACAAGCTAGACAAGAATACAATATTAAATTTGGAGAACCTTCCTTACAAACAAGTGTTTTTAATGTTTTATCAAGTAGTGCAAAAAATATTGTTATGATGCAAGAGTTAGGAACAAATCCTCAAGATACATTTAACAAAATTTTAGCTTTATTAAAAAAAAAATATAAAAGTTCAGATTATAAAATTGTTAGAGATTTAAATTTTGAAAACTTTAAAGGAGCTTATGCACAAATTGACGGAAGTGCAAATATTGCTGGTAGTCAAATTTTAGCAAAAATAGGTGAGGTGGTAAGAAGTACAGGAGACATGGCTAGATTAGGTGGAACTGCAATAACATCTTTTGCGGATTTAGCACCTTATATGGTAACTGCAAACTTTCAAGGAAGAGGATTATTAACTGGTTTATTTGAAGCAATAAATGGATTATTTGGTGGAAACCCTAAAGCTGCTATGGAAGCATTAGAAATTATTAGTAATTCTGTTGTAGTTTCAAATAGAGGAAATGTATATGCAGATGGTGCTGATGGAACTGGTGCAATAAATAATTTAAGAAATAAATTTTTTAAATGGAATGGATTAAATGGATGGGTTTCAAGTTTAAAAAGTTCTATGGCACTTGGCGTATCAAAATTTTATGGATCATTAAGTGAAACTAAATTTTTAAATTTAGAAAAAAGAGAAAGAAATTTTTTAACACTTTACGGAATAGACGAAGGCAAATGGAATATGTTGCGTTCTATAAAAACTTTAGCAGTTGATAATAAAAGATATTTAACAGCAGAAGCTGTAGATGATATATCTGATGATGTTATTAATAAATATTTAGGTAGAAAATTAAGTGCAAGACAAATTAGAAATTTTAAAAAAGATTTACAGTTAACTTGGAGAAATGTTTTAAATGATCAAGGAACACATGGATCAGTAGAGCCAGATTCACAAATTAGATCAATAACAAGACTGGGTACAGTTAAAGGAACTGCTATGGGTGAAATTAATAGTTTTGTTATGCAATATAAAAACTTTTCAGTTTCTTTATACAAAAAAATTTTACGAAGAGAAATGGATTCTTATGGACCAGACGAAAGTAAATTAATAGGTGCTAGTATGTTAGCTTCTACATTAATGTTGGGTACTATTTTTGGTTATATTGTTTTATCTGTTAAAGATATGTTATCTGGTAGATCACCAAGAGATCCTAAAAAATCATCAGTTATAATGCAAGCATTTGTACAAGGTGGTGGAGGTGGTATTTATGGAGACTTTTTAATGAGTGAAGTTCAAAATCAATATGGTAATGGAATTCTTGAAACTGCTGCTGGACCAACTGCAGGAGATATTAAAAAACTTATAGATGTAGTAAGAAATATGAATGAGCCAAAAAAAGCAGGTAAAAAGTTTTTACAGTTAGCAGAAGGTCATACACCATTTATAAACTTATATTACACTAAAGCAGCTTATGATTACCTTATTGGTTATCAAATTAAAGAATATTTAGACCCTGGATTCTTTAACAGAATGAAAAAAAGAAATGAAGAAAACAGAGGTCAAACTTATTATTTTAAACCATAGACAAAGGATAGATAATTTAATATAGAGAGAGTAATATGACAGTATCTTCAACTACAGTAAAGAATTCCTACTCTGGTAATGGGAGTACAACCCAATTTGCATATGGTTTTAAAATATTTGCGGACTCAGATTTAATTGTAATTATTAGATCATCAACAGGAACTGAAACTGTTAAAACTTTAACTACTCACTATACAGTAGCAGGTGCAGGAGATGCTAGTGGAGGTTCAATAACTTTCACATCTGGTAATACTCCAGCGTCTGGTGAAACAGTTGTAATAATTAGAGAAGTTCCGCAAACTCAAGCGATAGATTATATTGCTAATGATCCATTCCCTGCGGAATCTCACGAAGAGGGTTTGGATCGTGCAACCATGACTACTCAACAAGTTCAAGAAGAACTTAATAGATCACTTAAAATTTCTAGAACTAACACAATGACATCTACAGAGTTTACAACTTCTGCAACAGATAGAGCTAATAAAGTTTTAGCATTTAATGCTTCTGGAGAAATTTCAGTAACACAAGAATTAGGAACTTTTAAAGGTAACTCTGCAACTACAACTACAGCAGCTTTTGTTGCTAGAGATATTGTTAAAGCAACTACAACAGCTCAACTTAACAATATTTATATTTGTGTAGCAGATAGTGTTATTGGCGATAGCTTAACAGATACAGATCACTTTGCTCTTTTGGTAGACGCAGTATCAGCTGCAACAAGTGCTACAGCATCCGCTACAAGTGCCACAGCTTCAGCTAGTTCAGCAACAGCCGCTGCAAGTTCTGCTTCAACAGCTTCTACTCAAGCATCTAATGCTTCAACCTCCGCTTCAAATGCGGCTTCCTCAGCTACTGCTGCTGCAAGTTCTGCAACAGATGCTGCCGCTTCAGCTGATGCTTTCGATGATATTTATTTAGGTTCTAAATCTTCTGATCCATCAACTGATAATGATGGTGATGCTTTAGCTGCAGGTATGCTTTATTTTAATACAACGAATGATATTCTTAGAGTTTATTCTGGTTCAGCTTGGCAAGACGCCGCATTAAGTTCTACTGGTGTTGCAACATTAACTGGTACACAAACTTTACAAAACAAAACTTTAACTACACCGAAGATTGCTGAGATAGATTCATTATCTTCTGGTGATATTACTCTTGATGCAGAAGTAGATATTAATTTAGATGCTGCAACAGATGTAAATATACCAGCTAATGTTGGTTTAACATTTGGTGATGATGGAGAAAAAATTGAAGGAGATGGCACACATTTAACAATCTCTGGTTCAGATCATATTGTTGTTGATGCTGCTGGAGAAATAACATTAGATTCAGATAGTAATGAAATATATTTTAGAGATGGTGGAACACAATTTCTTAAAGTTCAAAGAGATAGTAATTTTGATGTTAATTTTATATCAAATCAAGATAAAAATATTGAATTTCAAGGTAATGATGGTGGTGCTGGTGTTATTACAGCTTTAAAACTTGATATTGCTAATGCTGGTGCGGCTACATTTAATGCAGGAATAAAAATTGCAGATGGTGGTACGATAGGTTCAGCTTCTGATTCAGATGCAATAGCTATAGCATCAAATGGAGTTTTAACTATTAATGGTGCATACACTCTTCCAACAGCTGATGGTTCAGCAAATCAAGTTTTACAAACAAATGGTTCTGGTGCTTTATCTTTTGGAAGTATAAGTTCTGGTGGAATTACAATGGCTCAACAATGGAGATTAACTGCTAGTAAAGGAGGAGAAAATTCTACTGTATCAGCAAATTTAGAAATTGTTGATACAAATGGTTATGGAAGTATTGGAAGTAATATGACAGAATCTTCTGGAATATTTACATTTCCTTCAACTGGAATTTATTTAATTTTAGTTTCAGCTTTTATTGGTTTTGCAACTCAAGGTGATGCACAAGCAAGTCTTGTTACTTCAGTAACTACAAATAATTCAAGTTTTGGTAGTGATGCTTATGCTGTTGCTGGATCAAATTCTGGAAGTGGTAATAGTAATTTTAATGTATTTTCACAATTTTTATTTGATGTAACAAATACAACAACTCATAAAGTAAAATTTTTTACTGAAAGTTTTGCTTCAGGAACTACTTTACAAGGAAATAGCGATACTAACTTTACAAGTTTTGGATTTTACAGATTAGGAGACACTTAATGAATAGAGATTATTTACAAGAAGCATTACATACTTTTAATGGTGGTAACTGGTATGGTTGGAAAAAAAATTATACTGGAGATAAAAGAATGACATATGCTAATATTAAAGTCATTAAAGATGGTGCAACAATACCAAGTGAAGATGAAGTTAATGCAAAGATACAAGAATTAAAAGATGCTGAACAAACAGCAATTAACAAAAAAGCATCTGGCAAACAAAAACTAAAAGACTTGGGATTAGATGATGACGAAATTCAAGCATTGATAGGAGTATAGGTGTCAATAATTAAAACAAAAAATTTATTTATTAATTCAAAAAAAACATAATGAAATTTGTGTTAGCTTACACTATTTGCTCAGCAATAACAGGTTTGTGTAACAATACATCTTTATCTCCAATAGAGTTTAATACCTGGACAGATTGTACTAAAGCAGGAGCTGTTGCTACAATTAAAGTTACCAATAAAAATTTAGAAAAATTTAATAAAGAAAAATTATATGTAACTTATTTTTGTAATCCATTTGAAGGAAAAAATGCCTAAGAATACTGCTCTTGAAAGAATAGAATCACACGAAAAACTTTGTCGTATCATGCAAAAACAAACTCATCAAAAAATTACCAATATAGAAACAGAAATAAAAGATATTAAAAAACATATGTATTATGCTATGTCAGCATTAATAGGTGGTATGTTTACAATTATAGTTATATTATTCGAGAAACTTTAATACTTTTAAGGAGCTGTTTTTATGGCTAGAAGAAAGAAAGCAGTTACTGGTCTAACCTCAGAAATTAAAGCTCAACTTAGACTTGCTGAAGATCCTAATTTACTTGTATTTTTACCTCTTGGTGGACTTGGTCCAGTAGATATTGTTACTTTAAATATGACTACAGGAGAGTATAATGCTTACGATGTTAAGTCTAAAAATTATAGAAAAAATGAACCAAAAACTATTCCTAAAGATGGATATAGAAGAAGTATTAAAGGATCTTTTATATCTAGAGGTACAACTAAAGAGCAAAAGAAACTTAACGTAAGGATTATATACGAATGAAATTATCAGAAAACTTTACACTACAAGAACTAACTAAATCAGACACAGCAATAAGACTTGGTATAGCTAATGAGCCTAACTCAGATCAGATTGCTAAACTACAAAACCTTTGCGAGACTTTACTACAACCAGTTAGAGATGAGTTTGGTCCAGTAATTATAACCTCTGGATTTCGTAGTGCAGAGCTATGCGTTAAAATAGGTAGCTCAATCAATAGTCAACATTGCAAAGCTGAAGCAGTAGATTTTGAAGTACCAGGTGTAGATAATGCTGATCTTGCTTATTGGATTAAAGATAATATAGAAGGTTGGGATCAAATGATCCTTGAATTTTATACGATTGGTGAGCCTTCAAGCGGATGGGTTCATTGTAGTGTTTCAGAAAAACCTAGAAAACAATTCTTGAGAGCTTACAAAGAAGATGGTAAGACAAAATACAAACCAATACTAGGAGATATAAGATGTGGTTAAGTGCAATTAAACTAGCTGTAAATGCTGGTAGTCATATTTATAAAAAGAAACAAGAAACTAAAATGATGATGGCTAACGCACAAGCTAAACACGCAGAGAAAATGGCTAGTGGTGAACTTGAGTATAGTGGTAAATTATTAGAAGCAAGACAATCGGATTGGAAAGACGAGGCAGTTCTTGTAATTTTAACGCTGCCAATTTTGGTGATCGCTTGGGGTGTATTTAGTGATGATCCAAATGCATCTGCAAAAATAAAAGAGTTCTTCGAACAATTCCAGCAGCTTCCGAGCTGGTTTACAAATTTATGGATTCTTGTCGTGGCAAGTATCTATGGTATAAAAGGAACGCAAATATTTAAAGGAGGCAAGAAATGAACTTAAAAGATCATATCCCACATTTTGTGGAAGAGCATAAAAAAGCAATAGCAGTTGCTGTTGTTATTTTAATTATTGCAATAATTTTATAACAAAAATATATAACAATAAAAAATGACATTAGCTGCTTTCGATATTGCTTTAATGAAAAATTATAATGAACCTAAACATCTTTTGCATTTTCAATGGAATGATGGTTCTGAAAGAGTATATAGATATGCTTTAGTAGAGACTATAAATGTATCTGACATTGATCCTAAATTAAAACAAAAAAAAGATGAAGTAGGATTAACTCAAGAAGAAATATGGGAGAAGAAATACAGATGAAACATATAGTTTTATTTATATATCACTGGTCTACAAAATTAACATCATGGTCTTGGGATAAATTATACAAAAATAGAAATAGTATGGGTTATAAAAATGATAAGTAAAAGTTTTGCACAACAGTATAGCAAGAAGGTAACTATGTTATCGCAGCAAACTGGTAAGAAAAAAAAGAAAAAAAAATATAAAAAAAAGAAATGATTGATCCAACAGAAGATGATCTATCTAGTTTTGCTAATTGGTACTTAAACTCTGGAGATATAAAAAGATTATACACACCATTTAAAAATCCTCTATTATTTATAGAAGGTGTTAGTGGTGTTGTTCTTTATAGAAAAGATAACTTTCAAGTAGAGTTATTTATTTGTCAACCTAATACAATCATACCAGAGCATACTCATCCAGATGTAGATAGTTATGAATTGTTTTTATATGGTATGAAATTTACTCATAGTGGAGAGACAGTAATAACTGATGAACAAGCACAAGAAGAAGTAGAAGGTATGCCAAGTTATGCTTACGAAACTATAAGAGTTAGACCAAACGATCCTCATGGTGGAACTGCGTCTAAAAATGGAGGTTCTTTTATATCTATACAAAAATGGTTAAATGGTGTAGAGCCTACTCATGTAAGTTCTAATTGGGATGGTAATACAATGGGTGATAATCATAAAAAGCAAACAGGATTATAATTATGGCTAA
>VMHT01006599.1_pt1 | contig 10110 bp, 4 predicted proteins | sample 4693611 | NCBI WGS metagenome assembly VMHT01 (sample SAMN12280063, study PRJNA550983) | marine metagenome | isolation source: seawater sampled from same location over 5 years 0.02-0.2 micron viral filtrate | place: USA: collected off the coast of southern California halfway between the port... ...
AGGTTGTTATGGGTTACGATGGTAAACCGATTATGGACATAGATCCAACAACAGGAGCCTCTGTAGAGCGTAGAGTTGGTGGATACAAAGACTTCTACGATCCGTTTGTTGAACAGGTTATAGACACCACTGAACAAGACATACAAACACAGGCCACACAGGAAAGAGCAAGACAAGCTGCTCGAGCGGTGGGTTCTGGTGCGTTTGGTGGATCTCGTGCCGAGATAGCAGAACAGGAAATACAACGTGCAGCGGATGACCGTAAAGCCAGAACGGGAGCACAGTTACGATCTGCTGCTTTCAGCGGAGCGCAACAACAAGCTGCGAGTGCTTTTGAGAATGCACAGAAACGAGGACAAACGGGAGCACAGTTGTTTCAAGGGTTGGGCACAGCGCAAGCGGGACTTGGTCAGTTGGCACAAAACCTCGGTTACAAAGACGTTTCAAACCTTATGAACGTTGGTGGCGTAGAGCAATCACAAATGCAAGCTGAGTATGATGTTCAGAGACAGAGTGCGATTGAACAAGCGTATGAACCGTTCACTCGATTTGGTTCGATGGCTAACATCTTTGCGACAGCAACGAGAGGGACTCCTGCTTCCCAATTTACTTTGGGTGCTAAACCAGAACAAAACGTATTAGGTAGCACAATTGCAGGGGCACAGGGTCTTGGTGCATATCAACAGCAATATGGCGGAGGGTCTATCCTCGGTGGTCTGATAAACAGGTAGGTAAACATGAGAGAACGAGACGTTTTTAACAGAAAGCTGTTTGTAAACAAAGCCAGAGACAGACTACGAGAGATGGGTGGTATCGCCGCCATGCCAGAGAAACCAATGCCGCAAGTCGGTGGGATCATGGCTTCTTCTCCTGAGTTGATGCAGGTAGCTGCTATGCGCCGACCTGTCGTTCTTCCAAGCACAACACAACCAACACCTATGCCTCTGCCACAAGGTGCAGCATCCATGCTCCCACCTTCTCGACCCATTCCTAATATTGCAGGAATACCACAGACGGGACAGCCGCAACCTAGACCACAGCCCAGACCGCAACCACAGCCACCACAGAAACCAGGTGTAAAGAAAATGTTTCTTGGTGGCATGACAGATGCCATAACCTCTCCTGTGTCCTTCGCTTACAACAAGATGTTTGAACTTGGACAGAAAGCTTTGACATCAAAAGATCCTGAAGAGTTGGGCAAGCCAGATGCTACAAAGAAAGTCAAAGAAGCAAAAGAAACTTTGAAAGATCCTGAAAAGGCAGCGGAAGAAATAATCAACGAGAGCTTGCCCAAAGAATCTCAAACAGGCAATAAGGGAGATGACCTCCGTAAAGTTGCTCAAGATCTAGGCATAGAACGTGTTCCGGCGGAAGCTGAAGTAGACCAACTAAACAAAGCTATCTTTGGTGCCAAACTAGCGGGTGCGATTGGTGGTAACTATGTAAACCCTCAGACTGGTGAGGAACTAAGACCAACAGCCGGTAAACGTATAGCTGACGCGGCAACGGAAGCATTAACCTTTGCTCGTGATACAGAGACTCGAAGAGCAGAGACAGAAATGGAACTGGCGAAAGCAAAGATCGCTGCTGATGCGACAGATCCAACGACTGCAAGCGAGTGGTATGGAACTGATGAAGGTAAGTTTTTTACAAAACTTCTTACTACTGCCATGTCAACAAACAACAATAACATAGAAGCGTCTCTCCTTGAAATTCAAGAAACCTATCCAGACTTAGTGAAAAAAGCTAGAGAGGTAGGGGCAGCAGGAGGTGCTAGTCCCACTGGAACAAATACCTCTGGCAAAACACCAGTGACAGAAGGTGTGCCTACTGTTGATGCCGCAACAGGTAAGATAACCACGATTGTTGACGGGCAACCAGTAGTCATTGCTGAAGTGGATATGAGTCAAGTTGAAGAGGGCATGAACCTTCAAGATCAAAACGTCTTGTTGGAGTTGAGTAAAAAAGGTGCCTTAAAGTTTTACGACTAGGAGTCTCGCGTGGCGGAGATAGATCTTGAGGCTCTTAGGTCAGCAGCCCCAAAGAAAAAAACAGAAGAAAAGAAACCATCTGGCGGTGAGGTAGATTTAAACGCTTTGAGAGAAGCGGCACCCAAACGTTCAGTTGGTGAAAAGATTGTTTCGGGTCTAAAGAAAAGCCCTCGCACAGCGGTGGATATCGGCAAGGGTATAATCGCAGCCCCAACAGCTTTGTTACAAGGGATTTCAGAAACAACAACAGCTTTGGTTGACAGGCAGTTTGGGACAAATCTGACGGCTCCTACAACTAAAGCTTTTGACTACATGCTTGAACCGTACAGACCAGAAACCGCTGCGGGAAACATTTCTCAACTCGCTACAGAAGAAGCAGTAAAACTAATCCCTCTCTTTAGAGGTTTAAAACTAGTCTCAAATGCAGCAAAAGGAAAGAAAGCGGGAACAGTGGTTCCCGTTGCAGCAAGCCAAGTCGGACGAGCGTTGCAGAAGTTTGGCAGAAGCAAAACGGGACAACGTTTGTTTGCTAGTGATGCTCCTCTTGTGTCAAAAGAAACAATCAAAAGAGGGATTGCAACAGGTGGAATCGGTGCCGCTTACCATTTCGGCACTGAGTTTTTAACTTCTCCAGACTCTCGTCCTTCTCTTTCTGACCAGTTCGATGTACTCCCTGACTTCTTGCAGACAGAGCAATACGACAATCATAAAGGTAGAGACAACGCAAATCGAGTTCTGTCTAACAAATTAAAAAGAGGCACAGAGATAGCCGCACTTTCAGGATTATTGGATGCAGGATTCTTTGGTGCCCAAGCTGCGGTTCGTAGTCCATATGTTTCAACGCCGTTGTCCTATGGAACAAGGAAAACAGCGGAAGTAATCAGGAAAGCTTCAGATGTTCTTGGTGAACAAGTGGCAGACACCTACGCTGCTAACCTGTATGCTAAAGGAAAAACAAAGATAAAACCTGTTACAGATCAGGCGGGGGCAAAACTCGCTAGGTACTTTACAACGACAGGTGGTGCCGATCCTGTATTGATTCAAGGAATTAGAGACACCGTAGACAAAGGTGACGGCTTACAAAGAAAAGCACTAGATGCTATGGATCAATTCCATTCTGCAACCAATAACGTTTTAAAACGAACAAAGTTTTGGCAGAAAACAAAACCAGAAGCCACGGAACTACGGGATGATTTAGACGCTTACTTGCGTTTTGATTTTGGACAAGAATCAGGAAAGCCATTTGATCTTGCAATGCAAGGTGAGAAGTTTCAAATAAAATATGGTCCCAAGGTCAGAGAAGCTGCGGACAAGATGTTGGACTCTCGTGCGGAGTTGCAAGATTTTTTGTTGGGTAGACTAGAAAGAGAAGCCTCGGTTCTCGGTCCTGGCAAAAGAAAAGAGATGGCACTAAATGCGATAAGTGTAATCAAAGAAACCAACGCCGCAGGCGAGGGGTACTTGAGACGTATCTTTGAAGCCAAAGAAAACCCAGAAAGGTTTTTAAGAGAGTTTCAAAAAAGAGGTGGATTGAAATCAAAAGCATACACAGAGGCTGTTGACGAAGTGTATAACAACATGGGTTTCATGCAAGAGTATAGAAATGTTTCTCCTGCAATTGTGCGAAAGAAAGCAGAAGAGGTTGTCAACGAATCCATCTTTTTGCCTGCTGTTATAGACGACGGCGTAGATCCAGACGTTGTTTTGGGTAAGGTTATAAAAGGTTTCCGAGAAGCAAAAGGCGGAAAACTTTTTGCCAAAGATGTTAACAAGCTCTCTGTTGTTGAGGACATGTTGATAAAACGAAATGAGCTAATAGACAAGTCTCCAAAGCTAAGAACCCTTATGGGAGAGGTGACTGATCCACTTGAAGCATATGTTAGAACAGCATCGGACATAGCCAAAACAAGTTCCGCTGCGGAACTATACTCTTCGATTCTTAAATCACCTTTGGCTAGGGACATATCACAAGAAGTAGTGAATGATATTTTTCAAGGCACCGCTAGACCATCTGTTATTCGGGTTCCGACAATGCCTGAGATACAAGCACGATCCAAGGCTGCGGCACAGGGTGTAAGGTACGTTGATTCTCCAAAAGAAAATCCAGTGTCAGGTTTGTTCGATTCTATTGGTCAAAAGTCAGGTGCAACGGATGTAGGTCAAACTCTTGATGAAATAAAAAGACTTGAGAGTTCGTTGGACGCTAGTAACTACGTCAAGCTAGGGGCTGATCCAGAAACAGGTCTTGTTGATGAATCTCTTAGTATCTTTGGTGGTCGGTATGGAGATCTTACTGGTCAGTGGGTTTCTCCAGAAACATATCGTGCTTTGCATGAGCCGTTAAACCTTTCTCCTAGCAGCGAAATCGTAGGTATCTTCCAACAGATCCGAGCGTTCTCACAAAAGATGGCGATTGTTCCTAGCCCTACAACCCAGGTTAGAAACATCACTGGTAACTTTCAGATGTTGATGATGAACGGAAACATCCAAAGAAACCTAGACTTTATGGATGCGTTTGAGGTTTTCACAAAAGGTCTTGGTGATCTAGGTGATGACGAGGTTCGACGCCTTGCTGACATTCTCAACCATTCGGGGCTGAGAGACAGCAGCGTTATCTTCAGATCCTTGAAAGAATATCAAGCTGCGGGAAAAGATTTAAAGGCCGGTGGTGTGTTAGCAAAAGGTATTCAAGGTTTTGAAGATGTTGTTCCGTTTATGCGGTTTGCTGAAAAAATATACGGCGAATCAGATGCGTTCTTCAAAGCGTTGGCTTACATGGGAGAGAGAAACAAGCTAGGGAATGCTTTTGCTAAGTCTGGTTTGAATCAAAGCAATAAGTTTCTTTACGAAGCCATGGAACAAGCAGGGCTTGTCAGGCCGTCCACAGGTCAACTTGGCATCTCCAAGTTTGGATTGCTCGATGGGAGTGCCATCAACATCGTTAAAGATACGATGCCGATGTATGACCGTATTCCAGAAGCTCTTCGGTTTCTTGACCGTGTGCCTATCTTTGGTAACTTTACATCCTTTGCTTCTGAGAACTTTAGAAACGGATACAACATCCTTGACCGGGGGCTGAAAGAACTTTCTTTTGAAATATCTCCTGCACAGAGAGATTCAATCATTGTGGATCAAATGGGTAACGGTTTGACGAGGGAACAAGCTCTTGCTTCAATCGACATCTTTGAAAAACAAATTAGAGGTATCGGGGCGCAAAGACTAACGAACAGTCTCGCTGTAGCTGTTGCAGCACCGAAGGGACTAACCAAGTTTTCTCAGAAACTTACAGGAACCACAGACGCAGAGATGGCGGCAATCGAAGCGAGTGTACCAGACTTTGCCAAGGGTGGTAACTTCATCGTTCTTGAAAACGACAACCAAGGTAACATTGAAGTTGTTAACCAGTCCTATCACAATCCATACGGATACATTACAGAGGCGATCAGATCAGGCTTGCAAGCGTACAACGAAGCGGGAAGATTGGGCAAAAGCGAAGCCAAACAACTTATGGATGCGGCTATGGCTGCGGGATTTGAAAAGTTTGCAGATCCGTTTGGTTCAGAGACAATCATCTACGACAGACTTAGAACTGTGCTTCCAGACTATTTAGCTGTTGGTCGTAACGGTGTTACATCCACTGGATCGAAGGTATACAGAAAGAGCGATACAAGAGGAGAAGCGTTTGTAAAAGGAACGTATCATGTACTAGAGGGTCTCGCTCCTCGATACTGGTTGGAAATAGCAGAAGAGAGAAACGGAAACCCTCGGAAAGGCAAACTATTAAGGTCTCTTACTGGCACACCCGCAGCGGTAACTGGGGACGATACTGATTTCAACGCAGAGTTTGCTCGTCTGGTTACAGGGTTCACACCGATGAAAGTAAGTGGTGTTCAAAGCTTGGGTTATAACGCCGAAGAATATCAGCAGCTTCGTAATGACTCAAGAGCCGCAATGGGTTCGATCCTTAGAGCACCTGACTATACCGCAGCAGAAAAGTTGCAGGCATACAAAGATTATGTGGAAGATCAACAACGTTTTCAAAACCTAATTTACAATTCAATCAAAGTCGCGGAAGAGTTAGGAACGCCTGCTGATGACATAGCTAATGCTCTGCGTGGTGCCGGAATGGGTAAGGCCGAGGTTGGATCTATTATGGATGGTAAGTTATACATCACTCCGATATCAACAGACTTTCAAAGAGATCTTGCCAGATACAACGATCTTAGAAAGATTACTCCGATGGAAGAGATTCCATATACAGATATCAATGAATACAGAAAAGGTTTTGGGAACTTTCTTCTAGACGCCGCCAAACTGTTACCAGAGTCACGGGTCGGTCCAAGCCAGAGATACCAAAAGATAGACATTGATGCGTTGCGATCTGTTGCACCAAAAATACAAGCTCCTGCTCCTGCGGCACCAACGATAGATCTAAACCAACTTCGAGGTGTTGCACCTACGTCGTCTGGGCCTGCACCGCAAAGAAAAGTAGATCCGACACTTCTCGGTACAGATCCGGCTACTCAGGCTTTGGCTGAATCGTTGAATAGAACCTAGCCGACTTCGCCCCAGTTATCACCTAGCTCGTCGTCTACTTTAGAGGGGACTTTCAAGACATCCGACAACCCGTTTTCCATTATGTCCTTGATGCGTCGCGCTTGATCGTCGCCCTCTACTGAAAAGCATAACTCATCATGAACAGTAAGCAAGGGAATTAATCCCTCTGCATAACAATCTGCCATGGCTTTCTTTGTTTGATCCGCAGCTGACCCTTGGATCAACTTGTTCAACGCCTTGTAAGTAAAGGCTCTTTTCAGATTGTTGATGTTTCCATACTCTTTTAACGCATCTTCATACGGCAACGGTTTGTTGTAGCCAAAGCTTCGAGGTTCCCAAAGATGGAAGCGGCATTTACGTCCTAGCAACGTGCGTATCTGTCCATGCTTCTCTGCTCTTTGACTGGCAACATTTGCAAGTTGCTTCACAAACGGCACGTTCTCTCTGTGCCTTTCAATCAGATCCTTGGCTTCCTGATTCGATATGTCTAGCTGTGCCGCTAGTTTGCCCACACCCATGCCGTACATAATCCCCAGGTTAACTGTCTTCGCCTCTTTTCGTTTGATGCCTGCAAGGTCTGCAACCATCTGATGCAGATCAACATCACCCTTCTGATACTCTTCTACGATTGTATCAACGACCGGGTGCCGCATATCGCTAGGCATACTAGCTGCAAAGTGAACCAGTAGCCTCGGCTCTTGGCTCGAATAGTCAAACGATCCCCACTTCTGTCCCTCCTCTGGCACAAACAACCCACGGATCATAGCCTTGATGTCAGGATCTCGTGCCGGAATCTGCTGAAGGTTTGGGTTAGAAGACGAGAACCGCCCTGTTACCGTGCCCCCATCATCGGATCGAAGCTGATGAAACTCAGTATGTATCCTACCGTCCTTCTCGTGCCTGAGTATGGAGTCGATAAACGTACTGTCAGCTTTGTCAAACTCTCTCAGTTTTACGATCATTTGGCACACTTCGTGTGGGTGCATGTTTAGATATTGTTTGGTAAAAGAAGGAGCACCCGCTTCTGTCTTCGGGTACTCCAAGTTCAGGGCTTCAAAGACTTTGAGTACAGACGCTCCCGCCCATGGTTCTATCTCCACGCCTGTCTTTCGCTTGATTTCTGCTTTCAGTTCTTTGACCTTGGCCTTTAGTTCCTGACGAACTATGTCAGCTTTGTCCAGATCAACACGAACCCCCCGTGCCCTCATCTCAAGCATAAGCGGAATCAAACTTGTTTCAAGATCAAAAATGTGTGTCAATTCCTGAGATGTAATCTCTGTCTTCAGTCTCTCCCACAACTTCAACGTCATGACGGCATCTTGTTCAGCGTATGCCCCGACATATTTTGGTGGCAGTTTCCACATGTCAGCCTTGGGATCAATGCCCCAATCTTTCGCCGCAGCGCGAAGCATCCGCTCGTCCTTGCGCATGTCGATGTAATCACGCCCCAGATTGTTCAGGCTGTAAGACCACCTGTTCTCGTCCACCAGTGGCGAAGCGATCATTGTGTCGATTATCTTACCCTGAACCTCTACCCCCTCTGCACGGAGCCATCCTGCGTCGTATGTGGCATTGTGCATGATCTTGTCGATGTTTGGTGTAGCCATCTGCTTCTTGAACCATTTCATCGTCATCTTAGGATCGAGGTTGTGTCCATTTTGGTGCCGAATAGGAAAGTAACCCTTGTATTCGCCTGCTGCTATGGCAATCCCAACGATGTTTCCATCATCCCGTGCCCAACCAGGGCCTAGCTTCTGTATGTTCGGATCTCTGGTTTCCAAGTCTACAGCCACAGTTTTGTATTGTGTCAGGTCTGGAAACTCGGATGGGATGTTCCAATCTGGATCTAGGGACTCCCCCAGTTCCAATCTAGCCATAAGATCAACCGTCTTTTTATCTTTACGATCTCTCGCCATTTTATTTCTCCCGATCAGAGAACTCTGCACCAAGTGCACTGTATCCGCACTTGTCGATCCAACTATCTTCATTCGTTAGTTCGTTAAGGAGACGAGCGGTCTTTACCCAGTCCATCATCAAAGCCACATGCTGTGGTGTGATGTAACCATCTGACTCTTTTATTATTACATTCCAACCAACTGCTATGCGGCTGAAGTTATCGTATGCGTCTCCATAATCCTTGGCTCTTTGACCGTTTATATATTCTGCTGCTTTCTCAAGAACTTTATCTCTTTTCATAATTTGTATTTATACCTGTGATCTGTGTCCACTAGGAACAGCCTGTTTTTGGTTCTCGTCAGGCCAACGTACATGGCCCGATGCTCGTCGTCAGGATGCTTGCTGTTCACACAGGCTTGTGTTGAACCCAAGAAAACAGCGCAGTTATCATCCTCACCGCCCTTCATCCCATGGAATGTGGACAGCTTTATGCGAGGTGGAGAACTGATGTCCTCTCCTCTACGCTCAATGGCTCGAATGTACCTCATATCATCCTTACCAAATCTAGCGATTTCTAACGGGTCCTTGCTTATGTTGGCAATCATGCCAAACTCAGACACCAGTTCGTCGTATGTCAAAAAAGATTCTGGGTTAGCTGCATCCAATAACTTTGCAGATCCACGCTTTACAACAGCATGGTCTCCTTGCTTCGGTACGAAGTCATACAACGCCCTTACAGACGCTAGGTCTACACCTTCATTCTTTTGCAGTCTACGCCACGTAGCAGCCGCCATGGCTGCGTCTTGGTTTATGCTACTGGTTCCCTTGATCGAAAACAAATACCCATCCTGTCGTAGCGCATCTCCCCAACTACGCACGAAAGAGTTTGTCCTTGCCATCAGAGTCCAAGATCCCTCTGTAAAGTCCATCTCATGAGCGTTCATTGACCAATCTATCCGACCCTCGTTGTCGGTTGGAAAGAACTCCTTCTCCCTTCGTCCATCCTGTATCCGCTTAACAACCTTTTGTGACAACTCATGAACCGACCTGGGCATACGATAACTTTGTGTAAGAACTCGATACCTTGTAGACACACCGAGAAAACGTTTTACATCCACACCCGTCCAACGGTGGATAGCTTGGTCGTCGTCTCCTGCAATCAATACCCGGTTTGCTTTCTCGGCTATCTTGGAAACCATCGACCATTGCAGCGGCGTCAGATCCTGTGCCTCGTCCACGATAAGAAGATCTAGTGAGGGCGGCTCACCCATCTCCACGTACTTTTCTATTTGATCCGCGAAGTCAAACTTCATCGTGTTATCTTTATACGCCTTTACTTGTTCTGCGACCTTTCTGAACTGATCGAAATTCAAAGCGTGGTTGGCAACGTCGTTGAACTCCTGTGCAATTGAGATCATCCTGTACCGTGCCCTGTTCTCCATCTGAAGATAGACATCTCCCGTATCAATGGCACCAGGCATAAGCATTCCGTCGTCAGGGTTCACTGCCCTTGTTCCTCGAAACCTCAACCCAAGACTTCTACCCAAAGCATCCCAGTCCTCTGTAGCCATCATGTCTGTGTTTGATAAACCAAGACCGTTGAATGCCCACGAGTGCAGCGTCCTGAACCACGGCATCTGTTTACGATCCAAGTTAAACTTGGAGG
>VMHT01039832.1_pt1 | contig 10110 bp, 7 predicted proteins | sample 4693611 | NCBI WGS metagenome assembly VMHT01 (sample SAMN12280063, study PRJNA550983) | marine metagenome | isolation source: seawater sampled from same location over 5 years 0.02-0.2 micron viral filtrate | place: USA: collected off the coast of southern California halfway between the port... ...
TAATTGACACCAAACTAAATATAATAAACCATTTAGAAATTCGTTAAGAAACTAAAGATCTAAGATATTTCATATGAAAAGTTTAATTTCACTCAAAGTATTTCTGATAGTTTTTTTGTCATCGAAATATGTTACTTCTCAAACTCCTGATAATCCTTGGTCAATTGGCATTGGAGCTAATACTGTTCAAGTTTTAGATGAATCAGTAGAATCAAAAAATGGCTTTGGTCCATCAGTTTCTATTGGAAGGTATTTGGGTGCTGGATTTTCGATTGGAGCAAATTATGGTATCAATAAATTAAAAATAGACAATATAAACACTGATTATACTTCAGTGGATGCCTTTTTGAAATTTAATTTTTCATCAAACAAATTCTCTCCCTATTTGATTGGTGGTTACGGATTATCTGACTTTGGTAAAAAACTTACTTTTGAAGGGGTATTTAAATCCTTAGGAGCAGGAAGAACAATTCATGGTGGGTTAGGATTTGACATTTCAATCTCAAATAAGATTTCATTAAATATTAGATCTGCTTACAGATGGTCTGAAGAAAAAGGGACATACAAACATCTACAGCACATGGCAGGTTTTAATTATAATTTTGGTCAAGGTGATTCAGATAAGGACGGAATACCAGATAATAAAGATGCATGCCCAGAAGAACCTGGCCTTAAAGAATTTAATGGATGTCCAGATACCGATGGAGACAAAATCCCAGATAACAAAGACAATTGTCCAGAGGAATTTGGTACCGAAATAATGAATGGTTGTCCTGACTCAGACAAAGATGGTGTTGCAGACAATGAAGATGAATGTCCTGAGGAAGAAGGTTTGGTTGAATTTAATGGATGTCCCGATACAGATACTGACGGAGTGGCCGATAAAGATGATGAATGTCCCAATGATCCAGGCGCATTGGACAATAAAGGTTGCCCATTGGCAGATAGTGATGGGGATGGAGTAACTGATAATATTGATACCTGCCCTGACGAGTTTGGTTCCATAGAAAATAATGGGTGCCCTGAACTCTCTAATGAGGTGATTCAAACTATAAATGAATTGGCTACTCAAATAAATTTTGCTGCGGGTACCGACAGGATACAGGGTAAAGCAGTAGTAGAGTCATTGAACGAAATTAAAACGCTTCTAGATAACAATCCTGATGGTAATTTGATTATCGAAGGACACACTTCAAGTGACGGTCAATCTGAAAGCAACCTTTTACTATCCAAAATGCGTGCAGCCTCTGTCAAAGATTTCTTAGTCAAACTTGGAGTCAATCCTGATCGATTAAAAACTGAAGGCTATGGTGAGGAAAGGCCTATCGCGGACAATGAAACCCTTGAGGGTAGAGCTTTAAATAGAAGAGTACAATTCAGAACAGAATTTTATTAAATAAACAAGGGGCATTTGCCCCTTGTTTATTTAATATTTTTAAGCTCTAAGATGCTTTCTTTCGGGTTTTCTGAAGAAAAGACAAAACTTCCAGCCACCAAAGCATGGGCACCGCATTCTATCAGTTGTTTAGCATTTTGATCGGTGACACCACCATCAATCTCAATCTGGGTTGAAGCTCCTGACTTTTCAATAATGGTACTGAGCTTTTTTACCTTTTCATAGGTTGATTCTATAAAACTTTGTCCGCCAAAGCCCGGATTGACACTCATCAAACAAACCAAGTCAATCTCATTGATAATGGGTTCCAGCAAATCTACAGCAGTATGTGGATTTAGGGCAACTCCCGCTTTCATACCGTTGCTTTTGATGGATTGTAAGGTTCGATGTAAGTGCGTGGAAGCTTCGTAATGTACGGTGAGTATATCACTTCCCAAGGCTGCAAAAGTTTCAATGTAGCGCTCGGGTTGAACGATCATCAAATGCACGTCTAAGGGCTTTTCTGCATGAGTAGCGATGGACTTGATCACCGGCATACCAAAAGAGATATTGGGTACAAAAACACCGTCCATCACATCGATATGAAACCAATCTGCCATACTGCTATTGACCATTTTACAGTCTCGTTCTAAATTTCCGAAATCTGCCGCCAGTAGTGAGGGAGCAATGATGGTTTCCATTATGAACAATTCAATTTAACCCAAGTAAGTTTTCAATATTTTACTTCGAGAGGTATGTTTGAGTCTTCTGATGGCTTTTTCTTTGATCTGTCTGACCCTTTCACGGGTCAAATCAAAGGTTTCTCCAATTTCCTCCAAAGTCATGGCATGTTGATTGCCCAAACCAAAATACAAGCGTACCACATCTGCCTCACGGGGAGTTAAGGTTTCCAAAGCTCTCTCGATCTCGGTTCTTAGGGATTCGTGTAAAAGCGTTTTATCGGGGTTAGGAGATTCACCACTGTTCAATACATCATAGAGGTTAGAGTCCTCTCCTTCAACCAATGGCGCATCCATTGATACATGTCTACCGGAGTTTTTCAGGGACTCTTTCACATCATTGATGGTCATGTCCAACTCTTTTGCAATTTCCTCGGCAGAAGGAGCTCTTTCGTGGGCCTGCTCTAAAAAGGCATAGGTTTTATTGATCTTGTTGATCGAACCAATTTTATTTAAGGGGAGCCTAACAATTCTAGACTGTTCAGCCAAGGCTTGCAAAATAGACTGTCTGATCCACCAAACAGCATAAGAAATAAATTTAAAACCTCGGGTTTCATCAAAACGCTGGGCCGCTTTTATCAATCCCAGATTTCCCTCGTTGATCAAATCGGGGAGGGTCAAACCTTGATTTTGATATTGTTTGGCAACGGAGACAACAAAACGTAGGTTGGCCTTGGTCAATTTTTCTAAGGCGATCTGATCTCCTGCCTTGATCCTTTGTGCCAATTCTACCTCTTCCTCTGCTGTGATCAAATCCACCTTTCCTATTTCTTGAAGGTATTTGTCTAAGGAAGCTGTTTCACGATTGGTTACCTGTTTTGTGATTTTGAGTTGTCTCATGAAAAAGTATTAGATTACATATTATTATACGTTAAAAAATCAAAAATGTTACACCGTGATCATTTATTTATTCGTTTCGGGGTTTTTTATTCCTTTCAGGCCTTGGTAACAAAGCTTTTCTGGAAACTTTTTGTTTTCTTGTTTTGGGATCAATACCGAAATATTTTACATCAAAATTATCACCCAAATTAATCTCATCTGTAACTTTATCAATTCTATCCCAAGAGACTTCAGAAATATGAAGTAGCACTTCATTGCCGGGGACAAATTCGACTACTGCTCCAAAATCTAATATCTTAACGACAGTAACATTGTAGATCTCTCCTGCAGTGGGTTTGAATGTGATGTTGTTGATCTTTTCAATAGCAGCATCAATTTTTTCTTGATTGACCCCCAAAATTTCAATTACGCCTACATCTCCTTCCTCTTCAATGACAATGGTGGTATCCGTTTCTTTTTGCATTTCTTGGATGACTTTACCGCCAGGACCAATCACAGCCCCAATAAATTCATTTGGAATGGTAAGGTTAACCATTTTCGGTGCATGGGCTTTTACACTTTCATTGGGTTGAGCTATTGTTTCAACCAGTTTGTCGAGGATGTGTAATCTACCTTCGCGAGCTTGCTTAAGAGCTTTGACCAGTATCTCGTAGGATAAACCTTTGATTTTGATGTCCATTTGGCAAGCGGTAATTCCTTCGTTTGTTCCGGTGACTTTAAAGTCCATATCTCCGAGATGATCCTCATCCCCTAAGATATCACTCAAAACAGCATATCGATCACCATCAGAGATCAATCCCATGGCGATTCCGGAAACCGGTCTTTTCATTTTTACACCGGCATCCATCAAGGCCATGGTACCGGAACAAACCGTTGCCATTGATGACGAACCATTCGATTCCAAAACCTCACTAACTACCCTTACGGTGTAGGGGCAATCTTCAGGAACCATACCTTTTAATCCCCTTTGGGCCAAGTTTCCGTGTCCCACCTCACGCCTCGAAGTTCCTCTAAGAGGGCGGGCTTCACCCGTACAAAAGGGAGGGAAGTTATAATGTAAGTAAAATCTTTCTTCTCCTTCATAGGAGGGCATGTCAATCTGGTTTGCCTCTCTTGATGTTCCCAATGTTACGGTGGCTAAGGCTTGAGTCTCTCCACGTGTAAAGATAGAGGAACCGTGGGTAGAAGGTAGATAATCTACCTCACACCAAATCGGTCTGATTTCATGGGTTTTTCTGCCGTCCAGACGTATCCCTTCACTTAATACCAATTCTCTGACCGCTTCTTTTTGGGCTTTACCAAAGTATTTGCTGATCAAATCACCTTTTTCTTCGAGTTCTTCTTCTGAAAAAGTGGCTTTAATGTCTTCTTTTAATTCGCTAAAGGCCAAACTTCGCTCAGCTTTGCCCGTTCCTTTTTTGGCGATGGCATAGCATTTTTCATAAGCAGACTTATGAATTTGCTTCTGAAGGGCTTCGTCCTCTTCAGCTTGTTCGTACTCGCGTACTTCTTTTTTACCGAAGGCTTCAGCCAATTTTATTTGTGCATCAATTTGAACTTTGATAGCCTCGTGAGCAAATTTTATAGCTTCTACCATCTCTTCCTCGCTACATTCGTCCATTTCACCCTCTACCATCATCACTGAATCTGCAGAGGCACCTATGATCATGTCGATGTCGGATTCGTCTAATTCCGCTCGACTGGGATTGATGATAAATTCTCCGTCCACTCGGGCAACCCTGGCTTCGGAAATAGGACATTCAAAAGGGAAATCACTCAACTGAATGGCGGCTGATGCTGCCAATCCTGCTAAGGCGTCGGGCATTACGTTTTCGTCATGAGACATCAATTGGATCATCACTTGAACCTCATTGTGGTAATCTTTTGGAAAAAGAGGTCGTAAAACGCGATCTACGATCCGCATGGTCAATATTTCTCCATCGCTGGGTCTTGCTTCTCTTTTGAAAAAACCACCGGGGTATCTCCCTGCGGCGGCAAATTTTTCACGGTAATCCACCGTAAGGGGTAAAAAGTCGACTTGGCCGGAGTTGTAATTGGAAACTACAGTACACAAAAGCATACAGTTTCCCATTTTTACTACAACAGTGCCGTGAGCTTGCTTAGCCAGTTTACCGGTTTCTAAGGTAATGGTTCTTCCGTCTTCTAAACGAATTTCTTGGGTAAAGGTTTTAGGTATCATTGTTTTATAAGTTGGTTGTAAATTAATCTTGTTGTGTGTTGTAGCAACCAACGAAAAACTGAATCAGTAAATAGATACGCTTTTAATACGTTTGAGATTATTTTCTTAATCCCAATTCTTTGATGATCGAACGGTAACGTTCGATGTCTTTTGCTTTAAGGTAATCCAAAAGGTGACGGCGCTTCCCTACCAATTTAACCAAGGATCGTTCTGTGTTGAAATCCTTTTTGTTTTTTTTAAGATGGTTGGAAAGGTGGTCAATTCTGTGGGAGAAAAGTGCAATTTGCCCTTCAGTAGAACCGGTGTCTTTTTTGGATTTTCCATGTTTTTTGAAAATCCCTTCTTTAACTTGTTTGTTTAAATACATGCCAATATTGTTTCAATAATTTTTATGTAAAATGTTTGCAAATATAGTTGTAATAATCAGAATTACAACCTTATTGGTCTAATTAATCCTTAGGGGTTGGTTGAGGATCAAGTCTAAATAAAGATTGATTTTATCTTTGAGGAGTTTTCTATGGCAAATGAAGTCTAAAAATCCTTTCTCCAACAAGAATTCACTTTTTTGAAATCCTTGGGGGAGATCACTTCCGGTGGTATCCCTAACTACCCGAGGGCCTGCAAAAGCGATCAAAGCACCGGGTTCTCCGATATTAATATCTCCCAACATGGCAAAAGAGGCTGTTGTTCCACCGGTGGTGGGGTCTGTACAAAGTGAAATGTAGGGTAATTTGGCCTCGGCCAATGCGGCGAGTTTTGCAGAGGTTTTTGCCATTTGCATTAGTGAATTGGCAGATTCCATCATCCTGGCACCGCCGGATTTGGAAATGATCACTAAAGGCAAATGATGTGCTATGGAATAGTCACAAGCTCTGGAGATTTTTTCCCCAACTACAGAACCCATAGATCCGCCAATGAAAGAAAAATCCATACAAGCAACCACCAAATCTCTTCCTTTGGATTTTCCTACTGCAGTTCGGATGGCATCGTTTAAACCCGTTTTCTTTTGTGCGTCTTTTAGACGGTCTACATATTTTTTAGAATCTTTAAAATCGAGAAAGTCTTTTGATTTTATTTTTTCATCCAACTCTTTGTAATGGTTGTCATCGAATAAAATCTCAAAATACTCTTTGCTTCCTATGTGAACGTGATAGTCGTCTTCCGGGGAAACATAAAAATTGGAGGCCAATTCCTGTGTTTCGATGATCTTTCCTGTCGGGGTTTTGTACCAAAGCCCCTTGGGAATGTCTTTTTTCTCTTCGGTTTTGGTCTGTATGCCCTTTTCGCTTCTTTTGAACCAGCTCATATGGGGAGCAATTTAATTTCTAAAAATTTTATCAATCGAGGGTGTTGAAGTTGTTCAAATCTTCAAAAGCCTTGATGAGTCGTGTTTTGAAGGTTTCTTCTCCCTTTCTGAGCCATTTTCTGGGGTCATAATGTTTCTTATTGGGAGAGTCCAGGCCATCGGGATTTCCGATCTGTGTTCTTAGATAGTCAATATTGTCCACCATATAGTCGCGAATGCCCTCGGTAAAGGCAAACTGCAGGTCAGTATCAATATTCATTTTAATAACCCCATAACCTATGGCTTCGGTTATTTCTTCGTTGGTAGAACCCGATCCCCCGTGGAAAACAAAATCTACACTGTTGTCGGGCACACCAAATTTTTGAGAGATAAATTCTTGGGAATTTTTTAAAATTTTTGGGGTCAATTTAACGTTACCGGGTTTGTATACACCATGTACATTACCAAAAGCAGCTGCTACAGTAAACCGAGGACTTATTTTACTCAATTCCTCATAGGCATAGGCCACTTCTTCGGGTTGGGTGTATAACTTGGAAACATCGATATCAGTATTGTCAACACCATCTTCTTCTCCTCCTGTGACGCCCAGTTCGATCTCTAGGGTCATTCCCATTTTTTCCATTCTTCCAAGGTAACTCTTGCAAATTTCTATGTTTTCTTCGATGGGTTCCTCCGATAGGTCTAACATGTGGGAGCTGTATAGGGGTTTGCCGGTTTGTCGATAAAAAATTTCTCCCGCATCTAACAGGCCATCTATCCATGGCAATAAATTTTTTGCACAATGATCGGTGTGCAATATGACCGTTGCACCGTAGTGTTTGGCCAATTCATGAACGTGTTTGGCCCCGGAGATCCCTCCGGCAATGGCCGCTTTTTGGTTTTCGTTGGACAAGCCTTTTCCGGCCATAAACTGGGAGCCTCCATTTGAGAATTGAATGATCACTGGGCTGTTTAGTTCAGCAGCAGTTTCGATGACTGCATTGATTGAATTGCTCCCAACTACATTGACCGCCGGTAGGGCAAAAGATTTTTCTTTAGCAAATTGAAATAATTCTTGTACTTGACTCCCTGTAAGTACACCTTTTGGAAAGTTTTGGTTCATCAAAAATTGGTTTACGATGACAAAAGTATCAAACTTTTTCTGTTTAAAATGGATAATTTATACCAATATTGAAAACGGCATCACTGATGGCATATTCTCCTTGCCATCGAGAGGATTGTGGGAGTGAAGGGTCATAGGTTTTAAACCCGGTATCCAAACGGAAAACAAAAAAATCGAAATCATATCTCAATCCAAAACCGGTACCGACAGCGATCTCGCTTAAATCTTTAAAACCTTCAAAACGGTAGGTAGGGTCAGTAACGTTGTCCAGAACATTCCAGATATTCCCGGCATCGATAAAAAAAGCACCATTCATTTTACCGATCAAGGGGAAACGATATTCTAAATTGAAGGTCAATTTCAAATTGGCTTCATTAAACTCATTGAGGTTGTTACTGCTTCCTGGTCCCAACTTGTAGGCTCTCCATCCACGGTTGTCATTAGATCCACCCGAAAAGTAAGATCTTGTAAATGGGATGCTGTTCGAGTTCCCAAAGGGTATTGCGACCCCCCCAAAAGCTCTGAACGCCAGCACGCTTTTGGCATACATTTGCCAGTGTTTGATATAATTTAATTCTGTTTTGAGGTATTGTGAGGGCGTAACACCGGCAATTTCATATTGATTGTTTTCGTTTCTTTGGGCATTGGTAGATTTTATGATTTCATTGAGTAAAGTTCCTACTAAACTGATTTTCCATTGCAATTGAAAAAAAGATTCATCCAAAATATTTTGTTGACTATTATAATTCAGCAGAAAAGAAGATCCAAAAATAAGGTTGTTGGTGGTCAATCGCGTTTGTCTTTCTCTGATCAGATTTACATCTTGATATTTACTGTGATCGGTTGTCAAGGAGGTTTGGTTTTTCCGTACTTCGGATATAAAGTTGTTCGCACCTTGGGGAATTATTAAATTACCATTGGAGTCAATGTTTTTCGGATTGGTATTGTAGGATTTAGCAATTTCATTGAGTTTATCGTATGAATTTCTGTAAACATTGAAATAGTTATTGATGTTTTGGTTATTGATAAATTCCAGATCAATGATCTTAAGATTGAGTTTAGCCAATGAATTGGGTTGCCAATTCAATTGATATCCGACACCAAAATATTGCTTGTCCAGTCCGATATTTTGTTGAAGGGTTGCGCTAAAAGTAATATCGGTGGAAGGATTGGTAGTTTTGGGAATGATCCGATCTACATTTAGTGGAAATAAAATTCGCGGGAACCTCAGTTTGATGTCTGCCCCCAGTTCGTAAAGGTTGAATAACTGTTGGTCTATAGAGGCGATATCACTGGATGAACCAAAAGTGTTCTTTACCCCTATTTCTAAAACTTCTGCCCCTCTGAAGATATTTCTGATGCCAAAAGAACTCCCTATCGAAAAACCAAAATCTTGGATGTTTGAATGGGAAAGATCCAGATCAAAACCCATCGAAAAACGCTCTTTGGGATTTAAAAATATATTGGCGATCAGGTCAGGTTGATCTTTATCCATCAAGCTGTAGGTAATACTGGGGTATTTAAAATTTCTGAGGTTGGAGATGTATCGATAGGTTTGAGTTCTTTCCAGATCACTATAGGCTTTTCCTTTTTGAATAAAAATGACCTCTTCTAAAGCCTTGGGCTTGTATTTTAATTTTCCCTTAAAGTATATAGCAAAATCATTGTAATTGATGCTGTCAGTATAGTTGGATAATTGACCCAACTGTCCCGGGGTGTCAACATAGACATTGATTTTTGAGACAGGATGAATTTGGTAGTTTATTTTTTTTAGGGTATCATTTTCTCTTTTTTGGAGATCGGCAATTTCGACCACTACAGGAATTTTGGTATCCACACCGCTGCTGTCAATTGCTGCAGTGAACTGGATGCTGTTTTGCTGAAAATTGTAAACACCGTTATTTCTAAAAAAGTTGATCAACCTTGAGCGTTCTGCCTCGAATCGATCGATTTCAAAAGGACTTCCCTTATGGATCAGACGCTCTGCCATGGACAGCCTGTAGAGGGAGTCGAGTGCGGGGGAATTTATTTTTTTGCTCACCGAGTCAATGGTGTACTGTTCTCCGGTTTCAATAAAATATTGAACTGTAGCTTTACGATCGATCTCTAAAATGTTTTTTGAGATGACTTCTGTATCAAAATAGCCTTGGTTTTTGTAAAATTGTTTTAAGCGATTGATGCTTTTTTGGCTGGAAAGGGTGTCCAAAAAAACCGGGGCTTCTCCACTTTCTTTTAGCCAGTTGTTGAAGCCGAGTTTGTATCTCCTTAACTCTTTGACCTGTTTTGGTGAAAGCCATTTGTCCAGGCGCTTTTTTCTTTTTTCTTTTCTATACAACCAATCATTGAAAAAAGAATCAGGGTCGGATCCTGCCATGTTGTAGAGATTTCTTTTGAAGGGAATTCCGAAGACTTTTTTGTTGGGCTGATCGACCAGCAAAAACTTGATCGGATCATTGATTAATTCTTGGTTGTTTTTGAAAATCATATTTTTCTCCAACAAGTAACGATCCTCTGGAATTTTTTTGGCACCACCGCACGCATTGAGTG
>VMHT01121525.1_pt1 | contig 10110 bp, 17 predicted proteins | sample 4693611 | NCBI WGS metagenome assembly VMHT01 (sample SAMN12280063, study PRJNA550983) | marine metagenome | isolation source: seawater sampled from same location over 5 years 0.02-0.2 micron viral filtrate | place: USA: collected off the coast of southern California halfway between the port... ...
CCTCCACTTTCACTTCCTATTGCTGAAACAGTTATAATTTCTTCTTTTAGTTTTATTGAACAACCAACAAAAATATCAGCAGAATCAAAACCAGTATCTATGTCTAATGATGTAGCACTTGAATTAATACTTTCTGCCGTTAATAATCTATTGCCATTTGAGTCAGTTAATTTTTTATATTTTTCATCTCCATCTGGAACATCTAAATGTAATAAATACCTAGCATAAATTTCACCTCCACCACTACTAACATCTCCAGCAAGAGTAGCATAAGATGTTGTAGAGTTATTATACATCCTAGCAACATTACTTGCTGTTACTCCACTATCTAATGTAACTTGTGTATGAGCATGAGGTCTAACTGCAAAAATATGTTTTGCTGTATGCTCAACTTTTGCATGATTTGCATTATCTACATCTACTGTTGCTCCTTGTGCTTCGGCAGTAGGTACAAAAACATTAAATTGCTCATTATACACAGCTAACTCTGCTCCACTAGATGCACTATTAGTGTTAGGGTAAATAGCAAAACCAGAATCTAATTTATTATAATGTACTGGTCTATAGTCATAACTCGTTAATTCATCTACAAATTGAGGATCACTTTGTGGAGATGCTGAATTTGCTGTATAATTCCCATACGCTACTGGAACGAATAAATTATTTGTAGTTGTTTTAGTTGTAGGTACTGTAAGAAAATCCCATGGTCTATGAGAGTTAAGTTTTATATTAATTTTATTACCATCTGTATCAATACCTACAATTCTAAATGATCCAATTTTAACTGGAGTATCATTGTTAATTTGAGAATGCACAGTACAATCTCGATTAATATAGGTATTTGTACCTCCAAATAATTCCTGACTAATAGGATTGCCTTGATATTGAAAGTCTGGAATAATAATACTAGTACCACTTGTATTTGCTGTACTATTTAATAAATCAATAGATTCATTAATAGATGGATTATTTAATATAACTCCATGATAAAAATTAGAATTATAAGTAACATCAGAAAATGCAAAGTATAAATACTTACTATTGTTATTGGCAAGTTTAAAAAGCCAATTTTCTTTAATATTGCCTAATTGTATTGAAGTTCCAAATGCCATTAAACTGACAACCTTGCTTTATCTTCTTGTAAAGCTGTATTAATAGCTGGAATAATTTGATCTACAACAGTTTCATCAACTAATGGAGCAGAAATATTTAAGGTAATATTAGTACCTCCAGTATTTCCTTGATTAATTTCATTCATAGCTTCTAATCCAGCAGACTGCACAGCTTGCCTAGACATTACAAATTCTCCTTGCTCTGCTTCAATCAATGTTCCACCTTGAGAATGTCTTTTGCCTCCTACTAAACCACCAGTTGCATACTTAGGTGGTTTTTGAGCCATAATTGCTCCTAATTGTAGTGATCCTACGCCAGCAATAAAAGCACTCATTAAAGGGTTTCCAGCATATTTTGCAGTTTGTTCTGCAATATTCATTACCACGCTTGCAATAGATTGCATTTTTTTAAAAGCAAACAATCTTTCTTCTTCTTTTGCAAAGTTTTCTCGAATAGCATTTTCCATATTTTCTCTTTGCGTAGCCGAGGCATTGCGAAATTTTTCAGTAGTTTTTAATGCTTTAATTTCATTATCTTTTCTTTGTTGAGTATTTTTATTAAATTGGTCTAATGCTTTACCAGCTTCTTGTATTATTAGGTTAGTATTATCTACTTGAAGTTTAAAAAAATCCATTTCTTGATCTATGCGTTTTTGATTAAATTCATCTCTAACTTTTTTCTTTTCTTCTTCAATGTATGTAGCTACATCAATTTCGCTACCTAGAATAGCTTCTAGCTCTCCTTGTAAAGTTGTTAAGTCGTCTAATTGATCTTGCATAGCATCATTGCGAACTACTTTTCTAGCATCTTCTTGTTTTTTTATTATTTCTAATTGTTCTTGATTAAATTCTTCTCTGATTTTTTGTTTTTGTTCTTCAATAAAAGTAGTTACATCAAGTTCCTTACCCACTAACCCCTCTAATTCTTGCTGTAGATTAGTTAATTGTTCTAATTGAAAATTTACACTTTCACCACGAATTAACTTTCTAGCTTCTTCTTTTTTTTGTGCTAATTCTTTAGTACCTAAAAATTCTTTATCTGCTAGTTCTTGTCTTTTTTTCTCGCCCTCTTCTCGAATTCGATCTCTTTCATCAGCAAAATATTGCTCAGAGACAACTGTAGCTCCAACTTTTTCATTAAATTCTTTTTCTAAAATAGCTAATTGATTCATTTGAAATTCAAAAGATTCTCCTAAAACAGTTCTTCTAAGTGATTCTATATTTCTTAACTCTGTTTCGTTTAATGAGGGTGTGGTAACGCCATCTTCAGTAGTAGGGGCGTCTGTTTTAGTTTTTTTCAATGCTAATAATTCTGCTTCTGTTGCTTTAAGATCAGATTGAATTTTTAAATTTTCTTCTAATGTTTTTCCTTCTTTACTTAGCAAATCTAAAGCTATTTCTGATGTTTGTATTTTTTCTTTTAATATTTGTTGTTCTTTAGTTGATTGAAAGAAAATATCAGTTTGTTTTTTTAATTCTTTTTCTAAAAATTGAAAATGCTCTATTGATGATTGATTTCTTGCAATAGCTCCTTGACTTTGCATATTATTCATTGTTTCTTGAATTCTAGTCATTTCAAGTCGAGCAACATTTTCATCGTTAACTAATTTTTCTAATTGAATTTGAGATTTAGTCGCTTGATTAGCGTGTTTAATTGTTTCTTCAGTATTAGAATTAATTTTATTTTGTAAAATATTTATATCTGTATAAAAATCTTTGTTTGCCCCTAGTTCTTTATTTAATTTTATTATATTTCTTTCTAGTTGAATTTGTTGTAATTGCATTAAAGATTTAGTTTCAACACCTAAATCTCTTAATTCTCTAATTGTAGTTTCTAATGATGTTTCTGTTAAACTTTTAAAAAATCTACTAGCACTATTTGCACTATTCGTCATATTTTCTACTAAAGGACTCATTTTAGCAACAACTCCACCAATAGAAACGGCTAAATTAAATAAAGCAACTTTAAATTGATCAAATATGTCTTGAGTACTTAGTACTTCTGTTCCTAAAGAACCCACTTTTGTTTTTGCAGATTCCATTGTAGCATTAAAAAATGCTTGTTTTTTTTCTGCGTCTGTTAAATTTTTAACAAGTTTATTATTAGCTTCAGCATAAGCCTCGTATGCTTCTTCAGATTTTACAATAATTCCAATATTATCAAGCATTAATCTTGATTGTCTACCTATACCAGTAATTAAAGATTCTACAGAAGTTGCAGTATCTCTACCTAAAGCTCGACCTAATCTTTGTGCTATGTCAAACATTTTAGACATTTCATCTATGTTATCAGTCACTCCAAGCACTAAAGCGTTATTAGCTTGTTTAAGTAAATCAAAATCTGATACTGTATTATTAGTTGCTTGTTGTAATTGTCGCAAACTACTAAAAGTACTATTTGTGCTATCTGTTAAAGTATTAAATGCTGTAGATACACTTTCTACTTCTGAAGCTGTTCCCCCAAATCTTTTTATTTGCCTAACCCCTAATCCCATTACAAAATTAAAAATTAATAATTTTGATCTTAAAACTGCAAAAGTACCCCCAAGTATTCTTGTGCGTTGATTAAGTTTTTTGGTTTCTTTTTCAAGTGTTTTAGTGTTGTTAATAGCTTTTTTATATGCTCGAGCATTTTTACTCATATTAGTCTGTACAGACTTACCTTGAATTACTAATTTTACTTGAGTGTTTAATAAAGACTTGGTGGCAATGTCTAGTTTTTTAATTTGTTCAAGTAAATCGCCTTTGCCTTTAAATTCTATTTCTACTATTTCTTGGTTAGCCATTTTTTATTGCCTTTGCTTTTTGTCTCTGTACTAAATTACTAATTAAAAAACTTTTTTCTATCCATTTCTTAGGTTGTTCTCCATAAGAACCTTTGTATGGAGAAATGCTAAATTTTTCAGCATACAAATATCTTGATATATCTTTTTGAGCCTGATTGTTAATCATTAGGTTGGTACAAGCAAAAAAGGGTAGTTGAGCCATTACAGATTCTGCAATATTGAAACTCCTACCCTCTTTATTATGTTGTGCCGTTTCTTGTTTTACAAGCTCTATCACAGACCAAACTTCTTCATTTGATGTAAAGGTACGAGTTTCATACTTTCCTTCAATTAAGATAGGAATTTGAGCCTTGTAGGGGTATGTATGATACTTGCACCCCTCACATCTTTTTTCTAATAAGAAGTTGCTTTCAAGAGTGAGGGATTCTATTCCCCCAAGCGTTGATGCTCTTGTACTGCTAATGACAACTCATTTTTTTCATCTTCTTTTAAAGACTTAATAAATTTATCATCAGCACCTTCAACACCTTTACGAATCCAAGCTGTTCTAGCTTTTGCTAGATTCATAATACCTACGACCTCGTTGTTTTCATATCTCATTTGAGGCAAGTCATTACAATAATCAATATCATCTACTGACATTTCTTTTAATGTGACTTCTAATTTACTGGAGAGTGTATGCTTCATTATTTATCCTATGAGTGCTTTAAGTAAAAAGAGGTTGAACTATCTCCTCTAGCTTTAATAGAAACACTTACACCTAAATACTCTCCTTCATCCCATGCCATTTCTGTAACTGTACCATCAGCAATACTAATTGCTCTACTACCACTTGCTGGAGTTGCGTGATTTGACATTTCAAATGCTGGAGATGTTAAAGTTTCAGCTTGTACACCATCTCCTGATCCTCTAACTTTTTCCCATAAAGCATCAACATTAGTGTCGTATTTTACAACTGGATTAGCTGTAATTATCATTTCAGGAATTGACCTTATATAGGTTTGAGGTGCTCCATCAGTAGCATTGCCACCAAAACCAGCAAATGTAACTGGATTTTCTATATTAAGAGAAAAACTTTTAATTAAAACATCTGTATCTGCTATTTGATTATGCACGCTATAGTCGCTTAGAAATACATAGTTTGCGCTATACGCACCAACTGTAGATGCTGTTGTGCTGTATGTACTCCCTATGGCTATTGGAGTTCTTGAAATCCAACTTGCTTCAAATTTCATTCTTCCACCATCTTCATTTGGATCAGCAGTTAAAGTTAAACTAGTAATGACACAACCAGCAATTTTTACACAATCATCAAAACCAGTTCCACCTACGCCATTATAAGCAAAAGTCAATGTGTTTTCTAATGCTGAAGTAGCATTATGTACAAATGTATGATTTGCTGTACTTGTTCCATCAACTGTAAAAACTCCACTACTTATAGCCTCACCAGTTACGTTAGATACAAGAATAGCCATTAATTCATCTGTCATGTAGCCACTTACTGAGCCTTCAATTGTAGCTCCTTTTCCATAATGAAACATATCTGTTGTAGCAGTCATAATTCCTGAACCAGCACCACCTCTACGTTCTATTTTAATATCATTAAATGTAGGGAAAGTTACGCTGTCTGCTTCGATTTGTGTAAAAGTACCAGCAAAAGCTGTTCCTACATTACTATCATCTAAGCCTACACCTACTGTTAATTCTTTTGAGTTAAAAAAGTTTGCATCAATAGCCATTACTTACTCTCCTTTTTTTGCACCACTTGTTTTTTTACAACTGGCTCAATATACGAATTTAAATTTTTAGGTATAAAGTCCACTTCAAATTCCTTTTCTCCATTCATAAATGCAAACATAATTCGTTTATGCTGTCCACTTGTTCTTGGTATATCAGAAGGCAAAACGCCTTGTTTTAGTTTTATTTTCATAGTAATCCTTTTTACTTTCCTATGTTATGTTTCCTGAGTATGTTCCTCTCCATTCCCAACGTACAACATTTAGTCCTTCAATTTCTGCTTCTTCTGTCGTTTTTTCATTAATTCTAGCAGACTGGAATCTTCCATCATAAAAGGTGTTATTTAATCCAGTTGTATTGTCGTGAAATAGAGCTTCTATATGTGATAATTTTCTTAAAATATGTTCCCAAGTATCTTTTTTTAATACTTTTTCTTTAAACGTAAAAGAGACATCTAAAATATACTCTCTAGTTTCTGCCCTTACGCTATCAATTCTTAACAAATCACTTCCAATAGGATTTAGTCTGATCGACTGATTTCCCATGTCTTTAAAATCTCCAGTATAGACTGGGATGCTACCAGCAAATTCATCATTTAAAAATGTTCTGATTGGATCGAGTATTTTTGTTTCCCAAATATTAACAAATGTAATAGCCATTATCTACGAGACATCCTAATAGAATAAGGCATACCTGAATCTAATGCAGATTCATTCTTGCCAAAAAATTCTAATTCCCATTTATCATTTATTGTTGCTGTATCTGCTGTGTCTCCAGCAAATCTTATTGTAACGCCACTAGCTAGTGTTTGATACTGCCCATTAATAGTATCTATATAATCTGCACTTTCGCCATTGTTCATTCTTTCAGCACCTAGATTATCTCCATCTTTTAACCAAACAGAGTATTTGGCAGTACCTAAAGCTCCAGCAGTTGTAATCTTTACACCTATTCTATCATATATATCGTGGTATTGTCCTCTAGTATCTACTAGCCTTAAACTTCCACTTACAGATACTTCTCTTATAACTCCTTGTGAAGAATCTCCAGTAACTTGCCACGATAACTTTGTACTGCCTTCATTAAGAGAAAGTATATTCTTTTCAGCTTCTTCAAATAATGAGTCTGCTATTTCGGATGTAGGTTGCGAGGCTCTGATTAAAAAACTACAAGCCAATAAAGCTGTTGTTCTAACCAGAATATAATCATAATTACCATCTTTGTCCTTGAATTGTTTTCTGGGTAGTCTGCCATCCAACCTAGAATCGAGGTATTTTTCGGCATTAGAAATATAGCGTGTTTTGAGCGTTGCCCAATCATCTCCAGATTCCATTAACATATCATTAGGATTGGTTGCACTATTATAGTAATAAGTAGCATCTAGTGATGATTCATAGAACCATTCGCCATTAGAATTAACCTCTCCACTATTAGCTTGAGCAGAACCTAAGTCCTGACCATTTGCAAATAGTTGAGTCACTAAACCACTATTATCTGCTCTATATAAATTACTGCTATGGACTACCCAGCCATATAAAGGAGTTTTTGTGTCAAATTCATCTAACGAAGGATAGATGTCTTTTAAATCTCTGTTTGTACAATATGCCATGTTACTCCTATTATACTATTAAAATATGTTTTTATACAAGGATAATTTTGTTAAGTCCTTAACTTTTTTACTCTTTTATTTCAAAGTGAACTAAGTCATCAAATGAGTTGTCTTTGGTAGTTCTAATCTCTTGTGCTAAAGACGAACTTGACCAGTCTCCACCCCATCTAATATTTAATCCCATCTTACAAGCTATTCCCAAGACAAAACCCCCAAGATAATGAAAGTCATCACGAGCATCCCAATCAATGGGATAAGGAGCAATGTCAACAGCCATACCAGAAACGTGCTTACCAAATTTAGTTTTAGACTTGCCTTGTTCCACCAATTCATTCTGTCTCTCCTGACTTCGTTTACCTTCAATAACTGTGATGTCAAAATACTTAACAACTTCTTCTAAAAGGAAAACTAGACGAGGATCAACCCCATCTAGTTTTTCCCTCGATTTTCTACTAAATCTAGGCATTACTTCTTTTTTTTCTTTGTCTTTCTTTTTTTAATTGGCTTTGCTTTACCAAAACCATATCCTTTTCCTTTTGGCATTATGATCTCCTTTTTTTAATTTTTTTTATTTTTCCGTTACTTGTCCTAGCGAACTTATGTGTTTTAGTTTCCCTAATTAAAGTGCCATAATATCGTTTTTTATTCCACATCCAACTTACTTTTTTAGCCATTACCATTTCACCTTGTTTGCCCAATAAGCTCCACTTAATTTACCCCTAGCTATATTCTTTCTATGGCGAGCTTTAAATGATTTTCTTTTAGCCTTCATTCTTGCTGACTCCCCTTTTTTAGGTTTGCCAGCAGTTCTAGCTCCTTGCTGTCCAAAGCGTATTAATTTAGTTTTACCACCTGATCGTGCTAATACAACATGAGACTTACTCTTATGAGAAGGAGTGCGTTTAGGCTTATTAAATCCTTTTAGTCCAAATCGTTTTAATCTAGGGTCACGCTTTGCCGGCATTACTTACTTCCAAATATCTTAGAAAAAAAACCTTTCTTAGATTTTTTACCTTTAGCACCACCAATCTTTTTACCTTTTTTCTTTTTCTTTTTTACATCTCCATACAAAGCATAAGATAGATCAGAGTATCTTTCAGGGTGTGTTGCCATATCTGGAATTGACCCATGCAAACATGAGGTTGTGAGTAAGGTTACTATTATGTTGCTCATCTATACACCCAACTTTTTTTTAATTGCCATTTCAAACAATTCCCAGATAGCTTCTAATATCTTAGCTTCTGTCTTTTCATTAATTATTGGCACATTAATAGATTTGTTTACAGATTCAATTAAATCAGCTTTAACTTCATCATCTAATATGTACTCAGCTACTACTTTTCCAAACATTTACGACTCCTTGACTTTTTTTATTTTATAATATAAATATATAATGTTCATTAGTGCAATAGCTATTCCTAAAAAATAAGGTAACATATCCATAAATATTATAGCTTGACTTGCAAAACTTGCTCCTGACACTTTAAGACTATCCATTATTTACTATGTCCATTCATGCGAGACATAATCCCATCCATTCTTGATAATTGTTTTTCTAAATCTGACATAGCTTCTATTGTTTGTTCATACCTACGATCTCTTACAGCATCTGATTCATTCCATCTGGCAATTAGTTTAATAATCATACCCTCCATATTGGCTATTGTTTCTGATTGACCTTTGTTTTCTACTTCTAAATTTTTAAGAGACTCTTGTTGTCTTTCCGATTTCTTACTTAAAGAAACAACTAGGTAAACAAACATTACACCTACTACCCCTATCATTCCAGCTTCTCCGTAAACTGCCATGAAATCCATTATTTCTTTTTCCTTTTCCTCCAAGAGAGAGGATTTATGTTAAATTCTTTTTCATAGAATTTTAACTTGTTTTCCATTTCTTCTAATTGTACACTTTCTTCCAGCTTGTGTTTGTCAACAAGATTCCTAATTTCAGCATGAGCATCCAACACTTCTTCTTCAAGGCTTTGTATTCTGCCTTGTATGTCAAGCCAAGCGAAAGTAAGACTAGATATAAGTACCCCAAGCTGAACCAAAAGTTTCCAGTTAATCGTGATATAAGCATTGTCATCAATGATACCAGTACGATAAGAACGAGCAGATTTAATTTCTTCATTCACTTTATTCCCAAGAATACCAGAGTGAGTCATACATAGTATTATACTCATTGATTAATGTACTACTATCAATCTCAACCTGTGCAACAGTATGATTATTATTTTCTTCATCTAAGCTATACCCAACTACAGACCAACCACTACAATCTGCCATTCCCATACCTAATGTAATTACATAAACTGCTTTCATTTTAACCTTATTTTATTTTCCACTAATTCATGTTTAACGAGGTCATAATGCCCATGAGTTTCATAGGCATTATCTTTAACCTCTTTGATATATGCTTTTTCAATAGTTTGAAATGAGTCTGATTGTTTTACAATCTCTCCATTAACTAGTAAAAAATAACCTTTTGCACTAGGATAAGAAAGCGTTTTCAACGATCCATCTGCCATTTGAATTGTTTTCATCATATTAGGATGCGTATTTTTATAAATAGCAATATTAGAATCGTGATTACACTTTCTTATTATCATTTATTTCTCTTCTTCAGAGTCTTTAGATTTAAATGATTCTTCGAGCAAACGTACAAACCCATCTTTACTCACCATAAGTTGCTGTTGAATAAAGTTATTATTATTGAGTTTATCTTCAATATTCTTTAAATGAGAATATAAAACTTTTTGTTCATCATTTAAATCATTAATCACATCATACTCTTTATCATTTAAGATAAGTTTTGGTGATGTGCTTTCTTTTGTTTTAGCCATCATTGACTCCTTGTTTTGTTA
>VMHT01017940.1_pt1 | contig 10108 bp, 15 predicted proteins | sample 4693611 | NCBI WGS metagenome assembly VMHT01 (sample SAMN12280063, study PRJNA550983) | marine metagenome | isolation source: seawater sampled from same location over 5 years 0.02-0.2 micron viral filtrate | place: USA: collected off the coast of southern California halfway between the port... ...
AAATTTTAGATAAAATTTTAAAAAAAATATAATATATTATAATATATTAAATGGTTTTATATTATAATATTAAAAGACCTGAAAATGACTCACGAGAAGATATATCCGAGCCTGCTGATATAATGCAAACGCCTTCGCCAGCTGCAAGAATAATACCTATGCAACCTACTATAAAAGATGAAAATTTAGCTGACAGACTTAGTACGCTTATTGCTGGAGGACATCCAGAATTTTTATATAGTTTAATTGAGAATGATTTCAAAGATTTATCCGTAGATGATAAATTATTAGTAATGCATAAAACTTCAATATTAAGAAGTAGTATTACTAATAACTACATTCTAATGTGTTTAGCACTTTTAGTAATAATAACAGTTAAGGTATTTTCTAAATAACTTTAATTAAATGAATTAAATCAGTTCATATAAATAACTTTAGAGTTAATATTGCATAGTGTATATCTAGAATTAGTATAGGATGATTTTCTAAATTCTTCTATACTCATTTTACCTCCGTATTCTTTTAGATTATATATACTAGGAGCAGGTGTTATCTTAAAATTAGCACCAAATAATTTACGATAAAACTGACCGATTAAATAAGTCTTATGTTCAAATATCTTATTAGAAATTCCATATGATTTCACACAGTTAGGCGAGCAAAAATTTCCATATAGTTTATATCTATCTAATGACCCCGAATATTCAAATGGCAAGTAAAATGGAGTATTATCAAAAGAATGATGACAGTTAAAACATCTAATATTTGTTGTTTTAAGTTTATCATCTGTAAAATCTACATTATTAGTGTAAATTTTTAAATTTTTAGAAGGATCTTTTTTAACGTTGCACGTATCCTCTTCATCACTTGATAAATATATTTCGCATTTTTCTTTGTTATCAATAAAATAATTCTGTAAGGTTGTAGTTTGTTCTGATTCTTTATCGTGCACTTGTATACATAAATTACCAAAATTTAAAGCGTTTGTATTATATGTTTTATCATTAAAATTGACAGTCTCTTCAAATGTTACTGGTTCAGAGCCTTCTGTATTGTAATTATTTTTAAATGGAGTAGTTTCCCATTTTTTCTTGCGCCCTCTTTTTTTCTTAATTGGTTCTTCAGAATTTTCTAAAATTTCCTCGGATAATATAATTGTTTTTTTGCGTCCTCTTCTTTTAACAGGTTCTTCCATTTTAATAAATAAATTTAAAGAATCTTTATATTTTTAATAAAAATGTGGTTTTTATTTGCTTTTACAACTTTTTCCTTTGTTGGATTTTTAATAAATAAGATTTATAGATATTTTTATAAATTATCATTTAAATCATTTGAAGATGAATATGAAAACGACGAATATAATCTACTATGTTATAGAATTGTATTTGAAGACGGAACAGCTGTTAATAAATTAGATTTAACGGATGAGGAAGTAGAAGATATAGATAAAGATAATAAAATTAAATACATAGTTATTGACTACATGTTTAATGGTCAATTTATGAAATATATAACATATGAAAAAGATATAACATTTCCTTTCTATGTTTTTAAAGTTGAACCCCCAAAATTTGCATATTATCCGGAGACAGTTATATTAAACGGAATTGATATAACAAACTATGTGCTTCCATATTTAGGTCCTCTTCAAAATTTTTATATCGATCGTCATAACGCTATTAAATTGGAAGACACGCTTTTAGATCATCCAGATTATGAAAAACTCAATTTTAATGATGGAAAAATTACATTTATTTCAAATGAAACACCTCTAAATGGGAAAAAATGTATAACAAAAGATCTTCCTTGTTTTCTTACCTGGAAAAGACATGCGGCGGTTGATCCCCGGGAAGAAGAGAAACTTTATACTTAAATTGAATTGAATTTAATTAAATTAACTTAAAAGGTAAAAATTATTTAACTCTAAATAATGTCAAATAGAGAGATTTTATTTAGATTTAAAACAGTTCAAACAAATGCTATAAGAATTCTTTTTGAATCTTTAAAAAATATTCTTTCAGATGTAAATTTTAAAGCAGATTCATCTGGTCTTAAGCTTACAACTATTGATGGCACACAAACTGCAATTGTAAATTTATTTTTACTTCATGATAAATTTGAAGAATACATATGTAAAAAATCTATTAATATAGGTATAAATTTATTGTCCGTATTTAAGATTTTAAAAGGTATAAAACACATGGATACAATTTCTTTTACGATTTACTGTGATGACGATAGTAATATGTATATAGAGTGTCAAAACAGCGACAAGAAGTCTACAATTATCAGCAAAATTAAACTTCTAGACATGGATGAAAAAATTTATAATATTCCAGATATAAATTTTGAATCTTACATAACAATGCCGTCATCTGATTTTCAGACTTATATATCAGATCTTGCTAATATCTCTTCAGACATAGAATTTAAATCAAATGTTAACAACTTAAGTTTAAAATCAAGTGGAGATTTTGCTGAACAAACTATTAAAATTAATGAAACAAATACCGAAATTTCTAATTCAGATGACCAACAGGGAATATTTAATATAAAATATATTCAGCTTTTTACTAAATCTACTAATTTGTGCGGAACAGTAGAAATATATCTTAAAACTGGATATCCACTAACAATATTGTATAATGTGGCAAATTTAGGGAAAATTAAGTATTGTTTAGCACCAAAAAATTAAATTTTATCAATTATAATTATATCATTATTTTTATAACAAGATTTACATTTACACTTAAATTTGTAATAAATCTTAATAAATAGATCTTTTATAATGACTATTCCAGTTTTAAATAAGTAAGAGTTTTTAACTAGTTGAAGAGCCATTTCTAATTGTTCTTCTTCTAGGTCTATTTTAAATTTTTTATTTAAAATTTCATCTATCGAAAGAATAATAATATTCTCAAATGTACCAGAGCTAAAATTACGATAATGGTTTTTATTAGTTTCAAGAAATTTTAATAAATTTAGTGTTAATGGTAAATAATCTATTTTGTTGTCCTTTAATTCTTCTTCAAATATATCAAGTAATCCATTTACTACAAGTATTTCCATTAATCTAATGTAATACTTATCCGAACGAAGTTTTACAATTAATTGCTTTATTTTAGATTCAGTTGCCATTTATATTATAATTATATAAATAAATGTAAAAAAAATAACGTAAGAGATACAATAACTCCGGACATTGCATCTGTTATAAAAGAATATCCAAACCCAAGTGGTTCATAATAATGCTTGTATAAAATTGGAAATAGACCGGAATATCTCATCGGTATACCGACTAATCCAGATATTAAAAATACTACAATTAATTTTAACAGGTTATTTGTTATATTAAATTTATCGTATATATAAATTATTAAGGGATAAGTAACTGCGCCAACAAAAGCGGCGATTAATGCTGCTCCTAAAAGTGTGTGTTTCTTAAAATAATCTTTTAATACAATTACCCATTTCATCTTTTCTATTCCTAAAAATGAAAAATGTCCTTCAGACATAGCACGTAAAACTATATCCCAAAATCCTGTTATAAAAAATACTAAAATTAAATCTATCAATCTAGATCTTGTAAATAATTGATTCTCCATTTATATTATAAATTATTTTATAAAAAAAATATATTATAAATTAATAAAGGAAATGAACCCTACTTTAATATTTATAGCAGTAGGCGCTGTAATTGCCATAATACTTATTAGTATGTTAATTAATAAAGAATTCAGTAATAAAGATGAGGAAATTCCACATGAAGATGCCCGCGAAAATATAGATGAAGCTGCGAAAGACTCTCTTGAAGCATCAGACAATGAAGCTAAATCATTTTTTTACCACGTAAATGAGGGCTCTGGTTCTAATATGGAAGATAAATTTAAGTATGCAAAAGGTTCCAAATCGTCCCCATACCAAACATCCACTACATATAATGAATCTGCTCCTTCAACTGTTGAAGTTGATAGACAGCCAACATTAGGAAGACAGAGTGGTGCGTACAGCATGGGTAAAACAGCATTTGTTCAACAGGGCAAAGATATGAGAAAAGATATCACTGATGAACTTGATTTAGCCAAATTTACAAGAGGAGGAAAAACCGATTCTCGCCGCGAGCAGGTTGTTAGTGAGCGCGAAGAATTGCGTATGAGTAACCGCCCAATTTATTTAAATTAAATGTCTCTAAATGAATATTCATTTAAAATTTCAATTGCTTCATCAATGTCCTTAGTATTGTTTTCATTCTTAACTAATGTATTAAACTTTTTAGATTTATAAAATGATTGTCTCTTTCTATTCCAATTATTGAATACAGAAATACAGTCATTAATGTCAATTACAAGTGCCGGATTACTATTTTTTCTTCGTAGTATTCTTCCAACAGCCTGTTCTACATTTCCTTTTGGTGATGCTAATATCAATGTATCCAATGAAGGATTATCATAACCTTCTGACGCCATTTGATAAGTTGCTAATATTATTCTACAATCATTAGACTTTTTAAGATTTTCTTGTTTCATTCCTCCGTAGTATATTCCAACCGAGTGATTAACCCTGAGTAAATGATACATTAAATCACAATGTGCTTTTCTATCTGTTAAAACTAACATTTTTCTATTAGATGTATAACATTCTTTGATTAAATTAATTATAAAATTAGTTCTTGTTTGTATTTCTGTTATAGATGTAATACTTGCAGGTGAATTAATTTTACCATTTGGTAAATATTTCATAGTATTATTTGGATATTCATAATAATTATAAATGTGTATTTCAGGTTGAATCAAAAGAAGATTAACATTAGCAGCAGGTTTACTTATGAACCATTCTAATACATGTTCAAGTTTATCAGCTCTTTTTAATGTAGCAGAAAGCCCTAAGTTATATTTTGAACCTATCTTATAAAAAACATTTGAGAAAACTTTACTACAATAATGATGTGTTTCATCAAAAATTGTGAATGAAAAAGAATTAAATGTATCGCTTGGATAGTCTTTCATTGAAATACTTTGAATCATTCCTATACATACATTCGGAGAGGTGTCTATTTTATTAGATTGAATTATACCAGGTTTAAAACCTATAAATTTTACAATTTGTTCAGACCATTGTTCCATAAGTGATTCTTTATTTACAATTACAAGAGTTTTAACTTTTAATAAAGATGCAATGTAAAGACTTGCAAATGTTTTACCCCAACCAGTATATAAACAAGCTATACATGATCCATTTTTAATAATTTCTGAGTGTATATCATTAATAACATTTTTCTGATATTCTCTTGGTTCTGTGTTTATATCAATTTTACATTCATTAGTTTCATTTACAATTAACGTTCCTTCATCGTTGTAATATCTTGGTATATACATAGATTTATTAGTTATTTTATAAACTGGATAACTGCTCACACTTGGAGCCCCTGGTATAAATGGAACTACTGTTAACTTTTTCTTTAAATCATTATTAATAGGAACACGACGTCCTTTCATATTAATAATGCATTTATTTAAAGTTTTAAGTAAATTAGTTTGAATTACATTTTATTTCATTACTTTTTCTTTTCAATTTTCTTAGGCTTATCAGATGTCTTTTTCTTAGGCTTATCAGATGTCTTTTTCTTAGGCTTATCAGATGTCTTTTTTTTAGGCTTATCTTCCTTAATTTTCTTATCAGGTGTCTTTTTCTTAGGCTTATCGTCTTTTTTCTTATCAGATGTCTTCTTTTTAGGTTTTTTAACACTTGCCCAAGCTTCGGCAAGAGAAATACCTTTTTTCCATCTTAATTTCATAACTTTTGCAGTCAATACAGGATCTGGTGCCATTTTAATGATTTAATTTATTTTAATTTTTGAATTATTACACAAATTTAAAGAAAACATTTATAATTATTTATAACATAAATGGTAAAGTTTCATACATTTTCTGATCGAACAGTGCGTTATAATATTCGCTGCGATAATAAGTTTAAATCTGAAATGAAGAATAAGATTGATAAAAAGAACAATGAAATTCATTATGTAATGAGGGATAATGTAGAAACTCTTAATAAACTAAAGAGACTCACAAGTTCTTATAATTTTATTTACCAGAATTATACAGATCTTTATAATACTTATTGTAGGCTAGTAACTGATTATAATACACTAAAGAAGCACGAACTTGAACTAATTAATCAGAATAGTTCTCTTAAGAATGAAAATGAAGCTCTTAAAAATACTGAAACTAAAGCCACTGAAAGTGTAAATTCACTAGAAGACTGGGAAACACTACAAGAAACAAATGTTGATCCTATACAACAATTGTGAATGTGAATGTGAAAATGAAAATACAGAATGTCAAACAATTTAAAGAAAAAAAAAATAATTATAATGAGTAACAGTATGCAGATATTCGTTAAGACTCTTACCGGTAAAACAATTACACTTGAGGTTGAGCCAACTGATTCGATAGATAATATCAAGGCTAAAATCCAAGACAAAGAAGGTATTCCACCTGACCAGCAAAGGCTTATTTTTGCTGGTAAGCAGCTAGAAGATGGCAGAACTCTTTCTGATTATAATATTCAAAAAGAGTCTACATTGCATCTTGTTCTAAGACTTCGTGGTGGCAAAAATAATTATATTGCAGCAAGGATGCTTATATCTGAAATAAATGCTTGTATTGAATGTGAAATAGAAGATTATTCACATGATGAATACTGTGATTGCAATGGAGATTGGGATTGCTGCTGTGAGAATGGTATTAATTACGCAGATTATAATCCATATAATTTCTTAGTAGACCCTCGAGAAAACTAATCAATTTAATTATTATTTAATAACCATATGGAAGCGTAGCTCAGTTGGTTAGAGCACAGGTCTTATGAGCCTGGGGTCGCCGGTTCGAGTCCGGCCGTTTCCATATGATTATTTGCGAAATTTTAACTAACTTAGAAATATGAATTATACATTATATAACAAAGTAATTATGGAATGCTCTATTTGTTGTGAAAAATTTAATTATTCAAATCACTTAAAAATAGAGTGTAAAGGATGTTCTGATGATAATTTTGCATGCAGAACATGTTGTCAAACATTCATTCTAAGCGGAACTCAAGATCCTATGTGTATGTTTTGTAAGAGTCCATGGGATCGTGACTTTCTTAATAAAAATCTAACTAAAAAATTTGTTACTACTTCTCTTAAAGAATTTAGTGAAAATATATTTGTGGAGCGTCAGATATCTCTATTACCCGATACTCAAAAAGCTGCTGCTACTGAAAAGAAAGTGAGAGATTTAACAAAAGATATGGATAGAGCTAAAGAAGAACTTAATCGTATTAAAAAGATGCTTCATGATCAGAATCAGATTCTAGATAGCTATAAAACACAAATTTATAGACTGAGAACAGGCAACGAAGTCGAAGAAGAAAAAGTAAATAACTTTACTGTTAAATGTCCATCCAGTGATTGCAATGGTTTTCTTGACTCAAAGTATTTTTGCACTCTTTGTGATGTTAAGTATTGTCGCCATTGCATGGAAATCAAAGAAGAAGAACACGTTTGTAATGAAGATACAAAGGCTACTATTCAGGCTATCAAAAAGGAAGCAAAGCCGTGTCCTGGTTGCGGAGAAATGATATCTAAAATAGATGGTTGTGATCAGATGTGGTGTATAAAGTGTCATATTCAATTTTCTTGGAGAACAGGCACTGAACTCAAAGGTTATAATCACAATCCAGAGTATTTTCGCTGGATGCGAGAAACTGGACAAAATTTAAATCCAAATCCTAATCAGGGCCCTGTGCAAAGAATGTGCGGCGTGATTCTAGATGATTTTGCTATCACGCGAATAATTACTAATGTATTCCCCCGTGATCAAAATATAATTGCATTCTTTCAACGTTTGTATAGACTTTACAGACATGTTGAATTTAAATTGACTTATATTACACGAGAGGAAAATGCAGACAACGGTCTCAAAACACTACGAATTAGGTATCTATTGGGGGACATTTCTCGAGATAAATGGAAGAAGACTCTTCAGCAGATTGACAAAAAGACTAAAAAAGCAATTGCATACAATAATGTATGGAAACTTATATCTACAGTTTTGGGAAGCTATATGGAACAGATTATTACATGCTCAAATGATAATGCAAATAAATACGAATACATTAAAATACTGCAAGAAGCGGATAAATTTAAGATATATGCTAATGCAGCATTTTGTGAAGCAAGCGATGTTTTTGGTTCATCGTCGTGTCCAGGAATAGATGACAACTGGCGAGAGCGCGACAATTATAAAAGTTACATAAAAAAGAAAAATAAAAGAGGTAATTAATATAAGAATAATATTGAAGAAAATAATTAAATAAACTAATGATCCCTATGATTTTAGGTATTACATTGGTAGTATGTCTATTAATAATGATATTTGTTGTACCTGATCTTGTAGAATATACTGTTAATAGTGGAAATGATTTAAATACTAAACTTAGTATTTCTGAAAGATGAAGCTAAAATTTAAAAAACTACATGCCATTTCTTCCTTTGTCATTTGAGGTCCTTTATAATTATTAATCCATTCGTGGAAATTTAAAATACGTAATGGATACATCTTAAATTTTTCACACTTTTCAATAAGAAATTGTTTAAGTAGATAATATTCTTGTGAAACACCTCGATATTCAAAATAGGTCTCTCGAGATGTTTTTTCTGACACCAGTGAAAAATCATACATACATTTGTTTAATTTATTAATCTTTATTGCACTTTTATCAATTGAACCATTTTTTAAGTTTTCCTTAATTAAATCTCCGTCTGTAGCTGTTCCAATGAATATCCCTTTTGATTTAAGTTTTTTGGAAATCATATTCAGAGTAATGTCAATGTCTTCAACAAAATAATGAAACGAAAATTGACAAGATACAACGTCATAAATACAATTGTGATCTTTGCTGTTTAATTTATTTAAAATAAATGGATCTGTAGCTGATAAATTCCAGAAAAAACACTTAGGCATATTCATCATGGACTTTACGTTAGTGTATCTTTTTATAGCACCTTCAAAATCATTTTTTTCATATATAGCTTTATCGTCAGAATCAAATCCTGTGATGTATTTAAATTTAGCTTTTGCCCACTTAAAAATGTCTCCTCCCCTGCCTACTGAAATGTCTAGCAGTTTTGTTCCTTCTGTAATTTTTTTAGCTTCGGATATAAGTTGCTGTTTTATCCAATTGTGATACTTACGAAGACTATCGCCTGTTACAGCTTCAAAGTTTATATCATTAATTTCACCTAATTTAATTTTATCATAAATTTGATCTTGCAATTTTATATCAGGGTAATTCTGCATAGTATTCAATACTATACTATGTAGTAGTACCTATATATTGTTTTTTTATGTAATAATTATATTAAACAGGACTATAATTATCCTCCATACACATTAATGCCATTGCAGCATAGTTATGTAGATCCATTAGAGTATCTTTTAGCGTCTCATCTGAAACTGAAATGTTAAGGCCTTTTTTTGAAATGTTAGTAAAACGTGACAATTTATCAGAAATTCTTACTAAAACCCCAACTGTCCCGTGCTGAGCAAAAGAATCTCCGTAGTCTGCATTTTTCTTTTCAAAAATTTTTTTGCACTCCTGTTGAATTTTTTCAAGTTGTTGAACTCTATCCATTTATTTAATGATGTTATATATCTTTATATTTTATGTAAATATTGTATTTTTTTAATATGCTTAAAAAATAAATACATTAATTAGTATAAATCTAATCTAATGAAGTGTGAATGCGGTTATGACGCATTTTACTATGAAAAAATCACAGATAATAAAAGATTTGATGTTTACAAATGTGGACACGTAGCAATTGATACTAAAAGAAAAACTAAATGTGATATGAATATAATAAAATATGTATCAGATATAACCTCAAAAGAAACTAAAACTAAAACTAAAACTGAAGCAAAATGTATACTCTATAATCAAGTTTATGAAAGTCCCGAAGAAAAATATCGCAGAGACTTACATAATTATATTAATTTGTGTGATATAACAAAAAACTTTTCAAGTGTGTATCGTTATGCTTATATTGCCAATATAAATTCTC
>VMHT01034944.1_pt1 | contig 10108 bp, 5 predicted proteins | sample 4693611 | NCBI WGS metagenome assembly VMHT01 (sample SAMN12280063, study PRJNA550983) | marine metagenome | isolation source: seawater sampled from same location over 5 years 0.02-0.2 micron viral filtrate | place: USA: collected off the coast of southern California halfway between the port... ...
CACCGTATTGTTTCGGTGGATACGAGTGCTGCACGCACTCTAATTTCGACTGCCGCCACCGTGGGTGCCGGTACATTTATTAATAGCAACGTAAAATATATTAGACTTACAAATAAAGATGATACTAATTATGTGACAATTGGTATTCTTCGGGCAAGTGCTGAAGCTGTTTATCTGAAGTTAGAAGCTGGACAAACTTTCTGTTTCTACAATGATGATATTGAAATTGATGATGATGGTATTGCCAATGGCGGCTTTGCTCAGTTTGATACTGTCAATGCTCAGGCTAACAGTGCTACCGTTGATCTTGAAGTCTTCGTTGCTTGTACCTAATAGGAGATTATTATGGTAGATTTTATTATTGGATCATGGGGATTTGTTCTTTCCCATGTGGTTGTATTCGCTGCTGGTGCTTGGATTGGCAAGCCCATGTTTAGTTGGTTGAATTCTAAACTTCCGTGGACAGCAGGGTGAGACAGAGGGCGTGCGTGTGGCTTTGCCTTCTGATGGTAGGCTGTGCTAGTTTAAAGCCAGCCTCGTTATTTAAAGAAAAGGAAACAATTACGGAGCCAGTATCCGGTATGGTTGAACCACTATCTACTGATTGTAGTTACTTAGGGGGTGGTCTTGTAGGTTTAGCTATACTTTGTGTAGGATATCTATGGCTTGTCGAATTTAAGAAGGCTGATGCCAAAGGAGATTAATTATGGCAACTTTAGTTTATACGGGTCCATCGGATATTGATTTTGACCCAGAGAGTGTTACGACTGTAACAACTAATACTTTTGAATCTGGTACTAGTGCTTCAGTAGCTAATGGTGTAGGTAACTGGGCAAATGCTGCAGTTACTATTGATATTAATGCTATTACTTATGATCAAGATTTTATTGCTGCTGATACTGCACACCCAGATGGTAATGCAGGAGATTTAACTATCAAAGCTATTTTAGCTAATGATGGTGTAGATAATACTGCTCTTACTATTACCAATAGTACTGGTAATGGTGCTGCTTTAGGTAACTTAACTGCAGCTGGTACTTTTAGATTTACTGTCTTAGGTATTGAAGAAGGCTGTGAAGTTAAAATTAATTATGATTTGCACTGTGATGGTGACAATATTGATGGCGAAGAAGTAGAAATCGGAGTCGAGTCAGTCAAAGGTTTGAATGGCTGCGACTTCCAAGATGTTTTAAAATATCAACAACTTAATCAAAAATTAAACAATCGCTTCGATGCGGATACTAAAGAGTTTAGTAGCTTTAAAGATATGTTGAAGCGTATCAAACGTGTTAAATAAGGAATAATATATGTCTGAAGAAAATCAAACCGGGACTCCACCCCAAGTGGAACAATCCTCTGAACCTGTCACTCCAGAACAGGCAAACCTTGCTCGTGAGAGGGCGGCGTTTGAAACCTATGTTAAAGACCAAGGTGCAAAAGTACCCGAAAACTTTAATGATACAGGTGCTTGGTTTGATTCTTTAAAAGAAGCTCAGGGTCAATATACCCAAGCTAGGCAAGAAATTGCACAACTTAAAGAACAATACGCAAAGACTGGGGAAATCGGTGAACGACAACCCCAACAATCAGAGCAACCCGTTCAACAATCTGAACCTGATCCTAACCGTGAGTTAAGGATTACGGAAAAGGTGGAGCCCCCGCCACCAAGTATGCAAGAATCTTGGACTCATTGGCAGTCTGAGCTTGCTACGACTGGGGACTTTACTCCCGAAACTCGAAACCAAATTAAGAGTGCAATGAACGTTGATGATAACGTTGTTGATACTTTTATTGCTGGTCAGAAAGCTCTTCGGAAGGAAGCATATGACAATGCTGCCACTGTTGTTGGCGGTCAAGACAACTTAAACACTATTTTAGATTGGGCAGCTAAAGGTTTGGAGCCAGCGGAACGAGAGGAACTTAACTCTGTTCTTGCTACTCCTGCTTATAAGACTGCCCTTATGGGGTTACAAGCCAGATATACCCAAGAAATGGCAAATAAACCTAAGCAACAAGAACCTGCACAGGTTGCAAATAGAGAAAATGCTGCTCAAACTTCAGATGCTGCGATGCCAATCAAAGCATTTGAGACTAGAGAGCAAATGAATCATGCAATGAGTGATCCTCGGTATCGTACTGAGCCCGAGTATCGTGCAGAAATTGAAGCTAGGCTTATTAAAACCATGCAAACTGGCATCTTGATTCGGTAAGTATTGGACAAATTTACTGAATACAAAACCATTGATTGATAAGAAAAGTATTCTTGCGAGTTGAAAAAGTATTTGATTGATATGGAGAGGTTTGACTCCGAAAGGAACAATCATGCGTCTGTAACTTTGTGTCCTTTTTTTTATTATGTGTAAAACACAATTTTATGGAGGTATTTTACAATGCCATTAGATAATTTAGCCGCTACTGATCTTGGTTATAGACAAGAAGTAGGTTCCGGTATTTCAATGAACAACCCCACCTCAGGTGATGGTCGGCTTGTTCTTCCTATTTGGGCTGGCGAAGTGATTCATGCTTACGACCAGTATAATATTTTTGAAGGTCTTGTTGATAGCAAGACTATTTCTTCCGGCACGACTATGGAATTCCCAGTCACCGGATATGTGGACTTGACTCCTGCGTGGAACGCTGGTATTGAACTCCACGGTGGTGCAGATGCTAAGGCTGAAACGTTCCGTATTGCCTTAGACAAGCGTCCAATGGCTGCTCACTTTGAGCTCGACAACATTGATATGATGTTGACTCAATGGGAGTACCGTGCGGAGCTTGCTAAGCAAGCCGGTCGTACCTTGGCTGATGCTCGTGACCGTCAGATCGGTGTGTACATTGCTCGTGCTGCCGCTGAAGAAGGTTTGGCAAATGACCCAAGAGCTACCGATATGTTCGGTTACTCTGCTGTTGGTGGTTTAGGTGGTAAGGTTTTCTCTAACAGTAAGTTTGATGACCTTGGCAACTCTTCCTCAACGGCTGCTGCTCGTACCGATGCTGCTCTGAAGCTTCTTGAGAAGCTTGAAGAGTTCCAAATCCGTCTGCAAGAAGTGGATGCCCCAACTGAGGGTGTGTACTGTGCTGTTGAGCCTCGTACTTTCCAAGACATTCGTGCTCTTGGTGTGGCTCGTGACAGCTCTGACCTTGCTGGTGGTGCTGGTCGACCGTTCTTTGGCGGTGTGGCTGACGCTGGTGGCTTAGGTGCTGGTCTTGGTCAAGGTATGTTTGCTCTTGCTGATCGTCTTGAATACCAAGGCGTGACTATTATCAAGACAAACCACATGCCTAACAAGAACTACGTTAGCACTGCTGGTCAAATTGGTGGCTCACGCTACAACCTTGCTTGCCACGTTGCTCCAGTTAAGGCTCTTATCTGGCAACAAGGCTGCGTTGCTTCGCTTCGCTTGCAAGGCTTGAAGGTTGACCAAGTTGATGACGTTCGTCGCAACACCGTGTTTACCGTTGCTTCCATGATGGGCGGTACTGGTGTGCTCAAGCCTGAGCATGCTTGCGTTTGTATTGGTACTCCCGGTAAAGCTAACGGTGGTGATAATGGTGCTAACGATGTGCAGTTCCAAGGTTCTGTGCAACGCGGTACTCAAACAACGAATGCAGGTAAGAATTACTCTATTCTGCATACCTTTGGTGAGTTTGGATTTGATTCAAACGGCGATCTGAATGCATTTAAGACGGGTGATGCAGAGTCTACTACGGACGGTACTGTCAACCCAACTGCTGCTCAGACTGTAACTGATGCTAGAATCCGTGCTATGTACGGCTCTAGCCTTGGTGCTACTCACATTGCTGCTACGGATGGTAGTGCTGATGGTGCTGCCATCGCTCAAGCAAGTGCTGGTAGCTATGGTCTTGAATATGTTAGTGCTGGTGATATCTCCATCTTTGGTGGTACTGCTGGTTCTGATGGACACGGCGGATAATAATTAAATACTTACGCTCATGGCCCCCTACCGGGGGCTATGGGTTTTTAACAAGGAGGGTCTTATGGGCTTAATGAGTAAACTTGATGCTATTAATGAAATGCTTTTTCATTCTGGTGAACAGATTGTTACCAGTCTCACCGACAGTCAAAATACTGATGTTAACTTGGCACAGTTTATTTTAGACCAGACTTCTTTAGAAACTCAACTTAGAGGTCTTGCTTCTAACAGAAGAGAAATTAAAGTTACTCCTACAAGAACTGGACCTGTTGGTAATAATGCTAAGCCTATCTCAGATGCTAGTAAAGGTAGAGTTTTATTAAGTGATTTTACTGAGGATTTAAAGACTGGATCTTTAGTTTCTGCGGAATTAATGACAAGTATTATATCTTCTGATCTTTCTATTAGAACAACTGCTGCTCCTCGTCGTTTTGGTGTAGAGGCAAACGGCAAAGATTACAATATTTTGTATAATGTCACTGATAATACAGATGAATGGGATACCAGTAGAGAACTGCGTGTTACTTTGGTAGAGTTTATTGAGTTTAAAGATTTAGATACGGCTGTACAGAAAGGTATTTCTTCTACTGCATCTAGACAGTATCAAATGTTTGTTCAAGGTGACAGAGATATTGATAGATTGTTAGCTGAGAAGTCAGCAATGATGGGAGCCAAGGGTAGAGCATCAGATATGAATGATAAGCGACGTAATATCTTTGCGTCAGGTGACTCTGCTGTGTTAAATGCAGTTAACAGAAACAGTGCAGTAACTAATGATCCTTCAAGATTTAGATTCTGGAGACATCGACGATGAGTACACACCAACGAATGCCTGTATTAAGTTTGGCTGGTGGTGTTGGAAGACAAGCAGCTAACAAACGACTGCCAACAGAAGCTCAAGACCTAGACAATGTTCTTATTACTACAGAACGGTCAGCAGAAAAAAGACCGGGGCTTGAACACATTGCAGGATCAGATCAAGTTTATGTAGATCAAGCTACAGAAACAACAGATACTCCGGCTCCCGGATCCTTGTTGTTTAACTACCTGTCAGATGATACTACAAGGTATGTACCTGAAGAAGAAGATCGTATCTTTTTTAAATGGATCTCCCTTGATCAGGAAAATAGATACCTTATTGGCATTAATTATAGCCTAAGATTGACAAACTCTTTGAATTTAACTGCTGATGATAAGAGAAAATTCTTAACTGTTTGGAAGTTAAACAAAACATTAAAAAGAATGGAGCTTCAAGACTTTGATTTTGACTCTATTACTTTAGATCATTATAATTATATTGTTAATAGCCAAACAAGTAAGCTGGCAGAAGAAGTTCTTGAGTTTGCTTTGTTTGGTAGTGCTCTTATTCTTTTAAATAAATCTGTAGAAGCAGGCTATAGAGAAAATATGCGTCGTAATATTGACGGTACATATAAAAATACTGTAGTTGACTTAACTAACACAACTAAAAGAATGTATGCTTATGCTGCTGCAGGTGAAGGTTTTGCTGGGTTAGAATATTATGACTCAACTGGCGTTAAATCTACTAAAACTTTAGCTGGTGTGTCCGAGTTTGGTAATCAATTTGGAATACAACCTAGTCAATATGTATTTATTTTGTTTACTACGGCAGGAGTTGAGGTTGCTCGGTATCGTAATACAAAGTTTTTAGAACCTAACAAAACTGTTAACATTCCCGTAGATGATCTTGAGCTTATTAGTGGTACGGCTCCTGTTGTTACTGGTAATAATACTATTGAATACAAATTTAAAGTAGAAAAAAGAGTGCGAGATCTTCAGGGTCAAGCGGTTAAATATAGATCTTCATCGTTGCCTGATACAGTAGGTAAGAATCTAGTACCTATTAGTTTAACTACTCAATTAGATGCTTTAAATAACAATCCTATTGATAAACTTTTCGGCACGGAAAAGACTGTACACTTATTAGATAATACAGTTGGTTCTGATCCTGCCGGTAATGTTAAAGATGTATCTGCTGCTGTAACTGGTGATAAATACTACGGCGATAAGTTTTTTATTACCCGTGGATCTGTATTCTACAGTGTAGAACTTAATGAATATGATACTGCTAAAGAGCCCGGATCTTTACAGCCCTCCAATATTAATGCAGCTGATACATATGAAATTAATCTTTCAGATTTACAAGTTACACAAAAACTCCGACCCTTAAAATCTTTTAAAGCAACTGGTGTAGTAACTAATTCAGATAAAGAAATTACAAATGCTGGTACTGTACTTGATGCAGACGTAGAATTGTCAGATACTCCAGTCACTTTAGAAACCTTAAAGAATTTAATTGAAGGTGCTGGTGCTGATGCTACACTTAAGATTGATTCTTCTAACAATCGCATTTCTATTGTTGATGATTCAACAGAGAATCTTACGCTTACAGCTACGCATGAAAACTTTGCTGGTATTGTAGGTAATCAAAACTTTATTGACACCCTTGGCTTGACTAACTCTAACTCTAAGTCTATTAAAAGAATTGATAAAGATACAACTTTAAAATCTCTTACTGATTCAGAGGGTGCTCAATTAATTACAATCTCGGCTACGGCAGATCCTGCAGATAATCAAGCCGAAGGTATTAACGGTTTTATTCTTTATGAAGAACAAATAGCCAACAATGATGGCATTCAAGAGGATAGAATCCTACATTCTATTTCTAATAATGATTTACAAAGTATTGCTTCAGACTTTGATGCTGCAACCTTAGAAGATTTAGCAGGAATTATTTTTAACTCTACTAATGGTGAATATGTTTTATGTTATGCAGATAATTTTAAAGAAGTTGGATTTACGCATTTTCAAGATGGTTTTACAGTAATTGAAGACGGTGCAAGTGACAATAGTAATGGTGTGTTGATCATGACTTACAATGGTGGCAGCACTACAGGTAGAACTGCTGTGCTTGTACAAGATAAACTTAACGATACAAGTGCAACTTCTAATCTTAATGTAACGTATACTAAGACTGGAGACTTTGCTACCAAGATGGGCTTACGAAATTGCCTTAGAGACTACAAGTTGGTTGTTGAGGATAAGAATTTTAATGTTGCAACTCAAACAGATCTTGGTCAATCTATTGTATCTTTTCAAAATATCCCTGTTCCACCTGAAGAAGGCGATACTACTAAAGTAAATAGTGCTCATCATACATTGTTCTCTTTAGCTGAAGGTAGTAAGATTGTAACTGGAGTACAAAAGGTTACAAACGCTACAGTTGGGCAAAAAGGTAAGGGAAAGGTTTATGAATGTCGCGAAAGATTCTTTGATTTTGTACCCGGATTTTACAGAACTGTAAACGAACCGGGAGAAGGCTCGCCTTATTATGAGCCAGTCCGAGCAGAAGATGAGTTTTCTGTGCTTGATGAGCGTACTTGGCCCATTGTCCTTGACTTTGATGGTACTACAAACAAATGGAAACTAGTCACACCCAGCTGGTTGCCTAGGATTTCTGGCAGCAAACAAACTAATCCCGGTCCAAGTCCTCTTATTGGTAATACGTCATTAGAGAGACAGCGAAAGCCTATTAATGCTCTGACGGTATGGAGAAATAGGTTGTGGTTTGCTATTGATGACACAGTATTTTGCTCTGAGTTTGGTAATTTCTTTAATGTATTCTTAACAGATCCAAATACTATTGTAGATACAGATGTTATTGATATTAGATCTTCGGTTGATAAGATTTCTTCTATCAACAACATGATTGGATTCTATGATTTTCTGTTTATTAATACAGATAATGATATTCAGTTTGAACTTCAGGGTTCTGAGAACCAAGTAACTCCGTTTACTGCGGAGCTTTCCCCCACTACGTTCTATTCTACTGATCCATTCTCTAGACCACAGTTGTTGGGATCTCAGATCTATTTCTTTGCTCCTGAGAAAATTTATTTATACTACTCTACTGCTAATCAATCATCTATTACGCAGGCTGTAGAGACTTCAGCCCATGCTGAAGGCTATCTACCTGCTAGCTTTGGAGATATTACCACGGCTCCAACACAAGATATGATCGCTATGATTGATAAGAATGATCGTAACAATATTTATTTCTATACTAATAGATTCTCTGGTGACAAAGTGTTGCAAAATTCACTTCATAGATATATCTTTAGTGAGTCTTTTAAGGCGTGGGCATTAGAATCCTTTGATAACTATCTGTATATTGTAAATACGCAACCATTTAAAAAAACTACAGGTAGTAAACCTAACCACTATTTTGTATCTCGTACATTCTTAGAAGCAGAGAACAGTTCTGTACCGCGTTTGGATAATTTAATTCAAATGCAAATTCGTACTGACAATCCTGTTACAGGTGCTGTTGACGAATCTAATACATCTTACGATTCTGCCACAAATAAGACTACTATTATTCTTCCGTTTGCAGACGAAGAGATTGATACTGTGGTTCCTGTCAATACTTGGCCTACTGCTGGTCAAGCTATTGAGGCTGTAAATAATACAGAGAATGGTAAAAGAACTAGAATTGTTTTAGAAGGTGATTACAGTGATTTTGCTGCTACAGAAAATCAAGGTTTAATTATTGATGCTAATATTACAACAGAAGATAATCAAAGATTCTTACAAGAAACTGTTTTTGGAGAAGAAGACCAAGGATTCTTATACAATCCGCCAGAAGATGGCGTATCTAGTAGTATGTACTTTGGTAAAAAGTTTGATATGAATATTGAATTGTCTCCTCAACTTGTACGAGATAGGGAACAGAATGTTATTGATGGTGTTCTTAACTTAAGAAGCATCTCAACTAGATACGATAACTCTGGTGAGTATGACATTGTTGTTCAAAAACGAGGAGAAGAAACGGCTCGCAGTGTAACTACTAAGCGAGATCCGTTCTACAAAGAGGGATTGTATGGTCAAACTAAGTTAGATCAGATTATTCCTGTTACAAATGAAGGTGAGTTCTTAGCCAAAGTGTTTGGCGACTCAGAATCTACACGGGTATTTATTAAGAGTAATAGCTTTACCCCGTGTAACATTACACATATTGAGTTTAAGGGTATCTTTAAACAAACCTATAGGTCCACACAAAACTAAGGAGTTAATATGGCTAGTAGAGTACAGAAAAGACGCGGTACAAAGGCAGAACATGAAGCCTTTACCACTGGAGCGGCAGGAGAACTGACCGTAGAAGTCCCCAGCACAAGAGCTTCAGCAGGAGCTTCGATTGCCCCTAGTGCAATTCACGTTCATCACGGTGATGGTGCAACAGGTGATAGATTTTCTAGTGACTTAGAGCTTACCAGACAAACTCCTTTGTGGATTGACGAGCAAGCATTCTTGGCTAAGATTACTGGGTGGGTAGCTATTAATGATGATGGCAGCTCAACCAGCGAGACTGCTATTGGTACAGTAAGTCCAGATGCTGTCCCTAACAAATGGTATTATAAGTGGCAAGAAATCTCTCTTGGAAATTTAGCAACTACAGGTGTGGCTCAGGTTGCTAGAATCCAAGTAAATGGTGCGGCTGCTGTGGTTTCAGAAGGTTCTAATGATACTATTGCTCTTACAATTGTAGACTCTACAAATACTTATCAAAGTATTAGTGCTGTAAATGTAGACAATGGACACAATGCAAACACTACAGCTACTGCTCTTAGAAATGCTATTGCTGCTATCTCTGGCCCAGCTGCAGATTATACTTTGGGTTCTGTTACAGATGATGGAGCTAACTCATATTTTGATGTTACTTGTAATACCAAAGGATTTAGAAAACATCCTGTTGTTACTGTAGGTTCAGGTATTGGTACTCAAACTGTAACGGTAACTATCACAACCGAAGGTGATGAGTTTGTTCCTTTGTCCTATGGCAATGCAAATGGCAATGATTTAAAACGAAGATCTAATCCTGCTGGAGACTCTAACCATACGTTTATGGCGGTTAATCTTTGTGAATTAAGAAACACCAAAGACTATCTTGGACCCGGACTTAGAATTGTAGCCCAATCTGCTAACAGCGGAACAGGCTCATATCCTGATAACTACAGAGTTATGCCCATTGGTGGTTCAAATACTTACAGCACTAGCACTGGATTGCCTGCTGTTACAGGTACGGGTACAGTACAGGTAGAACAGATTGTAGAAATTAGAGAAAGACGGAAACTTAAGATTGCTTCTTCTTCTCC
>VMHT01058430.1_pt1 | contig 10107 bp, 11 predicted proteins | sample 4693611 | NCBI WGS metagenome assembly VMHT01 (sample SAMN12280063, study PRJNA550983) | marine metagenome | isolation source: seawater sampled from same location over 5 years 0.02-0.2 micron viral filtrate | place: USA: collected off the coast of southern California halfway between the port... ...
CACGATGAACCATATTTTCAGTTAGACAATAATCCAGTTTTCAAACTGCGTTGTCGGTTATTTGAATATAGCTCTGAAGTTCTTGATACTGATATCAGTGCGATTGATGTGATTGAAGACAATTTATCAACTGACACTATGACAACTCAATTTACTCTGGAGATGGAAACTGCAACAATTGACGCACTGAACCTAGAAAATGAGTTTGGTAGACTCATTTACAATACTGATGGTGATGATATCGTGGCATTAGAAACAAGTGACATGACCACCTCTGCTGGTGTCCTTCTTGCAGAAACAGGAGAGTTCTTGATACAAGAGACATATATAATAGGTGATGGAAGCACCACTAGTGATGGAAACGTAGATACAATGGCACAGAATGAATTGTTTGAAGATGAAGATGGAACATTTGGGGCGACGGCTTCGGAATCTGTATTAGACTTCTCAGAAAATAATCCATTTGGTGACGTAGGAGGATAATTTATAATGTTAGGACAACAATTTTACCATGAAACAATCCGAAAAATAATAGTAGGGTTTGGCACAACATTTAATAATATTAGTTTAGTTAGGAAAGACGGCTCTGGTAATGTTGCACAGTCTATGAAAGTTCCTCTTGCGTATGGTCCTAGAGAAAAATTTCTAGTGAGACTTCGGTCTGATGCTGATTTATCAAGTAAGGTTGCGATAACACTTCCTAGAATTGGTTTTGAGATTCAAAACTTATCGTATGACCCATCTAGAAAATTAAGTCGTGTTCAGAAGTTTAAAAAAATTAAAGGTGATACGAGCAGAAAATTAGATACTCAATTCATGCCTGTCCCTTATAATTTAGAGATTGTTTTATACGTCCTAGCAAAACAGTCTGACGATGCATTGCAGATTGTTGAGCAGATTTTACCATTCTTTCAACCAGACTACACCATTACAATTAACGATATGGCTGACATGGGAATCAAAAGAGATGTTCCTATAGTTTTGAATAGCATATCATACGAGGACAACTATGAGGGTGAGTTTGAACAACGAAGAGCATTAATATATACCATGAACTTTACATGTAAATTCTACTTGTATGGCCCTGTTACTTCCAGTAACGTCATTAAGACTGCTCAAGTTGATCAATACACCGATTTACCTGATCAATCTCCCAAAAGAGAACAAAGGTACACCGTCACACCTAAACCATTCAGTGCAGACGCTGATGATGATTTTGGTTTCAATGAGACGACATCGTTCTTTGAAGATGCCAAAAACTTCAATCCTGTAACTGGACAGGATGAAGAGGATGAAAATTAAATATGTCTGATAAAACTATTGATGAAGCCTTAGGAATTAATCCTGACCCCGAAAAAAGAGAGTGGGAGTATGATGGAGATGGAACTAAAATTTATAAAGTAGAAGAGGGATTTAAATCTAAAACGCAATATCCATTTAAGACCCCTGCTCAAGATTTAGTTAACTCTGGCCAGTGTCCGACAGAAAAATCTAAAAGTGAGATTACTAGTCACCAAGATTATGGTGATTTAAATGATGCGGAGAAAGACTATGAATACCAACGACAAAACTTCTACAATCTGGTCGAAAGAGGAACGGATGCAGTGGAAGGCATTTTGGAGCTCGCCAAAGAATCGGACCATCCACGAGCATACGAAGTCGCAGGGAACCTTATTAAACAAGTGGCTGAAGTCACTGAAAAACTTGGTGACCTTCAAGAGAAAATGAAAAAACTCAAAGAGGTTCCAAACAACGCACCTAAAAATGTTACTAATGCTTTATTTGTAGGGAGTACTGCTGAGTTGCAAAAAATGTTAAAAGAGAAATAACATGGCTGATCAAAATCAATATCTTGGCAATCCAAACTTAAAGAAAACAAATACTCCTGTTGAGTTCACAAAAGATGATATCAAAGAATATCATAAGTGTGCTGAAGACCCTCTTTATTTTATAGAAAATTATGTGCAAATAGTCTCACTAGATAAGGGACTTGTTCCGTTTGAAATGTATGGCTTTCAGAGGGGTATGGTTTCCACTATGCACGACAACAGGTTTTCTATTTTTAAATTACCTAGACAGTCTGGGAAATCAACTACCATCATCAGTTACCTTCTGCACTATGCATTGTTCAACCAAAATGTAAACATTGCTGTTCTTGCAAACAAATCGTCAACTGCGAGAGATATTTTAAGTAGGTTGCAACTTGCATATGAAAACCTCCCTAAGTGGATGCAACAAGGTATCATAGCTTGGAACAAAGGTAACATAGAGTTAGAGAACGGCAGTAAAATTATTGCAGCAGCCACATCCTCAAGTGCTATTCGAGGAGGTTCATATAATATTATATTTTTGGACGAGTTTGCGTTTGTTCCATCCAATGTCGCAGAGCAGTTCTTTGCTTCTGTTTACCCGACAATTACCTCTGGTCAAAATACTAAAGTTATTATAGTGTCCACACCACACGGTATGAATATGTTCTATAAGATATGGGTGGACGCACAAGAAAAAAGAAATGATTACATCCCGATTGATGTTCATTGGAGTGAGGTGCCAGGCAGAGATGAGGCATGGAAAAAAGAAACAATACGAAATACCTCTGAGTCACAATTTAATTCAGAGTTTGAGTGTGAGTTTTTAGGCTCTATTGATACTTTGGTAAGTCCAGTGAAACTAAAACAGTTGACTTACAGAACGCCCATACATTCACACGCTGGAATAGATGTTCATGTTCGACCAGAAAAAGACCGCACCTATATGTTGACTGCTGATGTTTCCAGAGGGACCGCAAATGATTACTCAGCATTTCTAGTATTTGATGTTACAGAAATACCATATAAAGTTGTTGCAAAATTCAGAGACAACGAGATAAAACCGTTACTCTTCCCGACTAAAATACATGAGGTTGCAAAGGCATACAACAATGCGTATGTCATGGTTGAAGTAAATGATATCGGTGAACAGGTTGCAAACACTTTACAGTTTGATTTGGAGTATGAGAACCTAGTTATGGCTTCCATGCGTGGCCGTGCAGGCCAAGTCCTTGGAGCAGGCTTCTCTGGTGGTAGAGCGCAATTGGGAGTAAGAACAACTAAAGCTGTAAAAAAGATTGGTTGTTCAAATCTCAAGCAATTAATTGAGGATAGTAAACTTATAATAGAAGATTATGACTGTGTAAATGAACTATCTACTTTTATTATCAAAGGTGCGTCATACGCTGCTGATGATGGGTGTAACGATGATTTAGTTGCATGTATGTTTATGTTTGGGTGGGCGACAGACCAAACTTATTTCAAAGAGTTAACCGACAACGATATACGAATGACTATGATGAAAGAACAACAAGATATGTTAGAACAGGATATGGCTCCATTTGGATTCATAGTAAATGGTGTTGATGATCCTTTTGAAGATGAGATAGATGAGTATGGAACACGATGGACATCTGTGGTTAGAGACTACAAAACAAACTGGTAAAAAGTCTAAATAAATTCAATTAAGTCATTATCAACTTTGATAGAACAGTTTGAACATAAAATTTTTGATTCACTTATTAAATGAAATATTTCTTTTCTACTTTCGTTATTCGTGCCTACTCTTTTTGTAAGTTTACGAATTTCAGAATCATGGGGGTAAAATTTTAGACAAATAGTTTCACTTTCACCGCAATGAACACAAGATTTGTCTGCTAGAATCTCATTTAGTAAAACGATTCTTTTGCGATAGTTTCTGCGAGCTACTTTTTTTATAGTCTCTTTATATTTTTTATAGTGTTCATTCATAATATTATTTATAAGTTATAACACTTATAAACAACATGTTTTAGGAAATCAAATATTATAAATATTCTAAAATACCACAACAAGACTTCGGTAAAGGAGTAAAGAGATGAGTTTTTTAAAGTCTCCGGGCGTTCTCGTAAAAGAAATTGATCTTACAACAATCGTCCCATCAGTGTCAACATCTATTGGTGCTATTGCTGGTGCCTTTGAAAAGGGCCCAGTTGGTTCAATCGTAACTCTTGGTACAGAGGACGATTTAGTAAAGATTTTTGGTAAACCTCAAAATACTGGTAATCAGTTTGAAACATTCTTTACTGCTGCTAACTTTCTTCAGTATTCAGACCAATTAAAAGTAGTTCGTGCTGAGTCTGGTGTAACTAATGCTATCGCATCTGGAACATCATTCATCATTCGTGATGATGACCACTATGAATCATCATTTAAAGATGGTCAAGCTTCTGTTGGTGAGTGGGCAGCGAGAACTGCTGGAACACACGGTAACTCATTAGGTGTTTCGATTTGTGCTAACGCAACGGCATATGAAGAGACAGCAGTAACAACGACAAGTGCTGAGGAAGCTCTGGGTCAAACTGTCATTAGTGTGACTGATGGAACAGTTTTCACAATTCATGATATTGTTAACTTTGGTGAAGCACTAGGGTTTGAATATCAAGTAACAGCAGCAAATGCTTCCACGATTACAATTAAATTGAAAGATGACCCAAATGGTGCCGGTCTTCAAAGCACAATCGCAACTGCAACAAACATTAGACGCCGTTGGAGATTTTATGATTTGTTTGATGGTGCGCCTGGCACATCAACGTATGCAACACAAAATAAAAGAGGCACGCAAGATGAAATTCACATTGTTGTCTACGACCAACTTGGAGAAATAAGTGGATTTTCTGTAGAGAGTGATGGTAATAGAACAAACGCTGTTTTAGAAACATTCGCAAACCTCTCTAAGAACCCAAGTGCAAAATCACCTCAAGGCGATAGTGTCTACTACGCTGACAAAATTTTCAGACAGTCTAGTTTTGTTTACTGGATGGACCACAATACAGCTGGAACAAACTGGGGGACAGACTTCACTGGTGTGACAAGTCAGATAGTCATAGAAGATGGTGGAACAGATGGTGCTGGAACAGACGCCGGAGACAACATCGTTCTTGATGGCACAGACAGCGGAAGATCAAACGAAAACGGTAGAATTGAACTTGAGGTAGGTGGAACTTCATACGCTGCTTTAGATACACCAACCACAACTAATCTGAAAAATGGAACTGACGATTATGCGGTGACTGCTGCTGAACTTGAAACAGCTTACGAAAAGTTTGAAGACACAGAATCAGTTGATGTTAACCTAGTTCTTGGTGGTCGAGGTGGTGGTGCTGGTGACAGTGCAGCCACACAAGACACACACGCCACTATGTTAACTGCTCTTGTTGAAACAAGACGGGACTGTGTTGCGTTTGTATCACCGCACAGGTCAGCAACGGTTGGAGTTTCGAGTTCAACCACCGCAACAGACAACGTGATAGATGCATTTGACTTGTGTCCCTCATCCTCATTTGTTGTCTTCGATAGTTCTTACAAACAAATGTATGATAAGTACAATGATGTGTTTAGATTTGTGCCAATGAATGGTGATACTGCTGGTCTTTGTGCTTTCACTGACCAAGTTGCAGACACATTCTTCTCACCCGCTGGATTTAACAGAGGTAATGTGAGGGGTGCGATTAAACTTTCTTACAATCCTAAAAAATCTGAGAGAGACAGACTTTATCGGGCAAGAGTTAACCCAGTGGTTGACTTTCCAGGCCAAGGTGTGGTTCTCTTCGGTGATAAAACTGCCCTTGCTAAACCAAGTGCGTTTGACAGGATTAACGTGAGAAGATTATTCTTACTACTTGAAGATGCAATCTCAACTGCTGCTAAGTTTTCTCTCTTTGAGTTCAACGATGAATTTACTAGGGCTCAGTTCAGAAATCTTATTGAACCGTTCTTGAGAGAAATTCAAGGCCGAAGAGGTATATTTGACTTTAGAGTGGTTTGTGATGATACGAATAACACTGGTGAGGTTATAGACCGAAATGAGTTTATTGGTGACATCTTTATCAAACCAGCCAGATCAATCAACTTCATTACTCTTAACTTTGTTGCGGTTCGCACAGGTGTTGAGTTTAGTGAGGTCGTAGGACAATTTTAAGGAGTAACTTCACATGGCAGCAATAGATGATTTTAAAGCAAATTTACTTGGTGGGGGAGCTCGAGCAAACCAATTCAGAGTTACCATCACGCCACCAGCGGGAATTGCTATCGGGTTAGATGTTCGTAGAACGTCATTTCTCGTAAGAGGGTCTAATCTTCCAGGCCAAACTTTAGGTGAAATTGTGGTTCCGTTTAGGGGTAGACAGATTTATATCGCCGGTGACAGAACCTTTGAGGAAACTTGGTCTACAACTTTCTTGAATGATACGGACTTCATGATTCGTAACGCAATGGAATTGTGGATGAATGGTATTAATGATCTTGCCGATGGCACAGGAACAAGTGCTCTCGCAGACTATCAAACTGATTTACAGGTTGAACAGTTAGATAGAGATGATACGATTCTTAAAACATACATTTTCAGAAGTGCATGGCCAACAACTGTCGCACAGATTGACTTGACATCTGATACGGCAGATGCGATTGAAGAGTTTGAAGTTACTTGGAGATATCAACACTTTGAGGCTTCTGGCGTAAACTTCTAATTCTTAACCTACTAAATATAAGAATTAGTAGGAGTTATTATGGCTGAACTTTTTGGATTCAAAATTAGTAGAAAAAAAGAGGAGGAGGACATTGTATCTTTTACAAGTCCTTCCTCTGATGACGGCACCCTTGATATTCCAGGCGGTGGATTTTACAGTTCTGTTCTTGACACAGATGGTCGAGACAGAGCTGACATTGACTTAATTAGACGATATCGTGATATAGCACAGCAAGCAGAATGTGATACTGCGATTGAAGACATTGTTAACGAGGGTATCGTATCTAATGAAAGTGATATTTCAGTTCAAATTGTTTTAGATCACCTACCATACCCAGATAGAATCAAAAGAAAAATTAGAGAAGAGTTTGAAGAGGTTTTGAGACTTTTAAGATTTGAGGAAAAGGGTCATGACCTTTTTCGTAGATGGTATGTTGATGGTAGAATTTACTTTCATAAAATTATCAATTCTAAAGCTCCTAAAAATGGAATAGCAGAAGTTAGATATATTGACCCGACTAAAATAAAGAAAGTTCGTCAAGTAAAAAAAGATAAAGACCCTAAAACAGGCGTGGACTTCATAAAAAAAATAGAAGAATTTTATATGTACAGCGATAAAGGCATAGAACATGCTGGTCATAGTGTGCATGGTCCAAACCAAGGTATCAAGATAACATCTGATGCCATCACTTATGTTCCATCTGGTTTGATTGATGGTAACTCTGGTAGAGTTTTATCTTATTTACAGAAAGCAATTAAGCCTGTCAATCAGTTGAGAATGATTGAAGACTCTCTGGTAATATATCGTATATCAAGGGCCCCAGAACGAAGAATTTTTTACATTGATGTCGGTAATCTACCAAAGATAAAAGCAGAACAATATCTCAAAGATGTGATGAACCGTTATCGTAACAAGTTAGTGTATGATGCGTCAACTGGTGAAATACGAGATGACAGAAATCACATGAGTATGTTGGAAGACTTCTGGCTCCCACGAAGAGAAGGTGGTAGAGGAACAGAGATTACAACATTGCCGGGTGGTCAAAATCTAGGTGAGATTGATGATATTGTTTATTTTCAGAGAAAACTGTTTAGGTCATTGAATGTCCCTATCTCAAGACTAGAGGCAGAGTCAAACTTTAGTTTGGGTAGAGCCACAGAGATTACAAGAGACGAGTTAAAGTTTACCAAGTTTGTTCAGAGAATACGAAAGAAGTTTACACCGCTCTTCACTGACATTCTAAAAACACAGTTGTTGTTGAAAAATGTTATATCGTTGGACGATTGGAAGTTGATGCAAGAGCATATTCAGTATGACTTCTTGGCAGACGGTCACTTCGCAGAATTGAAAGACTCTGAACTTCTGAATGAGAGAATGAACAACTTGGGAACGATTGAGTCATACATCGGCACATTCTTCAGTAAAGAGTATGTGATGAAAAAGGTGTTGCGTATGACAGACAACGAAATTGATGAGATGCAAAGACAGATTAACAAAGAAGCTGGTCTTGACCCAGAGGATGGTGGTGTTGATATTCCACAAAGCACGGATGGCATTACACGATACCCATCACAAGGTGGTGAAGTATTACCGGCAGATGATATCGCAAAATATGATGGTCAAGAAGTAGAAGATGATTAGGAGAAATAAATGTCTAGAAATATTATTGATAGTATTGCGTCAGGTGAGAACTTAGAAGCTGAAGCACACTTTAGTAACTCTATGGTTGATAAGGTCGGTAAAGCTTTAGAAATTAAACGTCAAGAGTTAGCAGGCGCTTTTGTAAATCAAGGGACAAAAAATGAAGAGGATTGAGGAACTTTATCAAAACACAGTTTTTGAGAAAGATGAACACAAAAAATCAACAGAATACAAAAAATTGTCTCCAAAAATGAGAAATGCAGTGGATTCTATCTTTAAAATTATGGATGCTAAACCTTCAGATTTCCTAAATACTTTTGAAAAAACTATAAAAGAAGTATCAAAAAAATTCAGAGTTCCCGAAAAAGAGCTTATGAAGTATTTTGAAAGAGAAATGTTAAACATATAGGAGTAGAATATGTCATTTAAAACTTTAAGAAATGCTGGTACAATTTCAGCTGCAACACTTGGCGATGACGCTGCTCATGATGTAGATATTGGTAAACTTAGTATGTCAACATCTTTTAGAGTTACAGAGTTTGGCGGTCAAGATGTTTTTTTTCTTATTTCTGAAGACTATTCCACAGTAACCAGTTCAAATGGATTTTACTTAAAAGCAGGAACATCAACAACTGTAGTGCCTTCAGTAAGGCCTCGTTCTGCTGTTGAGTCACCTGTAACTTTAAATGGGACAGATGATAGTTCTACGGATGCGGGAAGCCAAATTTTGTTGGAAGAAGGAACAGTTGGTGCTGAATATGACGATGGTTCATATTTAGTTTTTGATCACGATCCTACTGGTTATCGTATTTCAGTAATTAACGAAACCGCTAGTAGTGATGGTGCTGTTTATATCGAAGAAGTCACACAAGGACATCCAGGCGCATAGGGGATAACCATGAAACTTATAGCAGAAGCAATTGAAAACGTAGAGTACATCACCGAGGAAAAAGATGGTAACAAAAGTTATAAGATTCGTGGTGTTTTTATGCAAGGGGATATCAAAAACCGAAATGGTAGAGTGTATCCGATGCAAGTATTGACAAATGAAGTTAAGAACTATAACAGAAAATTTGTTAATGAGAACAGAGCATATGGAGAGTTGGGACATCCAGAAGGCCCAACAGTAAATTTGGAGAGAGTTTCACATCTTGTTACCGAATTATATCCAGACGGTAAGAATATAATGGGTGAAGCTCGAATCTTAGATACTCCAATGGGGAAAATCGTCAAGACTTTGATGGACGAAGGAACCAAATTAGGAGTATCGTCTAGAGGTATGGGAAGCTTGGACGAGAGGGACGGTGCCAAGTATGTGAGAAACGATTTTTACCTTGCGGCAGCAGCGGATATTGTTGCCGATCCTTCTGCACCTAGTGCGTTTGTGCAGGGTATTATGGAGGGTAAAGAGTGGGTTTGGAATCACGGTTCTTTAATTGAAGCCCACGTTGCGGAGGTAAAAAGAAGTTTTGATGCTAAGAAGCGTCGAAGACAAGCGAATGAAGCTGCTTTAGCTTTTGCTAAGTTCCTCAAGAAATTATAATTTATAAATATATTTAACAAAAAAGGAGACTTCCTATGTCTGAATTAGACCAAACAATTGAAGAGCTCGAAGCGGAGGTTCTTGCAGAACTCGAAGAAGCCGCTCATGATGCTCCTACAAAGGGGTCTGTTGCAGCAGAACCAATAAAGAAAGTTAAAAAAGTGGGCCCACCTCAATCTGACGAAATGCAAGATGGTGGTGATCCCGTTGTAGAACCAGATGACCCAGATTCCCCAACAGATGTTGCGGCGGATAAATCAAAAGAAATATCTGGTGACGCACAACAAAAAGGAGAAGGGAAACCAGACCCCATGAAAAAGATTAAAAAAGTCAAAGAAGGTTATTCGGATCAAGAAATTCGTCAACTTTGTCATTCTAAGGACCACGA
>VMHT01073065.1_pt1 | contig 10107 bp, 14 predicted proteins | sample 4693611 | NCBI WGS metagenome assembly VMHT01 (sample SAMN12280063, study PRJNA550983) | marine metagenome | isolation source: seawater sampled from same location over 5 years 0.02-0.2 micron viral filtrate | place: USA: collected off the coast of southern California halfway between the port... ...
ACATATTTATTTCTTGAATGAAATCATTTAAATTAATATCTCTATACATATAAAATGGAATTATATAAATCTGAAGTATCCGTTGAATTAAAACAATTTCTACAAATAAAAGATATCATACATACAGATTGTGATCTATACAATAAAGATACAGGAGAACTTATTTTTTGTTTCAAAAAGAATGTTATTCCAAAAGAACTCTATGATATTGACAAGAAAGTAATAAAATATTCTAAAACTTATTCTACGAACAGAGGGGATGCTGCTGGAACTACAACAAAAGAAGGAGTCCTCAAAGGAATGGAAAATTGGACTAATTATCCCGTAGATGTTGTTGATAAAGATGGTAATACTCTCCCTCAAAATCATAATCAATCTACTTCATTCATTAAAATGAAAAATGGAGAAATAAACAAAAGAAAAAAAAGTAATCAGGTAATGTCTAATTCTATCGGGGGATATGATAAATCAAATGTTTATCCTTGTAGATTAACACATTGGACTCAGAAACATTTAAAAGAGTACGAAACAGTCTTCCCAATATGTGAAAAAGTTTCTGATTTATATTTTAGTTATTGTCCTGATAAATGGTTAAGACAATATAATAAATATGAAAATAGCCCTCCTCAATTTACAATCCCAGATACTAACTTCTCTACTTTAACTATTAACTGTGATTTTCAAACAGCTACTCATAAAGACTCGGGTGACTGTAAAGATGGTATGACTTGTTTTACTGTGAAAGATCTTGACAATTTTGAAGGAGGAGAATTATGTTTTCCCACATATAATGTTGGAATTAATATTCGTGAAGGAGATCTTTTAATATTTAATCCTCATGTAATTCATTGTAATAATTTACTAACTAAAAATGGTAGAATGTCTCTTGTTTTTTATCTAAGAGAAAAAATGGATAAATGTAATTAATGCTCTTTTGTTAAAATTTGAAAAACGAAATCAAGAATTATTACAACAACAAATCAACTTATAATGGACTCCTCAACTACGAATGCTTCCGTTGAACTCATTCCAGGAATGGATAAACTACTTGAATATATGAAAAATCAAGACAAGAAAATCAAAGAACTACAAGAGCAGAACAAGAAACTCAAAGAAGATATTACAAATCATCCAGATTTTGAGGAAATCGCAACAGACTGGTATGAAAGACATAATTGGATGGTTGATAAGGATGAATTTACAGAACTCAAAGAAGAGAACAAGAAACTCAAAGAAGAGATCAAGAAACTCAAGAATGACCTACGACTATGTGCTGATGGTCTTATTCCTCAGGGAATGGTGGGTGGAATAGTAGAATGTGAAAGAGAAAAGAGGCATAAAGCAGAAGAAGAAAACAAGGAACTCAAAAAGGCTCAAGAAGTTCCTGATGGAGTGATTCAAGCATTCAGAGGTCTCACTAGCAATTGGTGGGAAGATGAAAAACAATACTATGAAGAAAACTTTGATATCAAAGAAAAGTATGACGAGGAACCTGATGAGATTCCAACTAAATATCTGAATGGTTGTATTTATACTGATCTTCGTATTGTTGAAGATTGGTTGTCAGAAGGAAAGTATGAAAAGTATGAAGAAGAAGAATCAGAAGAAGAAGAACAATAAAAAATCATCTAAACATTAAAATCTTTTTTTTATTATATGAAAATTGCTATTCTTATTCCATCAACTACAAATCAAAGAGATTGGAATTGTATTACTGAAACTTATCTTTACAAGAGCATCATTTCATTTGTCGGAAAATATAATCCCGATTATCAATATAAATTTTATATTGGTGTAGATACAGATGATAAAATATACTCCGTTCAATCACATAAAAATAAAATATATGAACTATGTAGAGAACTAAATGTCGGAATACAATTCTATCCAATTGACAAAAATACTCACAAGGGATATCTCAGTATTATTTGGAATACTCTTTATAAGAAGAGCATTGAAGAGAAGAATGATTACTTCTGGGTTACTGGAGACGACATTATATACAACAGTGATGGCTGGTTGGATAATTGTATTAATGCTCTTGAAAAAACAAAAGGAATCGGTTGCTCAGGATGTTTCAATGGAAACAATAGAATATTAACTCAATTTTTAATCACAAAGAAACATTATGATATTTTTAGTTATTGTTATCATCCTCATATCAAGAACTGGGGAGTAGATGACGTATTACATTTTACATATGCTCCTGCTTTTTTAAATATCTGTGAAGGACAGTGTATCAATGCTGGCGGAGATCCAAGATATGAAATAGATTTTTCATACAAACAAAAAATAGAAAGTATTATTAAAGAAGAAAGAGATAAATTATTTTACTACATTAATCATAATGGAGGACTACAATATTATCTCGGCAATCAAGGAAAAGCAACAAAACGAAAAGGGAGCAGGTCACGAAAGTCCCTTAAAACCGATTGACAGATTAATTGTAAAAGTTGATAAACTTTCTCTTGAAGTCACTTCAATTAAAAGAGATATGAGAATAATTATTGACAATATAAATCATCAAGAGAATCAACAGAATAAAGGATGGTGGTATTAGTTCATTTTATTCAATTTTTATGGATTAAAGAATTATTTTCTTAGTAATATATATGATTAAGGTTCTTGAACTATTCAGTGGAACAGGTTCTGTAGGAAAATGTTGTAATCAATTAGGTTGGGAATCGATATCAGTTGATATGATATTACCTGCTGATCATAAAGTAGATATTATGGATTTTGATTATAAACAATATCCAAAAGATTATTTTGATATTGTGTGGGCTTCTCCTCCATGTACGAACTATTCTAAACTTCAAGATAGTTGGTTGGGTAGAATGAGAAAAGGAGAACTATATACAAAAGAAATTCAAGAAAAAGAAATGAATGAAGATGATAAATTAGTTTTAAAAACTTTTGAGATAATTGATTATTTTAATCCTCAATATTGGTTTGTTGAAAATCCAGCATCATCTAAAATGAAAGATAGAATATTCATGAAAGATAAACCTTTTTATTTAGTTGATTATTGTATGTATAGTGATTGGGGATATAGAAAGAGAACTAGAATATGGACTAATAAAAAAGATTGGGAGAATAAACTATGTAATAAAAAATGTGGTAATATGGTTGGAAGTCTTCATAAAACTAATTTAGGTAATACAGAAAGAATTAAGAGAGTTTCGGGATATAGGACAAATCAACAAGATAGATATAGAATACCCGAAGATTTAATATTTTCATTATTTATGGATTAAAGAATTATTTTCTTAGTAATATATAATATGACAGATCTCCCTTGTATATCAATATTAACTCCTGTTTTTAATCGTAGCAAATGGTTTCCCCTGATGATTGGTAATTTAGTTCATCTTGATTATCCAAAAGATAAACTTGAATGGTGTATTTTAGATTCACACGATAAAAAAGATAAAGAGTGGGATAAATTATTTAAGTCTCATAAAGAAATCAAAGAAGTTGAGAGACTAACAGGTATTAAAATTAATTATCAGTTCAATACGAATAGTATGTCAATCGGTGTAAAGAGAAATAAACTTGTAAAACAAGCAACTCATAAAATCTGTGCTAATATGGATTCCGATGATGCTATGCTTCCTCCTTGGTTAAAACATTCAATAGAAGTAATGAGAACCGATAAAAGATGTTCTCTTGTAGGAACTCCTGAAATGACTTTCTGCTTTCCTCATCTTGATTATAAGATTACTGGTATTGCTTGTCCTGAGAAACGAATGATTCATGAAGCAGCTATGGTATTCACAAAGAAACATCATAGATCTATGGGAGGATTTAAAAAATCTTCTCAGGGTGAAGGGGTTGGGATGATTGATTTTAACGAAAATAAATGTCTCAAAACTTCAGCTGATAAATGTATTATCTGTATATGTCACGATGAGAATACAATTGATAAATCAAGATTTTCTAACAACTCAAAAGATGATATTGTTTTAGGTGGTCCGATTAAAGATATTATTCAAAAAATTATTTAAACAAAAATCTAGTATTATTAATAAAATGGACGAAAATCTTGCCGATAAAATTAGAAAAAACAGAGAATCATTTGGAAAGACTGTAAAAGACTCTTCACTGGGTGTATATGTCAAGAACATTAAAAAGATAAGTGGGATTATGAATGAAGGAGAAATTAAAGGTGGTGCTGATTGGTTAGATCCAATGAATAATGTATTGAAAAAATTGGAAGAAAGAGGGTTAAACTACACAACTGTTAGAAATTATCTCAATTCTATTCTATTATATTTATTTGTATTATCTGATGATTTGGAAGAAAAAGGAAAGTATGATACATTAATCAAAGGATATGAAAAAGAAAGAGACAAACTTAATCTTCAGTATGAAGATTTAAATGCTTCGGGAGCATGGACTTCTAATCAAGAACAAAATATGCTTTCAAAAGAAGAACTCTGTAAAGTTATTACACAGATTGGAAATGAAATTAAACAACAAAATCTCAAAAAAACACTCGTAATAAATATTAAACAAAAAGGACTTCTCCAAGCATATTTACTTCTCAATATTCACAGCCAACTTCCAATGAGAAATGAACTCGGTCATTGCCTTGTTATGAAGAAAAGAGAATACAATAAAGAATCAGAAGAAAATAAAAATAAACTTAATTACCTCATTATTGAAAAGAATAAAATGTTCTTCTCATTAAACGATTATAAAACAAATAAAACTTATCAGGAGAGATACATTGAAGTCCCTGCTCCTCTCAAAAAGACTATTAGATTTTATCTCAGATTTTTTCCTGGTGATAAATATCTATTAGCAAAGTTTGATGGTTCTGCTATTGGATCTAATAATGTTTCTCAACTCTTAACAAAACAATTCAAGAAAAGAATTGGAAAGAGTGTCAGTACGACTCTCCTTAGAAAACTTTATCTGTCAGAAAAATATTTACCTGTAAAAGAACAACTACAAACTGATAATCTCAATATGGGACACTCCGCAGGGAGTGCTTTAAAATATTATGTTAAGAAACCTCCTTGTCAAAAGGAAGTTGAAAAAATGAATGATTTAGTTGAGGCTTCTTAATCTTTCTTTTCCAAATATTAACAACTTCTAAATCTTCCTTTTCATTTAATGCTGTAATCCATTCATATTCTCTGTATTCTAATTCTTTTCTTGAATTACAGGGGAACTTCTCCAGGATTCCTGTTTCATATTCTTCCTGAATTATAATATCAAATGATGTTCTATAATTCCTCACTAATAATGGACTTGCCTGTCCCATATATGCTTTGTAGTCATATCTGTGATCCGCCATTCTTTTTGAAAATCTCATTCTAGAACATCCGACATATATTCTGTTGTGTTTTCTATCATACATATAGTAAATATATCCATCCTTGTACCTCTCATCCTCAGTTTCGTTTTTAACGTCAGTCATTAATCTTGTTTCGTTAATTATCTTTAAATCAAAATTTGAAAAATGAAATTAAAGATTATTAATTCAAATATTACATTATCACAAAATGCCGAACTGGTGCTACAACTATATCACAATTGGGTTCAATGCCGACAGAGTATCTAAAATGAGTCCGAAGAGGACACAAGCACAAACTCAGGAACACTGGGATACTTGGATGAAAATCAGACAGTTCTGTGAAAGGTCAGAAGACGAAGATTATAAAAATTTAGATTATGACGATTATGACGAGAACATTCCATTTCCTGATGGATTATTTCAATCAACCGTTCCGTTGGCGGGACCGTATGATTATGATGAAGCAAACGGCAAATGGGGAACTAAGTGGGACGTTCAACCGAAAGATACTCAAGTTTGTGCTTATATGATTTCTGGTGACATTTACGGAAGTGTTGAGTTCTCTTTTAGAACTGCTTGGTCTATTCCTGAGGATTGGGCTGATGCTCTTGTTGATATGGGATTTGATGTCAAAATACACGGTGATGAAGAATCAGATGTAGAGATTATTTATCATAACAGATCATTCTACGATTTTCAGAGACATCATATTTGTGATGAAATTTTCAATACATTTGTAGAATATTGTCACGGACTTCATATTATTGTTGATTCAGATCCCTGTCCGTTTGATTTCATTAGATGTTTCCATCCCGAAGACTTAGTAGCAATAGATGTAGATTTCGGAGAAGCAATTAGGGACGAGGTCTCCGATAATCTATATAATCATTATGAACATCACATAGAAAATGATTGGGAGCAATACTATGAAGACTACGATCCAGAAGAGTATCTTGAATGTGAAAAAGAAATACAAAAAAAGATGGATCATCTAGAAGCAATTGAAAGATGTGTCAAAAAAGGATTGATTACTGAGGCAGAATATATTGAGGAATGTAATGAACTCAAAGTATAATCACTCTCTGAAAGAACAAAAATATTTTTTATGTTTATCACTCTTTTGTCAAAATTTGAATTTGTGTTTAGGGACTTTATTAACTACAAATTACAACAACTCGCAATGGAGGTTCCAACCCTTCCAAACTCAATTATTTTCAAAATTATGAAGAAAGCAAAAACACAACAGTTATCAGAGTTACTTGAAGAGCATCTCAAAATTAAAATACAAACAAAACATTTGATACTGGGAGCATTCTCCTCGGGAGGTTGGTGGGAAGCACACAAGGAAAGCATCACACACAATGTTAAAATACCCGCCACAATGCTTGGCTATCCTGACGACATTGGTTGCTTATCCTTTGCCCCGAAAATGGAGGAGGTAGAGGAGGAGGCGGAAAAGAAAGGTTATTTTCAACTTTCAAAGACGGAAGATCCCGAAGAAAGTTTATCCTTTATGGAGGATTGCGGAGAGCTTACAATGGATGAAGAAGAGTACGAAAGAAGAGACAGTATTATTGAGGATACTTGGGGGTTGAAAAACCTTGTTAATTAAAAGAACACACAAATACAATTATTATACATTTAGAAAAATATTTTTTATGTTGATTAATCAAACATTACAATATGTCCTCCACCTTTTACACATAAAGAAGTATGAACTTTCTTAGACGTCAATTTTTTTATCTCTAGTTCATTTTGAACTTTCTTTGATATCACTGGATAAATCCTTTCCTTTGTATGAGGATTATTATTTAATAAATTACACATTCTTCTCACACTTGGAATATCTCCAAACTGACTTATCCTTCTTGCTTCAACATATACCTCATCCATCGTTTCAAAATAACTTATCTGATCACAGAATCCCCCTTTACAATATTGTATGATTAATTTAGCCATTGTCATTATCTCATTCTTATCTTTTATTGATAATGTTTTTTTTTGATTCGGTTTGATTAAGTATTCTTTTAATTCTTGTAAGTTTTCTATTCCGTAATAATATTCATCAGGAATTATATTATCTATTCTATTTAATGTTTCAATCATCTCATCTGTGAGATCTTTTTTGTTGTAATCCTCAGCATCTTCTATTGGAAGTTTGAATAACTTAACAATGTCAATTAAATCTTTTCGTGAATGAGATTTATGAAATGATAACATTAATAATTTTTATTATATAATTTTTATGTAATATAAACTTAAAATGATCGTCGGAGATAGAGCAGCTTTTATAACACCTGATGGAAAAAAAAGAGTCGGAAAGATTGTTAAAGTAATGAAAGTTAATGTTAAACTTGAAGCAGGTCGTGGAGAGAATAAAAGAGAATTCGTTGTAAGGAAAGAATTCGTAAATGAAAATCCTGAACTCGGTGCTATGCCTGCCCGAAAACCTGTCAAGAAAGTTCCAAAAGGATCTCATAGAATGCCCGACGGTTCCATTATGAAAGATTCTGATATGCCGAAAAAGCCAAGAGGAGCAAAAAAGAACAGAGCAAGCAGTAGTAATTACAACAAATAATTAATAATACTTTTGAACGCCATTCGGTAATTTATATGTTGAGAAATTAAAACCTGTATTGGCTTCCTTTATATTGATTGTTGATATTGCGGGATAAATGAAATCTTTTATAATCTTTTTTTCTTGAAGCATCATATATTCTTTATCTATTGCCCTGCCCTTCGTATATACAGGAATTAAATCTAATATTTTTTTTGCTACTTCTTTATTTGGAATGTAATACCCACATGCGTGAGCAATTCTCCAATTAGTTATATCTATTTTATTTATTCCTAATTTTAAGGACTGTCGTACATGTTCTTTTGTTTTTCTGAAAGCATTTGATTTATTCAATGTTAATGATGTAATGTCTCCTCCGATATATGTGAAATCATTTAATGTTTTTAATTCTTCTAATCTACTGAAATCTTCTATTATACAATCATCTTCTATTATTACAACTTCTTTTAAATTATTAGATATGATATGTTTTAACATATTCTTATGTGATTCAGCACAAGCAATTACTTTCTTTCTAAACGGTATTTTAGCATTATATCTGAAATGATATTTACTTAATAATTCATCATCAATTGTCTCCCACCATATAGCAGGAAACAATTCATATTTATCATCATATTTTTCCCGTCTATCCGTATAAGCATTAATTACAAAAACTTTCATTATAAATAATCTCACATAATAAATATAAATAATATCCTTTCAAATTTAAACAGGATCAATATCTTCAACGAAGTAATCCTTGATATCTTTTTTTGGAAAATATTTTGTTAATCCTTCTACATCTTCCGTTGAGAAAGCATGTATCATCATCGGACACCTGTTTAGATTAATATATCCTGTAACGATAAATACAATATGTTCCCAAGATGGACTATGAACACTTTCCATATTTGGCTTATTGTAAATATCTCCTTCTTGCTGATAATCATCTACAAAATAATTCGGATTGAATTCTGGAGTCTTTGTAATCTGTAATGTTCCATCTGGAAGTTGTTTTGTCTCTGGAAGAAACTCCTTGTAATTACAATCAAAACCAATCAGTTGTAAATCATTATATCCGAGGATTACTGAAAACAATACTGCTACGGATCCAGAACACCAATCAATTAAATATCTGAATGGATTGTTTCTCATATGTTGGAAATCTTCTAAGAAAATAACTTTATCATTTTTTTCTAATTCAGGGAGTTGTTGTAAAATACTTCTTGATAAAAGATATCCTTTTTTACATTTATCCTCATCAATCATTTTTTTAATTAGTTTATGATGATGTCTGAGAACTACATGATCTACATTAACATAGTATGATGGAAACCAATCAATCTTATACCAATGACGAATAGCCATTGTGAGTCCAACTGTATCCTCCTTGATTTGTTTAAAATCAAAATCTTTCAGAGTTCTTCCATTTCCAATAACAGTTGCTCTTCTAACTACTCCTTCTTGTTCTGTCATTTATTGTAAATGCTGAAATTAATTTTAAATATTGAACTTATGTAAATGTCTGTTGAATTAAAAACTCCAAGAGATCTCCCTGAAAATATAGAATATTGGAGTGAGGAAATTGAATACCTTTTATCTGAATGGGGAGAAGTAAGTTTATGTTATCAGTATTTACATTCTTTTTCTCAACGGAAGTATAAAAAGAAATATCATAATTTTCAGATACCAATAATTGTTTTCTCAACATTAACAGGAGTCGGGAACTTCGCCGTAGATTCTTATATTCCAAAAGATTATCAACACGGATTCACAGCTGTCGTTGGAGGATTTAATATATTCTGCGGGATTCTTGGAACTCTACTTGCTTTCCTTAAATATGCTGAACTATATGAAAGTCATAGAATATCTGCTCTAGCGTGGAGTAAGTTAAGTCGTAATATCGAGATTGAATTATCTTTGAAAAGAGAAAAAAGAAAATCTTGTAGAGACTTCTTAAAGGTTATGAGGGCAGAGTACGATAATCTTATGGAAAGCAGTCCTTCAATAGATCAAGATGTAATTAGAATATTTAATAAAAAGTTTGAAGGTAAATATAAAAATGTAAGGAAGCCAATTATTGTAAATGGATTGAGAGAAATAAAACCTCATCCATACAAAGGTCAAGAAGTAGATGAAGAGATTGATGAAGAAACAGGGGAAAAAAATCCGAATTTAGTTTATGATGATGAAGAACCAGAACCTGAACCTGAACCAGAAGTTCAACCTTAATCACCAGAGA
>VMHT01113185.1_pt1 | contig 10107 bp, 8 predicted proteins | sample 4693611 | NCBI WGS metagenome assembly VMHT01 (sample SAMN12280063, study PRJNA550983) | marine metagenome | isolation source: seawater sampled from same location over 5 years 0.02-0.2 micron viral filtrate | place: USA: collected off the coast of southern California halfway between the port... ...
CTGCGGTGCCTGCGTAAGCCGCGTAGAGCGGGCGTTGCGGCGCGCGACCGGGGTGGTCTCGGCCAGCGTCAATCTGCCGATGGAAAAGGCGGTCGTGCGCTATCTGCCGGAGACCGTTACCCCGGCCCAACTCGGCGAGGCCATCCGCGCGGCCGGCTACGAGCCGCGTCTGCCCTCGAGCGACAGCGAGGCACAGGACGACAGCGAGGATCGCGAAGGCCGTTCGATGCAGCGCCGCGTGTGGTTTGCGGCCGCGCTTACCCTGCCACTGGTCGTGGTCGGCATGGGCAAGATGCTGCCGGGCATCGGTGATTTCATGCTCGGCGTGCTGCCCGAACGCGGCTGGATTCTGATCGAGTGGCTGCTGGTCACGCCGGTACTGTTCTACGCCGGGCGCTCGTTCTACACCCAGGGCTGGGCCGAGATGCGCCACTTAAGCCCCGGCATGAACAGCCTGGTGATGATCGGCGCCTCGGCCGCCTACTTCTACTCGCTGCTCGCGCTGGCCGTGCCCTGGATCTTCCCGGAGGGCACGGCGCACAGCTATTTCGAGGCGGCCGGGGTGATCGTCACGCTGATCCTGGTTGGGCGCTACATGGAGCACATCGCCAAGGGCCGCACCTCGCAGGCGATCAAGAAGCTCGTCAGCCTCCAGGCCCGGACCGCGCGCGTATCCCGCGACGGCGGCGTTGAAGAGATCGCGGTCGAGGCCGTCGTGCCCGGCGACACCGTCATCGTGCGCCCCGGCGAGCGCCTGCCGGTGGACGGCGAGGTGATCGAGGGCGACTCCTACGTCGACGAGTCCATGATTTCCGGCGAGCCGGTGCCGGTGCACAAGCAGGCAGGCGACGAGGTCATCGGCGCGACCGTGAACAACAACGGCTCGCTGACCTTCCGCGCAACGCGCATCGGCGCCGATACCGTGATCGCGCAGATCATCCGCACGGTCGAGCAGGCCCAGGCCGACAAGCCGCCCGTCCAGATGGTGGCCGACAAGGTGGCCGGTGTATTCGTGCCGATCGTCATCGCGATCGCGATGGTCACCTTCGGCGTGTGGCTCGCCGTCGGCCCAACCCCGGCCCTGTCGTTCGCCTTCGTGGCCGCCGTCAGCACGCTGCTGATTGCCTGCCCCTGCGCAATGGGCCTGGCAACGCCCACCGCCGTGATGGTCGCCACGGGCAAGGGCGCCGAGATGGGCGTGCTGTTTCGCCGCGGCGCCGCGCTGGAGGGTTTGGCCCGCGTGCACTCGGTCGTGTTCGACAAGACGGGCACGCTGACTGAGGGTCGCCCTGAGCTCACCGACTTTGAACTCGCCCAGGACAGCGACAACCAGGGCAGCGACAACGACGCCCTGCGTCTGGTCGCCGCCGTCGAGGCCCGCAGCGAGCATCCGATCGGCGACGCCGTCGCCCGGGCCGCCCACGAACGTGGTCTCGATGTGCCTGCCGCCGAGCAATTCCAGGCGATCAACGGCCTCGGCGTCGAGGCACAGGTCGAGGGCCGCTCCGTCCACGTCGGCTCCGCGCGCTACATGCAGCAGCTCGGTGTCGATCCGGCCCCGCTGGCCGGCTCGGCGCAGCGCTTTGCCGACGCGGCCCGGACCCCGATCTACGCGGCCGTCGACGGCCGGCTGCTGGCCGTGATGGCCGTGGCCGATCCGATCAAGACGAGCAGCGCACAGATCGTGCAGGCTCTACACGACCAGGGCCTGGAGGTCGCCATGCTCACCGGCGACAATGAAACAACGGCGCGCGCGATCGCCAAGCAGATCGGCATGGATCGCGTCATGGCCGAGGTCATGCCGGAGCAGAAGGCCCGCGAGGTCGAGCGCATTCAGCAGCGCTCGGGCAAGGTCGCCTTCGTCGGCGACGGCATCAACGATGCGCCCGCGCTGGCGCAGGCGGATGTCGGCATCGCGATCGGCACCGGCACGGATATCGCGATCGAGTCCGGCGATGTGGTGCTGATGCGCGACGATTTGCGCGAGATCGTCAACGCGATCGATCTCGCGCGCCTCACGCGGCGCACGATCCACCTCAATTTCGTCTGGGCCTACGGCTACAACGTGTTGCTGATCCCGGTCGCCGCCGGCGTGCTGTACCCGTTGACCGGCTGGCTGCTCAACCCGATGGCAGCCGCGGGCGCGATGAGCCTGTCCAGCGTGTTCGTGTTGACCAACTCGCTGCGCCTGCGCCGCCACCGGGCGCCGCTGGCGCGCGCAGCCAATACCGCAGCGCAGCGCCGCGATCATGCCGATGCGCCCGCCGTCGAGGATTTCAAACGCGCGGCCTGACGTCTGGCCGCCGACGCCGCTGCTAATCGGTGCGGGCCGGCTATGCCGCGGGGCGGGCTTGTCGCCGATGGATAATCGTTCGTCTGCCCCGCGATATGCGACGATAACGGCATGATTGACGCCGCTTCAAACGCGAATCGTGGTCGCCAGGCGATAATCACCCTGTTGACGATCATTACCGTCATTCTTGTGGGCTGGACGCTCAAGATGACTTACGTGGTCACCATGCCGTTGACGCTGGCGTTTTTCGTCGCCCTGGTCTTGCGGCCACTGCAGCGACGCCTGAATACCTGGCTGCCCAAGCCGCTGCATTGGCTCAGCATTGTCGTTTGCATGGTCAGCTTTCTCGCGATACTCGGCGTGCTCGTGGCCAGTGTATGGCTGAGCCTGAGCATGATTCTGGCAAAGGCGCCGACCTATGCCGAGTCCGCGCGGCAACTCTGGGAGCAACTGCAGGCGCTGGCCGAGCCCCATGCCATGCATATGCGCAGGCTTGCCGAGCCCATGCGTGATCTGACCGGGCAGGCGCTGGGCTGGGTGACCTCGGGCATCGGCTATTTATGGCTGCTAATAGCTATGCTGTTCCTGGTCTTTTTCCTGGTTCTGCTGATGCTGATCGAGGCCGGCGAATGGCGGGACAAGATGTCTGTCGGTCTTGGCGAGGCGCGCTCGCGAGCCATCATGGCAACGGTTTATACTGCTTCGGAAAAGGTGCGCCGTTTTCTCGTGGTCAAGACGCTGGTCAGTGCGCTGACGGGAGCCAGCAGCGGCCTCTGGCTGTGGCTGCTCGGGGTGGATTTCGCGCTGCTGTGGGGCCTCCTGATTTTTCTGCTCAACTATATTCCCTATATCGGCTCGACGATCGCGGTATTCGCAGCAGCCATCATTGCCCTGCTGCAGTTCGGCCCAGGCTATGCACTGATGGCGATTTCCGGCCTGGTTGTCATCCAGCAGTTATTGGGCAATGTCGTGGATCCGCGTATGGCCGGACGCAGCCTGGCTATTTCGCCGATCGTGGTGCTGGTTTCCATCGTGTTCTGGGGCTGGGTCTGGGGCCTCGTCGGCACCCTGATCGGGGTGTTGCTTACTGCGACTCTGGTCATCGTGTTCGAGCATATTCCGGCGCTGCGCCCGGTGGCTATTTTGCTCAGTCGTCGCGCATCGGATGTGTCGCCGCCGGGTTGAGCGGTCGCGCCCGCGAAGCGCACGTCCGTGCGCCGGGACGTGCGAACCTACGTCCGGCTGCCCGAAGCGGCTTGCGCCGCCGGCGCCGGTGCGCGAGTGCTTACTCCAATAACGCTCAAGCCGAAGACGCCCGCCAGCAACGAGGCCACCAGGATCGCCAGCTTGGCTGAAGTCACCAGCACCGGATCGCTGAAGGCCAGCGTGGCCACGAACAGGCTCATGGTGAAGCCGATGCCCGCGAGCACGGCGGCGCCGTAGATCTGTGCCCAGGTCACGCCTTTCGGCAACTGACCCAGGCCGACGACAACGGCGGCCCAGCAGGCGACTAGAATGCCCAACTGCTTGCCCAGGAACAGGCCGGCAATGATCCCGAGCGAAACAGAATCGAGCAGTTGGGCCGCCGAAGCGGCATCAATGACGATGCCGGCATTGAAGAAGGCGAACAGCGGCACCACCACCAGCGTACTCCAGGGGTGCAGCCGCCGCTCGGTCCGCTTTAGCGGCGATGCCACGTCGCGTCGGGGAATACGCAGCGGCACCGCCGCGGCAATGAGCACACCGGCAAGTGCGGCCTCGACGCCGGCCTTGAGCAGCGCCACCCACAGAATCAGGCCGGGAATGACGTAGGCTGCCTCGCGGGTGATGCCCATGCGGTTGACCACGATCAGACCCGCCACGGCCAGTGCGGCGACCAGCAGTGGCGTTAGCGCGAGCGCATCGCCGTAGAACACGGCGATCACCAGCACCGCGCCAATATCGTCAAATATGGCCAGTGCCGTGAGGAAAATCTTCAGCCCGGCTGGCACCCGCGAGCCCAACAGCGAAAGCAGGCTGACGGCCAGTACGATATCGGTCGCGGTGGGAATCGCCCAGCCCCGCAGGGCGGCCGCGTCGTCCCAGTTGAACCCGGCATAAATCAGCGCCGGCGCGAGCATCCCGCCCACGGCCGCGATAGCGGGCAGGGCGGCGTAGCGCAGGCTGGCCAGATCGCCTTCCAGGAGTTCGCGCTTGATCTCCAGGCCGACGATCAGAAAGAAAATAACCATCAACCCCTGGTTGACCCATTCCGCCAATGCGTCTTCCACAATCAGCGCCCCGAAGCGCAAATGCACCTCGGTGTCGTGGATCAGTTCATACAGCGGCGCCAGCGGTGAATTGGCCGCGCCCAGCCCGATCGCAATAGCTGCGATCATCAGCACTCCCGCTGTCTGCTCGTAGCGAAGCAGTTGTTGCAACTTGTTCATGAATCTTGAGTCGCTAGGTAGTGCACAGGGGCACTGATGAAGCGTAATAGTGGTAGTATTCGCAATGTGCTATGGAATTATATAAAGCACAACGATAAATATATCATTGAAAAGGTAATTAATATGAAAACTGCAAGTTCAAGACTCGGCCTTGCCGTTGCACTGAGTCTGGCCGGTTCGTCGGCAGCGCTGGCTGGAACTGAGCCAGTTGCGCCTGAGAACACGACGGCCAGGAACATGATGGTAGCCCAGGCTGAAGCCGTCGACGATCTGCAAAAATATGAGTCCATGTATCAAAATGAAATGATGGACGCAGAAACCATGCAAATGCTGGACGTGAACGCGGATGGCATTATTTCGAGAGAGGAGTTCATGCATGTGCACGAAGCTATTTTTGATATGGCCGATAAGAATAAAGATGAAAAGCTAGAAGAAGACGAGATGGGCAAGGGCAGTTTGCCGGAGATGAAGACAGGCTAATCGATTACACGAGAGAGGCGTTGTTTTGTTTGTGCCGTTGTCGGAACTTATGACGAGCGCAGATATCAAAACTTATAAGATGCGTGTCATAGCTACTTTAATATTGCTCGTCGTTGCGATAGCGGCACAAGCCGTCACGCCCGTGGCGTCACATAGCGATGATTTCGCATCGGCCATTGACTCTAATGCGACCCAGCAGGGGTCGTCGGCTAAAACAAGTTCTGCGAGCGCCGCGTCTGATCACGGTCACGAGGGCGGCGACACATCGCGAGAGCACTGCCACACTGGCGGGCACTGCTCGCCAAGCGCGCTCGATACCGATCCGTTGCTGTATCATGCACAATACTCGCCGGTTACGCGCACAGCGGGTCACATCAGCAGCGAGGCCGAGCCGGGCTTCGCTTCGCCTCCCTATCGCCCTCCGTCTCCTGTCTAGCCCGCCGTAGCGGTGCATGGCATGCACCCGCTTATCGATATTCTCGGTCGAGATCGATAAGCACGCCGGCGCGACCTCGACTACTTAATCGGCGATTTCGCACGCTTGGATCAGCATCCCAGGCGAGACGAATTTCCCCGACGGAACAATGATCGTCTGTTTTTCAATTAACAGACGTCTGATCAGTAGTACAGGAGACTAGACATGTATTATCCAAAGAAAACACAGGCCATTATTTCATCCTTCTGTCTCGGCGCCATCGCGCTTGGGGGGGCAACCATCGCCTCTGCCCAGGTTGGCAGCCTTGACCGATATCACAACCATGGGGCGTTGAACAACGCTGACGTACAGTTCGTGGCAACCGAGAACTCGGTTAGACGAATCCAGAGTCCCGAATCGTGGCGCACGTCCACCGGTAAAGCGACTGCAAGTCGGCTCGGAGGCAACATTAATGGGCCGTCGACACCTGGTGAAACCGAAGGCGTAAGAGGAGGCGAAGACTATGACGTGGCCCCAGACCGGCCCGAAAAGCGTACTAGTTCTGCCGATCAATCCGAACTCGATGAATCTAGAGGTGATCCGGGAACAAAATCTAACCAGGGGACGTCGGAGAGCGTTCAAGACCACTCCGATCCTCGATCCCATATCCACGCGGGCCCGCATAACCGGTGAGTGAATAGCACAAGGGCCTTGAGTCTTTGAGTAATAGCGGGGCGGCATAGGCCGCCCCGCTTGGTTGTGTGGAGCTCTATTCATGTGATTGGGAGGTGACATTTACAGTGTGCCTTACCGGGCCGGCGGCGGCTTGGTTGCCACTAATTGAATGGCCAGTATCGTCACTCCAATACCGATCGCCTGAATCCAGCCAAGCCGTTCGTCGAAGAACAGGCCGCCCAGCAGCAAACCGAAGACCGGCGTCAGGAAGGTGAAGGTATTCAGCCGGTTGAGCGGGGCTCGTGCCAGCAGGTAATACCACAGCCCGGTCATCAGCGCGGTGCCGAACACCACAAGGCCGACGAGACTGGCGACAAACCGGGGGGTCCAGGCGATGCCCCAGCTTTCGCCGACGGCTTGGGCGCCGACTGCCAGCGCCACCGCACCGATGAGCAACTGCAGCCCGGTAACCATCAGCACGTCGGCGCGGCCAGCCAGCGCCTTGAGCAGAACAATGCCCACCGCAGTGCCTACAGCGCCGAGGATGATCCATAGGAAAGCCTGTATGTCCGCCACGTGGTTCGGGCCCAATAGGCTGGGCGCCGACATCACCACTACGCCGACAAACCCGAGTAACAGACCGATCCCGATGCGTACGGTTAGACGCTCGGACAGGAAGATAGCGGCCAGCACGGCGGCAATCAGGGGCTGGGTATTCGCTACGACCGTGGCCAACCCCGGCGGGATATTGCCTCCACCCAGGAACATGCCCCCAAAGCCGAGGCCGGTAAAGGCCAGGCCGGCGGCCCCGATCAGCCCCAGATTAGCGAAGCCACTGGGCCAGGCTCGCCCGAGCCCGACGGCCAGGACAAGAACGAGTCCGCCCGACAGCGCTGCGCGCATGGCGGCGAAGACCAGAGGCGCGGCGGCGCCCAGCCCGACCTGGATAAGCGGGAAGCAAATGGCCCAGAGAAAGGTAACCAGCACCATGAGCAAGACATCGCGGATTGCCATGTCTCAGACCCACGGGCTTGGCTGACGCGCATGCGGCACTCGCGCATACACGCTGCGCGCATCGACGCACCAGGACGTGCGGAGGCAATCGTTGTCGCACCACTCACGCCGCACTAAGCGGTGCCTGTAGCGCAATATCGGCCCTACCGCGGCGGGGCGGGGATTGCAGGCCGGCACACACCAATCGCAAGTCATAGCCATCTCCGGGCTGCCCAGGCCAGGGGCGCCAGCATACGGGCCGTCATCCGCTGCCTTGGCCATGTGGTACTGAATTCCACGGCGCTGGCCAGATCCGTCTCGAACTGCTTCGTCAACGTCGATGCGAGCTTGCGGTTGCGCGCACACAGGTTAAGTTCGTGATTAACAAACAGGCTACGATAGTCAAGATTCGCGGTACCCACGCTGGCCCAGTCGCCGTCGACCGTCACCGTTTTGGCGTGGAGCAGGCGTGCGTGATAGCCAAATACGCGCACGCCGCGACATTGAAGACGCGCATAGATACGCCGCGCGATCCAGCGTATCGGGGCCACGTCACTTTTCCGGGGGACCAGCAAACGGACCGAGACCCCGCGCTCGGCCGCCTGTCCGAGCGCTCGCTGGGTCCATCCGTCGGGTACGAAGTAGGGGGTGGTCACTTCGATATGGTGCTGCGCCGAGGCGAACATCGCGGCGAAGATACAGCGCAGGCGGTGCGCGCAGTCGGCGGTTTTGTTCGGCAGCACCACGGCGCTGGGTGAGTCCGTTTCCGGCGCCGCCTGCCAGTGGCAACGTTGCCATAGGGCCTCGAATGCGGCCTGCGCCTGCTTGGCCTGATTCCCGGCCATGGCGACATGGGTATCCCGCCAGCGCCGTTCGCCGTAATACCGGCGCGAGTTTTCCCGATGGATATTGAAGCCGCCGAGAAATGCCTGCCGTTGATCCACGACCAGCAGCTTGCGGTGATTGCGCTGGTTGTAGCGCAACGGCTGCGACCAGTGCCAGCGGTGGTACCAGCGTAACGTCACGTCGTTGTCGCGCAAAAAGCGATCGAGCTTGCGGGAGGCCCAGAACAGCGAGCCGGCCGCATCCAGATGCACACGCACATCGATGCCCGCACGCGCACGCTCGGCAAGGACGTCGGCGAGCGCCCGGCCCACCTCATCGTCGGCAAAGATATAGCTTTCCAGCGCGATCTCGCGTTTGGCACCGTTGATGGCTGCATGCATGGCAGCATAGAGTTCGTCACCCTCGGTGAACAGGCGGAATGCGTCATCCCCCGGCCACAAGATTGGCTCACAGCGATCACGGCGTACCCGCGCTAATAGCCGCCTTGCGGCAGTCTTGCGCGGAGCGTTGGCCTCGTAACTCGACTGAGAGGTCACCGGGTCTTTATTCCGTGTTGGCGATGACGCGGCAGGTATTGCACGGGGTTGAACTCGAACGCCTCACGGCAGGCGCTCGAGCAGAAATAATAGGCTTTGCCTTGGTATGCGAATTCTTCCACCGCAGCCGTGTAGCTGACTTTCATACCGCAAACGGGGTCCGTTTGGGCGCGCTCGTTTGTTTGTCGTTTCATGACGATCTCCTTTTCAAGTGAATCCTCTGTTCCCGCGATTGCTGTGTATGGGCGCTGTTGAACCTGCTGATTGGACGATTAGTGCCGATGAGTAGATGTCTCGTGTTTCCAGGTCGTTATCCCAAGTCGTTTTCCTGCCGGTTGCGCGAGGCTTGCGCGAACTGGTGCCACTGACCCCCAGCGGGGGCTGAACATCGGCTCTGGCGTTGATAGTCGCGGTAGGCTTCGCCGAACCGGGCCAGCATCTGCTGTTCCTCGCAGTGGGCCAGCCAGAGATAGACCAGCACGATCACCGGGAATAGGCCTACCGATAACAGCGTCGGCCAGTGACCTCGATCACCGTGTGGTGGTTTGTGCGCTCGGCGAGTCGCATGATTGCTTTTTAGTCGGGCCGGGCGGGTTCGTGGGCAAGCCGGTCCAGGGTTCGCAATGTTCGCGCGTCAGCGTGCCGGATCGCGGTGCCTGCGGCTCGCTGCGCAGTCCCCGCGCCAGCGCGACCATCACCACGAGCAACAGCAGCCCGACCGGCAGGCCCGCCACGATCGCCGCGGTCTGCAGCGCCGCCAGTCCGCCGGCCAGCAGCAGTACCCCGGCCAGCGCGCCGAGGGTCAGGCCCCAGACCGCCCGTAGCGGCAGGGGCGGCTCGCTGGCACCGTCGGAGAGGATGGTCGAGATCACCAGCGTGCCGGAGTCGCAGGAGGTGATGAAGAATGTCGCGACCAGCAGAACCAGCAACGCGGAGACCAGGGGGGCGAAGCCGCCGGGGGCGATCAATTCCACCGTGCGGTAGAGTGGCTGCGTCATATCGTTGCGTAACGGCCCGAGCAGGTTCGCGCCCTCGAAGAGCTCCAGGTACAGGGCGGTGCCGCCGGTAATGGCCAGCCAGGCGAAGGTGAGCAGCACCGGCACCAGCAGCACGCCCATCACGAATTCCCGCAGTGTGCGCCCGCGCGAGATGCGGGCGATGAACATGCCCACGAACGGCGACCAGGCGATCCACCAGCCCCAGTAGAACAGGGTCCACTCCTCCTGCCAGCCGCTGTGTTGCTGCGCGTCGGTCCAGGTGCTGAGTTCCGGTAGCGTCTGCAGATAGGCGCCGGTGGTCTCGACCAGCAGGTTGAGTACGTGCAGCGTGGGCCCGAACGCCAGGAAGAACAGCAGGATTACGCCGCTGAGCAGAAGATTGAAATTACTGACCAGGCGCACCCCGCGGCGCACACCGGAAATGGCGGAGCCCATGGCGATC
>VMHT01064563.1_pt1 | contig 10106 bp, 13 predicted proteins | sample 4693611 | NCBI WGS metagenome assembly VMHT01 (sample SAMN12280063, study PRJNA550983) | marine metagenome | isolation source: seawater sampled from same location over 5 years 0.02-0.2 micron viral filtrate | place: USA: collected off the coast of southern California halfway between the port... ...
GCTTTAGCTGGTCAAGGATTAGTTCAAACAGCCCTTAATAATTATAAGAAAGCACTTGATAGCTACATAGAAGCTCATAAAATTCACCCAAATTTGAAGTCACCATTAATTATGATTGAAAAACTCCAAGATAAAATTAAAAAAGAAAGTATATAGGATAATGTTCTCAAAAAAATATTCGAACCTTTTATTTATATTAGTAATGGGATTTGGCATGAGTTTGCTAATGACTTTAATAATCACTTATGTGAATACTGGAATGGATAATGAATATCCAATTAGATTCTTAAAAGCTTGTGCTGTTGGACTTCCAATTGCAATAACAGCCGCTTTATTGGTTGGTCCTATTGCAAAAAAGTTTGTAGATAAAATAACAAAATAAGAATATTCTTCAAATGTGAATAATATAATTGCCTACATTATTCTGATATTGGCTGTAGTTTTGGGTACTGCTGCAAATGGTTTTGCAAAAAGTGCTAACGGTTTCACTTTATTAATTCCAAGTTTATTTACAGCTATAACAATAGTTGGTTGTATGTTTACTTTGTCAATTGTTATGAAAACTATCCCAGTGGGCATTACTTACGCTTCTTTTGCTGGTCTATGTATTATTGCTACAACTATAGTTGGGATATATAAATTTAATCAATTGCCAGACTTTTATACAATTGTAGGTCTATTTTTAATCATATCAGGAGTCCTAATAGTAAATTTATTAGGTAAAACAGGATAAGCATATGTCAAACTTATCAGGATATATTTATCTGCTTCTTACTATAATTTTTGGAATTGTTTCAAATGGATTTTTAAAATCTACTAATGGTTTCACAAATATTATTCCAACAATTTTTTGTATAATCACGATCATAATGGCAATTTTTTTCATGGCAAAGGCTATGAATATTATTCCTGTTGGATTTACTTATGCCACATACGGTGGTCTAACTATTACTGCTGTAACTTTATTTGGTGTTTTTAAATATAATCAAATCCCAAATTTTTATGGAGTTATTGGTATAGCTTTCATTATTATTGGAGTAATACTACTTAACACTCTAGGTAAAACTTCTTAGGCTACTGGTTTTAGAATTTTTAGTAATTTATTATGAATAGTTCTATTAGTTGTAACTAAAATATCTCCTGCTTTATCTGCACTTTCATTTTTCCAAGTTGAAACTATTCCACCTGATGCTTCAATAATTGGAATTAAAGGATGAATATCCCAAATTTTATTTCCACACTGTATGACAACATCAATCTTTCCTTCTGCGAGATGAGAATAACTTAAAGCATCAGCGCAAGGAAACTGCATTAATTTTAATATTTTTGGAATTTTCTGTTGTTGCTTTAAAGAAATACCACCGTGGAAACCGGCAGCTAACTTTATTTGTGAAAAGGATACTTTATTATTAACTTTAATTCTTTTTCTTTTATTGGCTTCGACTACATAGGAAATTTTGTCAGAAGAATTTATATAATATTTTTTAAGTATCGGAAAATTTGCAAGACCAATTACTGGTCTACCTTTAAAATTTAAAGAAATTAAATTACTCCATGTAGGATTGCCAATAACAAATGATCTGGTGCCATCAATTGGATCTATGATCCAACAAAAATCACTATTTTTTTTTTTATGACCAAACTCCTCACCTTTAATTTGATGATTTGAAAATTTACTAGATATTTCTTTTCTAATAAATTTTTCAAAAGCTTTGTCAGCAGTTGTCACTGGATCATATCCTTTTCCTTTTTTCTTATTTGAAACTTGAAAAGGCTTGTCTAGTCTTTTAAAATAAAATATTGTAAGTTTTTTTGCTAAGTTATCTAGAAACTTAAAATATACTTTATATTCTGATGATTTTAATATCGGCACAAAGGACTATTACTATTTTATTAATAATGATTAAAGTAAAATTTTAAGTAATCATCTAATTCTAATATAAATTAAATTAAAGAATAAAAAACTGTCTTTTTGAAAATCAGAGTTTTAAAAAGGAAATTTAGTCTGTAAAATGCATCCAACCAGTAATAATATACTTTGATCCACTTTTCAAAATTGAACCAGTGTGAGCATGTGTCCATTCAGCAGGCCAAATTAAAGTTTTTCCAGTCTCAGGTTTAATCTTTATTTTGTAATAATCAAAATCAGTTGTCCCGCCGTCATCAACATTATTAAGATATGTCATCCAAGCAAAAATTCTATGTAATGAGTTTAAGCTTGTTCTTTCTGAGTGTAGTCGAGCAAAATGATCACCTGTTAAATACTTCTGAACATTAAAATGACCAATATGGATTTTTTTTAAAAAAGTATTCAAGAATGGATATTGTTCTTTATAATCTAAAAAACATTCATTTAACTTTTTAAAATAATCATTAAATGTTGAGTACCCCTCTTTTTTTAAATCATTAGGGTTAATTGTAATATCTGTAGATTTTTTTACTTCTTCATTTACTCCTGAAGAAATTTGGCCTTTAGTTTGTAAATCTTTATTTTTTTCAAAAAAATCAATTATATTTGTACATATATTTTCATCATTGATATTCCAAATACCAATAAAATTATTTGCTTCAGGGCTTTTTATATTTAATCTTTTCATTAATTTTGAATTATATCAATATTACCTTCATCAAACTCAATAAATCCAGTTGCTTTTTTCATATAATCTAAACCTTCTTTATGTTTATTGAGACTCATCAAATTTCTAGCATGTAATTTGTTTAACAAAACATCATCTTTAAACTCTTTAAGTTTTTTATGAGAAAATTTTTCAGCCTCTTCTCTTTTATTTAAATCGATTAAACACATTATAGTATGGTGTATTATAACAAGTTGATTACCATTAATTTTTAAGGATTTTTCAAGTAATGGAAGTGCCTGATTAAATTTTTTTTGTAATAAATAAACTGTTGATAAATTATTAATAAAACGGACTTCATTTGGTTTAAGTGAATGGCATTTATCATAGTAAAATTCTGCTTCTCTAAATTGTTTTGAAAATTCATGGCAAAGTCCAATATTATATAAAGCAGGTATTTGATTGGGATTATATTCTAAAACTTTCTTAAAGTGTAAAATAGACTCTTCATATTGCTTTTCTGACATGAGTTTCTCGGCTAATTCAAATTCTTTTATTAAATTTTTATCCATCTATAATTCTAATTGATCAATTTGTTTTTCAGCATCTTTAATTGATTTTTCATAATCCAATGCCATTTGGTCAGCACATATTGTATCAACTTTTTCTATTCCAAAAAAATTGAGAATAAATTTTAACCAAGGTGTTAAAAAATCCTCTTTACTATTAAGTTTTGTGCCGCCTGATGTAATAACTAAATATGCTTTTTTATCTTTTAGTAAACCCTCTCTTCTTCCGTCAGGTCTAAACCTGAAAGTCTCGCCCACTCTAGCTGCAAGATCGGACCAAGCTTTAAGGGTTGCAGGAGGTCCATAATTATAAATTGGTGCAGATATGATTATTATATCACTTTCTTTTAGCTCTTTTACTAAGGTGTCAGATAGTTCAAACATTTTTTTATGATGTTCTGTTTGGTCTTTTTTTTCTATCTTCATTCCCGACTCTGTCAAACCAGATACAAAAACCATCTCATCATCCAAATCTCTATAAATAATCTCATCTTCAGGTTTTTTTATTTTGTCTAATAATTTTTTAGCCAAAGCTCTAGAAGTTGAGCCCTCTTTTCTTGCACTTGAGTCTATTTGATAAATCTTCATATTTATTTATCCAAAATTTTGTAAGAATGGAAAAATATTCAATAAATAAAATCCCAAAGCTTGTAATTGATTAGTTAATATTAAAATACCAGTAATTAAAAGAATAATTCCACCTATTTTTGAAACCAAGCCTATATTTTTTTTAAAATTTTTAGAAAATATTAGAAATTTTTGTATTAGGTATCCTGATAAAACAAATGGTAAAGCCAATCCTAATGAATAAGAAATTAAAAGAAAGATACCTTGATTTATGCTTTCTTCTGTAGAAGCAAGAACTAATATTGAACCTAAAATAGGGCCTATACAAGGTGTCCAACCAAAAGCAAAAGCCATACCAATTAAAATTGGACTATATAAATTTTTATTGCTGTTAGTTTGTATTCTTTTTTCATAATTTAAAAATTTTAAATTAATAATACCTATAATATGTAAGGAAAATAAAATTATTAATAGACCCGCAAATATTCTTAGTTCGTATGAATTTTGAAGTAAAACTTGACCTAAAAAAGTAGAAGCAGCACCAAAAATTATAAACACAAGTGAAAAACCTAGTGTAAATAAAATTATTGGGATTAAATTTATTTTCTTTTTTTCAATTAAATCGTTCAAAGAACTGCCTGATATATAAGAAATATACCCAGGTATTAATGGTAATACACAAGGAGATAAAAAACTTATTAGACCTGCTCCAAAAGCAATAATTAATTCAAACATTATAATTTAGATTAACCTTTGATTCCTAAGTGTGTATATTTAACATTCAAATAATCTTTGATTGCGTTAGACCCACCTTCTCTTCCATATCCGCTTTGTTTAATCCCTCCAAAAGGTGCCTCGGCAATAGCAACAACTCCAGTATTAACTGCTACTGAGCCTGTTTCTAATTGTTCTGATGCTAAGTGCGCTGTTTTCATAGAATTTGTACAAACATAACTACATAATCCAAGATCATGATTATTAGCTCTCTCAATTACTTCATCAAAAGATTTAAATGACAGCATTGGGACTAATGGTCCAAAAGGTTCTTCTTTCATTATAGTAAAATCATCTTTTACATCATCAAATATTGTTGGCTCATAAAAGAAACCTTTGTTAAAACCTGCAGGTCTTTTTCCACCTAATAAAACTTTAGCACCTTCTTTTTTTGTTTTTTCAACTAATGCTTCAATTTCATTTAATCTTTTTTGAGTTGTAAGTGGACCAAGTTGTGTATCTGGATCCATACCATTACCAATTTTCAATTTCTTAGTTTTTGCTATAAATAAATCTACAAACTCATCTTTCTTTTTTTCGTGTATGTAAAATCTATTGGGAGATATGCATACTTGTCCATTATTTCTAAATTTTGCAGCTATTGCCATATCAGCAGCTTTTTTAATATCCGCATCATCAAAAACAATAAAAGGTGAGTGGCCGCTTAATTCCATTGTAACTCTTTGGACTTTATCAGCAGCTTGTTTTAATATTAATTTTCCTACTCTAACTGAACCTGTTATAGAAATTTTCTTAATTATGTCTGATTGAATTAATTGTGAGGCAATACTTGGAGGATCTCCTGACAAAAGATTTACTACCCCGGAAGGAACTCCACATTCTCTACAAATATCAACTAATTGCATAACTATACCTGGTGTAATTGTGTCAGGTTTTATAATAACTGAACATCCGGCAGCTAAAGCAGTAGAAATTTTTCTTGCTGCAAGTATTAATGGGAAATTCCAGGGTGATAATGCTGCAACAACTCCTATTGGCTGGTAGTAAACGTGAACTCTTGTATCCTCAAATCTACTTTCTATAGTTTGACCATAAATTCTTTTTGTTTCTTCAGCGTTCCACTCAAAAATATCAGCTGTTCCATTAGCCTCTGCAGCACCTTCTTCTAGAGGTTTTCCATTTTCCATAGTCATCCATTTAGCTAAAACACCTTTTTTTAATCTAATTGTATCTGCAATTTTTCTCAAAATATTTGATCGTTGCCATGGAGAGGTTTTTTTCCAAACACTTAATCCTTTTTCAGCAGATCTTAAAGCTCTATCAACGTCATCTTTAGTAGCCTTTGAGGCTTGACCTATAATTTCTTCAGTCGCAGGATTTATAACATCATAAGTTTTTTTATCAGAAGATTGACACCATTTACCGTCAATAAATTGACCAAATTTTTCGTACATTTCTTAATCTAACATTACTTTAGGTTGTGTCTACTATGTAATTTTTACACACTAAATTTTTTTATTATAAAAAATTATATATTTTGTTCATAAAATTGGTTGTTATTAAGTCTGACTTAGTTTTGAACGAAACTCTATTTTTTTTATTAATCATTTTCATAAAATCATGAGCTTGTTTTCTTCTAATCCACCAATTTTTACTAAATTTTTTAAATTTTAAATAACTTTCACCTTTTTTATCCTGGAAATAAAAAGTTAAATTTTTGTTAAGTAATTTAAAATCATTTGAAATAGTATTTGAAATTACAGCTAATCTAAAATCTAAAGTAAGCATAGAAAAATTTTTATTATTTATCAGACTCGTAAATTTCTTATAAAATTTTCTTCTAAAAGAAATACAACTTCCAGCAATAGGAAACCTCGGCCAAATATCCTTTTTTAAACTTTTATTCCTTTCAGTATTTTTTACATAAATTTGTCTACTTTTCGAGTAATAATAAATTGGTAAATCAAATACGATATTTGATTTTGGATTTTTGGTAAAATATTCAACAATTGTTTTTACTTTATTTTTTTTAAAAAAATCATCACAATCGAGGAGTAATATATATTCTCCTTTGGATTTACTTAAAGCTTTATTGTAACTACTTATTTGGTGATAAGTGTTAAATTTGCTTAATTTTTTTTTTTGGATATTTTTAAAAGCTTTTATGCCTTTTGTTTTTTTTGCAATATCGTATGAATTATCTTTAGATCCATCATCATAAAATATAACTTCAAGATTGTTATAATCTTGATTTAAACATGAGTTTAAACATCTTTTCACAAATTTCTCTTTATTAAAACTTGCTATTAATATTGAAACTGATGGTTTTTTTGACATTAAATTTATTTAATTAAATTCTTAATTATAACAAAATTATTTTCTAAGTTATAATTAAATTCATCAGATATGCACAAAAAACTTCTTATATTTATACCTCACCTCGATATTGGAGGTGTAGAAAAAAATTTTTTCCTAATATCTAATTTTTTATCAAAAAAATTCGATGATGTTTCTGTAATTACAATTAACAGTGAGTTTAAAAAAAAACTAAATAAAAAAATAAAATTAATTTCACCCAATAATAATAGATGGAAAAATAGCTCAATTTATACAAAATATGTAATTTCAATTTTTCTCTTGATAAAAACACTTTTGGTTAATAAAGATTATGTTATTTTTTCTTTCCAGGCAAATTGGTATGCAATTATTATTGCAAAGATATTTGGCCGAAAAATTATATCAAGATCAAATACAGCTCCTGAGGGGTGGTCAAAAAATAATTTTAAAAAAATACTTTATAAATATATTATTAATTTAGCTGATACAATTTTAGTAAATAGTATTGAGTTTAAAAAAAATTTAAAAAAAAATTTTAATGTAAATGCTGTATGTATTTATAATCCTCTTAATAGATCAAATATATTAAAATTAAGTAAAATAAGAAAAAAAATAAACTTTTTTAAGTCTAAAAAGAGTCTAAGAATATTAAATATAGGTAGATTAACTGATCAAAAAAACCAATTATTAATTTTAAAATCAATAAGATATCTCAAAAAACAAATTCCAATTAAAGTTATCATAGTTGGAAAAGGGGGAAATTATGAAGTTTTAAAAAATTATATTCGTCAAAATAATTTGAATGATAAAATATTATTAATTAATGGGATTAATAATCCTTATCCTTACATCAAACATTGTGATATTTTTTTGCTTTCATCAAATTATGAGGGTTTGCCTAATGTACTGCTAGAAGCACAATGTTTTAAAAAAATAATTATTTCAACCAAATGCCCCACTGGTCCTCAAGAAATTTTGTTAAATGGAAAAGCTGGGATTTTTTTTAAAATGAATGACTTTAAAGATTTATCTAAAAAAATTATTTACGTGTATAAAAATAAAAACAAAATGATCAATAAAGTAAATACTGGATATAATTACTTACATAGATTTGATGAAAAAAAAAATCTTGAGATGTATTATCAGGTAATTTTAAAACACTTTAAATGAAAAAGATTAATTGGGGTATCATTGGTTTAGGAAATGTTGCAAATAAATTTGCTGATGGTTTTTTGAAAGTAAATAATGCTTCAATAAAAGGAATAGCAAGTCAAAAAAAAGATCATTTAATTTCTTTTCAAAAAAAATTTAATGTTGATGAAAAATTTTGCTTTGATAATTATAAAAATTTAATTTCATGTCCTGATATTGATATTATCTATATTGCTCTTCCAAATTCACTACACACTACATATGCAAAAGAATGTATCTTAATGAATAAAAATGTATTGGTAGAAAAACCTGCATTCATGAATTTTAATGATTTAAAATTCATTCAAAGCTTATCTCCAGAAAAAAAAATATTTTTTACTGAAGGTTTTATGTACAGATATTTACCATATTTTTCCAAAGTAAAAGAAATTATCGAAGAAAATACTCTAGGAAAAATTGTTGGAATGGAGTCAACTTTCAATATTAAAGTTTACAAACAAATGAATTTTTTTGGTATCAATATAAAAAAACCTGATTATTCAAATAGATTATTTAATAAAGATTTAGGAGGTGGGGCTATTTTAGATGTTGGTTGTTATCCATTATCATTAAGCACATTCATAAATTCAATTTCTTATAATGTTGAAATAAATGAGGTTAAACTAGAGAACGTTGATACTTTGTATTGTGATAATGGTATTGATATATACTCAAATGCCAAACTAAATTTTGGAGCTAAGTTTATCTCAAATATCAAGTGTTCTTTTAAAGACAATCCTAATCAATTTACAAAATTAAATTTTGAATATGGTTCTTTAAGTATAGATAAATCGTGGCTACCTGATCAAGTTTCAAAAATAAAATTAGTTAGTAAAGATAAAGAATCTACTATAAATTACGAAAATAACTCAAATATTTATTCGTATCAAATTGAAAATATTTCTGATCAACTGACTAATAAAAACATTATTCCTACTTTTCCCTCAATGACATTAAGAGAAATAGAATTCAATACCAAGTTGTTAGAAAATTGGATCAATTTTTAAATAGTTTTAATTTTTAATTATTTGTATAAGATTAAATAATGTTAAAAGATAGTTTTGGACGAAAATTTCCTTATATAAGATTGTCAATAACTGATGTTTGTAATTTTAAATGTGGTTACTGTTTACCTAATGGTTATCAAATTGACAAAAGTGATAATAGAAAATTTCTTCACCTAGATGAGGTTAGACGTCTTGCTAAAGCTTTATCGGAACTAGGTGTAAATAAAATCAGACTTACTGGTGGAGAGCCAACGGTTAGAAAGGATTTTTTTGATATTGTAAAAACGATTAAAGAAAATTCTGGAATAAAGAAAACTGTCATTACTACAAATGGTTACCATCTTGATAAAATGGCTCATAAAATTAGTGAGAGTGGTTTAGATGGTATAAACATAAGTATAGATAGTCTTAATAGAGAGGTATTTAAAAGAGTAACAAGTCATGACAGACTTGAAGAAATACTTACAGGCATAAAAGTTCTACAAAGTCTCAATTTTAATAATATTAAAATAAATGCTGTACTTCTGAAGGGAATAAACGATAGCGAAAATGATTTCAATCAATGGGCTAACTTCATTCAAGAAAATAAGATTGATTTTAGATATATAGAATTAATGCAAACAGGAGATAACTTAGATTATTTCAAAAAATATCATGTTCCTGCAACAAAGTTTATAGATTATTTAAACAAAAATAATTGGATAATCCAAACTTTTGGAAGAGATGCGGGGCCTGCAAAAAATTATCTTAATCCAAAATTTGAAGGTAAATTTGGAGTTATAGCTCCCTACTCTAAGGATTTTTGTAAAAGTTGTAATAGATTAAGAATAACTGCTAAAGGAGATTTAAGATTATGTTTATTTGGTAACACAGGTATAAACATAAGACACTTAATGCAGAAAGATGAGCAGTTAGAAGAATTAAAAGATTTAATTTTAAAACAGCTAAATTTTAAAAAAGAGTCTCATTATTTAGAGCTTGGAGAAACTGGCTTAACAAAAAATTTATCAACAACAGGTGGTTAATGAAAAAATTAAAAAAAGTAAATCAAGAGGAACTTAAAGATTGGGCTAAAGAAATTTTTGAAAAAAACTCTTTTAATATGGTCGATGTTTCACCCAAAA
>VMHT01014227.1_pt1 | contig 10105 bp, 16 predicted proteins | sample 4693611 | NCBI WGS metagenome assembly VMHT01 (sample SAMN12280063, study PRJNA550983) | marine metagenome | isolation source: seawater sampled from same location over 5 years 0.02-0.2 micron viral filtrate | place: USA: collected off the coast of southern California halfway between the port... ...
AATGCTGAAGTAAATCAAGGTGATAGTAAGATTTATATTCAGAATTTATGGAAAGCACCTTTATACAATAATATGATTGGTGGTGGTGGAACTCGTGGCGGTGGGAATGATGTAACATATTTACCAGAAATAAAACAAAAAACTGAAAGTATACAAATAGTTGCTGATAATTTACCAACTAGAATGATTCGTGGTTATTATACCATTCGTTCAAATATTCTACAAGATACACCTTTCATTGGTGGTAAAGTTAATAATACAACTATGCCAATTATCGGAATAGTTGATAAAATAAATGGTGATGGTGATTTTTATTTTGGTCAAGAATCATCATTAGAATTTACAGTTACTAAACCAATAAGATTAGCAAGTATAACTTGTTCAATACATGATCCAGACCAAAGTTATGCTAGATGCTCTGACCAATCAGCTGTATTATTTAAAATACAGAAAAATAAAATAGTTACTTTCAATGTTGCTGAACAATTATTGGAAGAAGAACAAAAGAAAAAATAAAAATTTGATTTGATAATTAAAATATTTTAAATAACTATATATAAAATGGGTCTTATTCAAGAATGTAAACCGATTCTTGCTGAAAAAAAAAGAACTGACCTTTTAAGGTTTGTTCGTAAAGAAATAGTTGATTTACAAGGTGATGAAGCAGTTGAAGAAGTAACAGCTGAATTAGTAGTTGATAATTTAGTAGCAAGATATCCAGAATGGTCATATACTCCACCACCAAAGAAACATACTACAATTCAATGGAAAAAACACCAAAAACAATATGTTAGCAAACATCCGCTTTAACGTAATTACGATTAATTAATAATTCATATTTATCTGGATATTTATTCTTAAATTCTTCTTCTCTATTTTGTTTCTTATAATAATTATAATTATTTCTACATTTAATAAATTCTTTATCTAATTCATAAGTATTTTTTTTCATGTCTTTATTTTTATGATAATGTTCTTTTGCTCTTTGACGATTTTTTAATTTAAATTCATCTGTATCTTTAATTTTATCATATCTCTCTTTATCTTTTTCTCTTCTCTGTTTATATAATTTCAGAATATGCTGAATCTCATTATCATTGAATTCCATTATTTATAATTATCAATAGAAAAATATTTAAATGATTTTAATTTACCAAGAAAGGATCGGTTATAATTTTCTCTGGTGCCATAAAAGCACTTTTGGTTATTTTAGTATTTTTGATAATATATCTTTTAGTTCACTAGATATTTGGATCTTAAGTTTGTTTTCATCCTTAGCAAATTGTAATTTATCAATTGTATTTTCATTATGCTGAACACAAATCATTACTTTTGAAACATCTGTAATACCAACTTTATTTTCATGACCAGCAAATAAATTTGCTCCTTCACCCCTTGAACCATCTGAAAATTTACAAGATGCTCTCCACCATTTTTTAGTTGCCATTATAGTTGCTTCATGTATGAGTCTTTTATTATCTCCACAATCTATTGCGTGAACATCAAAATCTTTATCATACATACAAAATATCATTTTATCAGAACCAACACAACCATATTTATTTTTTTTCAATACAGAATAACTATATGATACAGCTGTTGGTAAATATATATCATCTGAATCAAAAAACATAAATATCTTTGTTTGACACGCTTTAATTAAATCATTTCTCTTTTTTCCAATACTTCTTCTGGGTTTACCAGTAATATAATCCACTTTCATTGGATGTAAAAACTCTTTAACTTCTTCGAGTTTACTGAAGTTTTTAATGAACCGTTCATCACTATTTTCAGTATCATCGTCTATTAAAATACGAAGATTTTGGTGGGGGTAATTTTGTGATTTAAGGTTCATTACAAACAAAGGTAAAAATTCAGAACGTTTCCATACAGGAACTAAAATTGTAATATCTTCTGTCATTTAATAAAGAATATAAAATAATTTAAATGAAATAAATTCACCAGAACCATCCCTTTTCTGGTTTCACATATTCTTCTTCAGTTTTTTTTTCTTCTTCTTCTTTGATTTGTTCTCTAATCTCAAGCTTCCGAAGATAATTTTTAATATGAATTAATTCAGATTTTAATTCAGATATTTCATCTCTTAATTGTTCAATTGGTTTGCGTCCTTCTAGTCTGCGATCCATATCATGAATTATTTTACGACTCACAATATTATCTGACATTAATAATATTTTATAGAATTTAAAAATCAAATCAGAAAAATAATTCAATAATATTTGTTTCATCTATTAAATAAAATATTTTTATCTTATGTATCCTTTAATTTTTAATTTTCTTACTTTATCTGCTAAATCTTTATCTGCTGTTTTCCACGTTTTACCCTTCATCACGAATGCATAAACACGAGCCATCGCCCATTGTTCTTTTGATTTAACAGATGGTCTCACCGCTTCTCTATTCGTTTTGAATGCCCCGATGCCACGATCATATACATCATCTAAAATTTTCTTTGGTATTTTAGTAAGTCTTACAATATCATCTTTACCATTTGCTTGATTCTTTGGTTGTTTATATTTCATATTAAATTTCTGTTTATTCGTCAAAACCATTTATTTTATGTAATAAAATATTTTGTATAAAATAATAAATAATGTCTGAAGTAGAAAGTAATGATGCTTTCATTCAAGTTGAAAAGATGTCAGTAGACCAGTTGGCGGGAGCATTTGTTATGATAGCGGGGGCAATTGGTTCTTTACTACTTGTTATCTGGCAGAGTAAATGTCATTGTAAGATGAATTTATGTTATATATTTTCTTGTGAAAGAAGACCACCAAATGAAGAAGAAATGAAATCATTAAAACAACAAGCAAAAGATATGAAAAAGAAAACAGATAAAATGGTCAAGAAAGAAGATAAGATTCTTCAAAAAGAAAATTCTATTCTTGATGAAGTTGAATCTCAAAAAAGTTTAAGTAGAAGCAACAGCAAAGTAGAATTAGAAAAAATTAATTTAGATTCTCCAAATCATTAAAGTATTTAAAATTAAATGACTTTAAGAAAGTGTAATAGTGATGCCTTTTGACGAAAAAAAATATCAAAAGGAATATAGAGAAAAAAATAAAGAAAAACATAAAGAATATTGTAAACAATATTATCAAGATAATAGAGATAAATTAATAAAAAATCAATTAGAAAGAGACTCATTAAGAAAAGATGAAATAAAAAAATATGTTAGAAGTAAATCAAGATTAAAATCAAGTAGAATCCGTCATTGGAGAGAATATAATATGTTATATGATGGAACAATGGATGAACTGCATGAATTATATGATAATACAAAAGAATGTCAATTGTGTCATTTTAAATTTAATGAAGATAATTCAAAAAATAATTACGATAGAAAAGTTGTTGAACATGATCATTTATCTAGATATTTCAGATCTATTTGTTGTCAAAGATGTAATATGAAAATAGCAAAAGTTGATAGAAAAAGACATATATTACTTCTTGAAATACATAGATATCATCTTAATAAATAAAAGGGCGAGTTATAATTTTCTCTGGTGCGTTAATGGCACTTTTGGTAAATTAAGCAAAATAAAATATATTTTTGTTATTATAGATGGAAAATCAAAATCAAAAGGTTTTTAACGAATTGATTTTAGAATTGATAAAAGAAATCATTAAAAATCAAAATGAAATTATACAATTGTTAAAGTTAAATAAATCAAATAAAAGAGTTACATTTAATCAAAGGTTAAAATAATTGGTTCTTCTTCTGTTGCTCTTTTAATAGTTAATTTATATGTTTTTACTTTTTTAACATTATTCTTTTCTTCTAGTTCTTTTTTAACTTGTGGCGATATTAAGGGAATATATTTAATACCACCAGTTTTAACATCTTGATTCATTAATTTGCAACATCTTCTTACAGATGGAATATCTCCAAATTGTTTTATATAATCCATGTCATCAATAAGTTCTTGATAATATTTATAATCAGTTGTATCTAGATCATAATTACTTTTACAATATTGAATTATCTTCTTACATATTTTCATAACATTTTGTTTTTCCTTAATGCTTAAAGTTTTCTTTGGGTTCTTATTTTTGACATAATTAATTAAATCATCTTTTGTTTTAATTTTATAGAAGTTCTCAGGGATATCTAATTTCTCATTAAAAGATTTAATAAATTTATCTTGAATATCTTTTTTATTATCTTGATGGCTATGAACAACGGGAAGATTTAAATCATTAATTAAATCTATCAAATCTGTTTTACTAAAACTCTTATCAATAATCATTTATATTTAAAGAACATATAAAAAATCATTATATTTAATGTATTTACTCATTTAAATGAACAATAATTGCTCATAATAATCTAAAATTATGTATTTAGAGAAATAAATTAATTAATTTATGTTTTTTTTTAAATAAAAATAGATTATTTTAGATCTAAATGAACAATAATGAATCATTTAATGACCATAAAATGCGTTTATTTCCGTAAAATTATTTTATTTTAGTTATTATAGAAACAAAATGCCTTGCTTTGATAAAGATTATAAAATTGGAAAACAATCTGAAGTAGATTCTCTAGATGATTTAAGTAAATTCTTTAAGACAGAATTAATACATGATAATAATCAATTTACACACTTTGATTTTTATTCTAAAGATCAAAAAACATTTGTTGAACTTAAGACAAGAGAAAATACAACATATAATGAAGATGGTGGATATTTTACTCACATAACTGATAAAGGTAAAATATGTAATTTCAATACTTTATATTTTGATGCTGTTAAGAAACACGAAGCATATAGAAATAGAAATACAGATAAAAGATATTTTATAGTATGGAAAATTTCTGGTGAATACTTTTATTGGGAGATTAATCATGATAGAAAAGAATATTATATTGAAGACCAATTTAGAGACAGGGGTAAAGGTTATAGACAAGATACAGCTGTTGTTAATGTTAAAGAATATGCGTTGAAAAGGTTTTAAAAATATGTTATTTAAGTTAAGATAATAAATGAAAAAAAAGTCTGGAAAAAGAAACAGAAATAATGAATATGTTCATCAAACAATTGAATCTTATTTAGAATGGTTTGAGAAAGAATATCCATCAAAGAAAAAAGCAAATGGATATAGAAACAGAAAAACTACAGATTCTAAAGATTATGTTTTTAAAAGAGATTACAAAGAAATTATAATTAGTTTTGATTAAATTATTTTCTATTCTGAAAGGGTCAGTTATAATTTTCCTTGGTGCCTTAATGGCACTTTCAGTAAAATAAAGATTTTTTTTTGATTATTATTAATATATGAAACATTAATAAATGGAAAAGATTTTTGTAGTTAATTTAGATTCTGCTACCGATAGATGGAGACATTATGAACAAGATGATAGATTTACAAGATGGTCTGCTACTTCTATACATGAATTAAGTGATAATGAACCAGTTTTAAAAAAAATGATATCATATTATAATATTAATCCAGTTGAACATAAAGCAAAATGTGCTTGTTATATAAGTCATAGAAATTTATATAGATATATTGTTTCTAACAAATTAAATAAAGTTTTAATTCTAGAAGATGATGCTCAACAAATAGATGAACTTCCACATCCAGATGATTTACCAAATGATGGTTTTACTTATCTTGGTGGAATATCAAATCATTTACAAATGGTTAAAGGTCCTTTAAAGGTTGATTTTAAAGAAGGTGTAAATAAAATTAAAAACGATGAATATAGAATGTTAATGACAATTGCTATTTATATTCCAACGTGGCAAACAGCAAGAAGGATGTATGATTCACTAGATTACAATGGAAGATGCCGTGCTATAGATACAATGTTAAGAAATTCTTTTTGTCCACAATATGTTCAATATCCAGCTGTATTTGTAGAAAGACCAGATAAATCACAAATAAGAAAAAGTAAAAAAAAATTTAGTAATAGTCGATATGAGCATGTAAGTGCTAAAAAGGTAATGGAAGAACTTATTTTTCTTTAATATAAACATTATCCATAGTTGAAACATCGTGTCCAGTAATATGAGCCATCTTTTGTTTTTCTTCATTTACATCAGCGAACTTATCGGAAAGAACAATTTTTCTCATCATAGTTGTTGAAATATTTTTATTTAGATATTCCTTTGAAGTTTTAATGAGTAGTTGAGAAATACCATTACGAGTAATTGTATCACCTTTTAAATTTGTAAATAAAACATCTCCATTACTCTTTTTAGTGATTCTAATAAACATTCTTAAAATCTTCTCTAGATCTTTGGGAACATCTATCTTTTTTTCACCATATTTTTTATTTGTTTTATATTCATTGAGAACTAAAAACATTTTACTTTTTTCTTTGACTAAATAATTTTCATTTTCCTTTTGTTTATCTGTTAAATTATTATATTCTGTTTTTGATATTATCTTCATTCCACTCATATCATTACGTGTTGGTAATCTTAACAAGAATGAAAATAAAGTATAACCAAGAAGTAAATTTAAATCATTACGAGTAATATTTTCCTTTTTCTTTAATTTATCTCTTTTAATTTCATTTTCCATTTGATTTAACATCTTTTGTATTTCTGATATTTCAACAAAATTATTTTTCTGTTTTTCAGAGATTTTACCACTACTTTGATCTTCTGCATATTGTTCATTTAATTTATCTCTAATTGAGACATATTTCTCAATTAATTTATCTTGTTTTTTATCATGATTCAATGCCATTAATAAAACAATTATACTATTGTAAAAATTCCTTGCTGTGGTGAAATGTTTATCTTTTAATCTATCTACGACTTCATCTACATTTTTTAAGAAATCAAAACCATCAGTATCAAATAATTTTTGTAATCTTTTTAATTGTGTTTCATACTGCTTAACTGTATTTGGTTTTAACTTGGGTCTTGCTTTTGAAATATCTTCAGAAGGGTTTTTAGATTTTATACTCATTATTTATATGAATATAATTTAGATTTATTTTTAAATGAAAAAAAAATTTAAATAAATTTAAGCATTGTAAACTTCGAAATAACCATTATCTAATCTTGCTACACGAATGTATTCACAGAAGCAACGAAGTAAATCAACAACTCTACCAGAAGAAGGAGCATCACTGGTAATGTGTAATTCAATACCACGCTGACCAACACGACCATTAGTTAAACGAGTTGCTAGATTAAACATATGACCTTCCATACCCGTTTGAGCACGACCTTCATAAGTATCAGATGTCATACCACCAGCAACAGTTCCACAATCACTAAATTCTTGACGAGTAATGAAAGGAACACCTTCAGCTTGCTGGAAAATAGAGAATAGACGAGACATATTATCAACATCAGAAGTAAACTCAAATCTATCATTATAACGAAGATTATATTTTACAGCACCTGCTACACCACTAGCATTTTGGTTCGGTGCCATACTATTATTACGACCAAGGATAGTATCTTCATCTTGACCATCAGCGGCGAATAGTGTAATAACACGGGGAACCATACGATTTGCCATACCAAGATTTCTTATTAATCCACTTGCTAACTGTGTTGGAGATGTAGTATGTTCAACTAAACGATAATCAACAAATGTAAAGTTCATGTCTTTACCACGACCCATTGCAAATCTATCCATTTCATCACTAGAACCATAGAAGATGTAATCAGCACAGAATTTAAGTTCATCACGAACAATTTCACAAGCAACATCAGCAGCTTCACCAGCAGCAATCTGAACACGATGTTTAGTAGTTGGTTGGAAAGTTAGTTCAATATTGATTGGTTCTTTGATTAAATATAAAGGAAGTTGATTTACCTTAAGGAAAGGAAATAAATCAGATAAATCAATACTGTATGAAGGGCATTCATCGGGGGAAGCATTACTCATTTTTGCCCACGAAGGTTGATCTAAACTGGAACCCGGAGCATTGTATTCCATACCGTTATCAAGACCATATGTATCAGCAAAAACTTTGGAATCATTATTGTATACAAAACCGTGATTCATAATACGACCAGTTAAATACATCTCACGCTCAAGATTATTTTCATTAGAAATTAACGAAGATTTAACGGCATGAAGAGCACCCCAAGAATCAATTTCATTAAGAGTTTTATTTCCAATTTTGAGAACAGCCTTTTTGACAACTTGACCAATACCAACGTGTGGTTGAAGGAACACATCATCTTGTCCAGTTCCGGGTTTTAAAGCAATAAATAATTTACTGTGAGAATGTAAAAAACCCTTGTTCTGTAAAGTGAATCTAGCGAAACCATCAGTAGTCGCTGCTCCTTGTGAAAATACAACTGGTTCAAGTAAATCGGTTTCTAACTGCTGTGTGTAGTTAGCGGGAATCTGGTCAAGCATAAGAAAGTTGGGAATATCATCATCATCAGACATTTTAATTTTATAATGATTCTATTATAAAAAAATTAAAAAAAATTTAATCAAATAAAAAAGTATAGAAAAAATAAGCATAGCAATCAATGATTACTCTCTAATACGATAAACATTCCAGTAAGTTTTATATCTTAAATCCATTATGAATTTATAACATATTACATCAATCTTATTATCAAAATATCTTTTATTTTTATTTTTGTAATATCTCCATTTATTATGAGATTTTATAAATTTTACGTTATTCATTCTCTACAATAAGAATTGATAATTATTTTTTAAATAAATTTACTGACGAAGTTGAACACCCTGTGGAGAATATAACAGCTGTGATTTAGACTTGATGAAAATATAAACACCAATTGGATTATCAGAACGAAGATCTGACTCAACAGATAAACCCCACTGTTCTTGAGAAAAGTCTTCACCACTTTCACCAATACCATATTTGACAGCAAGACCATAAACACCACCGCCTTCAGCAATATTCATGTATGAATCTTCACCAGTAGCAGAAGTAGTCATATTGTAGTTTCTGTTCATATTAACGGGAGATACAGAAAGGCGTTCCATAGAATACTGAGAATCTGGGGAAATTGCTTCAACAAGAGTTTTAACAATCTGTGGGTCAACAACCTTTGATTCAGTATTTGTAGCATCTACGATATTGGTTACATAATCAAAATCTGCTGGATATTTAGAACCACCTTTGAGATACTGAACTCTACGGATTGGAGCAAGAGCTGTGAGACTTGAACCATCACCGCTGGGGAAAGTTGTTGCTTGTCCATCTTGTGTAAGAGTATTAATATTAGAAACGGGCATAAATGTAACAAAAGCAGAAATAACATTCTGTAAAGCAAGAGAATACTGAATTTGAGCATTCGTCGAATTAATACTAGTGTAAAGAGAAGTAATAGTATTAAAATCATAAGCACCTTCTGAACCACCAGCAGAACCAGCTGGAATATCACTTACTTCACAAGTTAATTTGAGATTAGATAATTCATAATGAGCATCTCCAATACCAGTGGTAGAACCATTAGTATTAAAAAGAACATTACTATCTGGTTGAAGTAAAAATTCTAGCTGACAGCCACCAAAAGCGTCTGGTCTTAAATCTACCATCTGACCACTAGACATGAACCCAGAAGGAACGTGAAACGAAAACTCATTTGTCTGGGACTGATCAGTTGAAGCATTTTCCATAACTGCTTTACGGAAAGTAGTAGCATTGGGATAAATTAAGCAAGACTGCTGAAGATGTCCAATCTGGTCTTGTAGAGAACTAGTGCAAGAAAGGTACGAATTCATAAATTTTGAATAATGGCGAATATTTTCACATACCATTTTTGAACGATTTGCTCTAATAGTTAATGATTCAACAACATTGTAAATACCAAGACGATTATTCATAGTTACATTATCACCATTTGTTAAAGGTGTTGGCGTAGCAAGATTATCTTTGAAAGCGCTGAAATTACCAACAACACGAACCGTTGAAGGATCTAATAAACCATCCTGAGCAGATACAGTAAACGATAGAACGGGGAAACCGTTCTTAAATGATATCTTTCCATCAGCGGGTATATTATCTGGACGAATCTCAATATAGCGGGAAGTCATATTTATAAATTAAACACTTATAAAAATTATCAATAATAAATTAATAAAAAATTTTAATGAACAATATAAAAACTCTTTATATCAA
>VMHT01088395.1_pt1 | contig 10105 bp, 10 predicted proteins | sample 4693611 | NCBI WGS metagenome assembly VMHT01 (sample SAMN12280063, study PRJNA550983) | marine metagenome | isolation source: seawater sampled from same location over 5 years 0.02-0.2 micron viral filtrate | place: USA: collected off the coast of southern California halfway between the port... ...
ACATATTTTGCTTTATTTTAGAACAAAAAGTCAAAAATTTGCTCTATTTTATTCTCAAAACCTAAAAACTGATGATTCCCAAGCTTAGAAAATGAAATTTTACTATCCTTAAATTTTGTTAATGAAAGTCTTTGATCTAGGACTTCGTCACCCTCCTGCGCTAGGAGAAAATGATTCATAGGAAAGGCGAGTTCGGGAGTAGAATATTTTTTTAAACTTTCATAATCATCAATAGAAAATGTATCTTTTTTTCCATTATTAAAGTTTTCATAACTGCCAACAATATTCAGCATACTAGCTAAATGATCATCTACTACCGGGTTTATATAAACACCTTTCATATTGTATTTATTTGCAAAATAACAAGAATAAAATCCTCCCATTGAACTACCAATAAAGCCGATTATTTCATTTTCAGACATCAATTTTTCAATGAGACTAACAACTTTATCTGTTGATAAAGGCAAGTCTGGAATTAAAATTTTATCGCCGATACCTTTATCATCAAGATATTTTTTACAAAGCTGTGCTTTTGAAGAAGAACTAGAACTATTGAAACCGTGCAGGTAAATTATCACTTTCAGCTAATCCTTCTTTTACGCAAAATACAAGAAATTCATTAAGAAATTTATTCCATTGAGTTCTTTCATCTCTCTGAAATCCAAACTTCTTAATTGTTGGAATAATATCAATTAGACTATTATGGAAGCTCTGTAAGAACATCACCTCCGCCATCTTTGCTTCTAAATAAACTCTTACTTTAAAGGTTGTATTTTCTTCGACTGGATTGACATTGATATTCAATTCGATATCAAAAGTATAATTTGATAATTTAGTTGAACTAATTGAGACTTTTTTATTTTCGTCTCTGACAGGAATTTCAAAAACCTTTTTTTTGTTTTCATCAAAATCAACTACAAGAGAATTTAAAAGAAAAAAGTTTCTTTCAAATAAAGAATGGAGGTTTTTCAGCTCGAGATATTCCTTCATCAAATCAGTCTATAAAATAGATTTTAAAATTCAACTCAATCATAAGAATTCCATAACATATTTGCCACAAGAGTTCGATACGGTTTCCATCTAACAGAAATTTCCTCAAGTTCAATTTCTGTAGGACGATTAGAAAGTTTTTTCAATTTTTGCACACTAATTTGTAGACCAAGGTCTCCTACTGGCCAGATGTCTTCTCTTTTAAGAGATGCAAGCATGTAACAATCTGCTGTCCACTTACCTATACCCTTGATTTTACAAAGTTCTTTTCTGAGGTTTTCATCATTCATCCTATGTAAGGTTGTAAAGTCTAAATCTCCTGCGATGCATGCATTTGCAAGCTCAGTGCAATAATGAATTTTTTGTCTGCTTAACCCTGTTTTTTGAAGGTCTTTCTTTGGAACTTTTAAAAAGTTTTTTGCCTCAAATGGCGAAACTATTTTTGCTAATCTATCGAAGATGGCTTTTGCTGAAGCTACAGACAATTGCTGTTCACATATCAATCTAACTAATCCTTCAAATCCTTTTTCCCTTTTAAAAGGGACTATTTTAGGAATAGACTTGATTAATTCTTCAAGATCTTTATCAGACTTTAGAAGGTAAGAAAGTTGCTCCTTTTGAGAAGTCATATGTTCTTAAAAGGTAAAAGGGTGCTGGCATCTTGATGATAATCTTTAATATATTTGTCTTCTCTGAGAAGAAAATCACTTATAGCTAGGCTGAAATCATGGTTTTCTATCCAGTGTGAAGAAAATGTAAAGGTGGGCTCAAATCCTCTTTTAATTTTGTGTTCACCTTGTACGCCAGGATCAAATCTCTTGATATTTTTTTCAATACAAAAATCTATACCTTGGTAATAACAACACTCAAAATGCAAAGCATCAAAATCATTAGATGCTCCCCAATATCTTCCGTATAAATTATTTTGATCATAAAAGAAGAAAGAACCAGCAACCGCTCGACCATTTTTATATGCCAGGATGATCAATATGTTGTCAGCAATGGTTTTTGTTATCTCTTCGAAGAAATCTTTATTCAAGTAACCAGAATGTCCGCTTCTCCTCAGGTGAGTGTCTACATAGAAGGAATAGAAATCATCAACAACATCTAAAGATATTTGATTCCCTGTAAACCTCTTTATCTCAAGATCTTGTTCAGCAATTTTTCTTCTTTCTTTTTTTAAATTTTTTCTATTTCGTGAAGAGAAAAACTCTAAAAAGTGATCAAAACTTTCATAGTTATTATTTTTCCACATGAACTGAACATTCTTTCTAGTACTGAGCCCAAGAGATTCAAAAAGATCTTTTTCATCTTCTTCTGGAAAAAGAATGTGCCAAGAAGATATCTCATTTTCCTTAGATACTTTCTGTATAGCTTTAAAAATTTGTTCAGCAGTATTTTTTTTATCATTCAACGTGGAATAGAGAATTCTTGGACCAGTTGCAGGCGTGAATGGAATCGATGAAACAAACTTTGGATAATAATATTTTTTATGTTGGTAATATGCATTAGCCCAACTGTAATCAAAGACAAATTCGCCTTGTGAATTATTTTTTAAATAAAGAGGCATTGCTCCAATTAAAGATTCTTCATTCCACAACGTAACATGGAATGGCTGCCACCCGGTTCTTTCCGAAACGCATCCGGATTCTTCTAAAGCATTTAAAAAATCAAATGAAATAAAGGGATAATTTTCATGATTTAATGAATCCCAAGAATGTTTTTCTACATCTTTAATTTGTGAAAGAAACTTTACATGCATATTAAAAACCAAAAAGAATTCCAAAAAATAGAAAAACTCCTATCCAGTTATTACCTTTAAATATTGAAAGGTAAATTTTTCTCAACCCTAAGTTGATTTGAAAGTTTTGGAAAAAAACAATTCCAAAACACAAAGATAAAAAGAAGAAAAAAGAAAGATCTAGATTAACCGAAAGACCTACAAAGAAGTAGATAAATAAATGAGCTAACCCTAAAAGAAATACCCATTTCTCTTTTCTTCTACCAAAATATCTTGCTGAGTTACCTATATTTAATTTTTCATCGTCAGCGGCATCTATCATCCCATAGACAGTATCGTAAGCAATAACCCAAAAAAAATTAGCTAAAAATATAACCCAAGTGATTAACGAAAGATTTTCTTGTGAAGCAAATGCGATAGGTATTCCAAAAGAGAATGCCAATCCTAATATCGATTGAGGTATTGCTAAAAATCTCTTTGCAAGAGGATAAAGAAGAATTAATAGAGCCGCACCTATTCCCATATATATGCTTAATTCATTAAATTGGAAAAGTATCCATATGGAAGGAATGCTCAGAAAACCAAATAAAATCAATGCTTCAACAGAAGATACTTTTCCGGATGCAATTGGTCTTTGGCTTGTTCTGAGTACTTTCGAATCAATATCTTTATCAAAAAAATCGTTGATTACACATCCCATAGATCTAGTGAAAAAAGCACCAAGACAAAACAACCATATTGTCTTCATATCAACAGAAGCCTCTGATGCTAGCAAAAGAGCGCAAAGAGTAGGCCAAAGCAGCAAAAGAGTTCCTATAGGCTTGTCTAACCTCATTAGGTAGGCGTAATTCCTAACTCTTTCCATCATGGTGTTATATAATTCTTGCTCATCCAATCTAGCACAAAAATTTTATAATTGATGGAAGAATACAAAAAATGGGAATGCATAGTTTGCGGCCTGATTTACGACGAGGCAGAAGGGTGGCCTGATGACGGAATTCCACCTGGAACAAAATGGGAAGATGTCCCAGTTGATTGGGTCTGCCCAGATTGTGGCGTAGGCAAAGAAGATTTTGATATGGTACCTTTTGAGGGCGCTGGAAAAAGTTATTAATGTCCTATACAACAAAAATCCTAATATCCATGCTTTTGGGTATTGGATTCGGATCATTAAGTAATTTATTTTTACTGGAACTGCCTCTTGTTAGTCTAGCTATCGACTTATTCGATATTGTAGGAGAGATTTTTATTTCTTCTCTAAAATTAATGGTAGTCCCTCTTGTATTTTTTTCTTTAGTATCTGGAGTTGCTCAAATTGAAAATTCAAAAGAACTAGGCTCCATTAGCTTTAAAGCTATTTCGTTTTATTTAGTTACAACCGCATTAGCTATCTCAACAGCATTATTTTTTGCTAATTTTTTTAATCCTGGAGATGGGGTAGGTCTTAAAACTTTATCAACTTATTCAGCTCCGCAAGCTCCTTCTTTAAAAGAAGTCTTCATAAACATTATTCCAACTAATCCGATTCAAGCTATGGCAGAAGGAGAAATGCTTCAAATTATTGTATTTTCGATATTAGTAGGATTTGCAATTAAAGGTATGGGGCCCTATTCAGGCGGTGCTTCAAGCTTTTTCAAATCAGGAAATGATTTAATGCTTCGCTTGGTAGAAATCATAATTATGTTTGCACCTTTAGGAATTTTTTGTCTTTTGGCTTCCATATTTTCTGAAATAGGTTTTTTTATAATCTATGATTTAGCAGGTTATTTCTTTCTGCTTTCATTTGTATTGATATTCCATGCTTTGATTACTTACGGATCAATACTTACATTTTTTAGACTAAATCCATTTATTTTCTTCAGAAAACTCAAAGAGGTTTTGTTATTTGCATTTAGTACATCGTCTAGCAGCGCAACAATGCCTTTAACTTTAAAAACGGTTAAAGAAAAACTTGGTGTTGATCAGTCAGTTGCATCATTTTGTATTCCTCTTGGAGCAACAATAAACATGGATGGAACTGCAATTATGCAGGGCATTGCAACCGTCTTTATTGCTCAAGCTTATGGTGTTGATTTACAAATTACGGATTATTTAATGGTTATTTTGACAGCTACTCTGGCCTCCATTGGAACAGCTGGTGTTCCTGGTGTAGGTCTCATAATGCTTGCAATGGTTTTACAACAAGTTGGTCTCCCAGTAGAGGGAATCGCTTTGATCATAGGCGTGGATAGACTTTTAGATATGATCAGAACAGCAGTAAATGTATCCGGAGACTCTATGATTGCTTGTATTATTTCATCGACTCAAGGCACCTTGAATAAATCAAAATTCTTTGATTGAGTTGTTTTTAAACTCATATAATAAAAGACAATTTTCTGATAAATTAGCGCGATCTTTAGGAGAACTTTATGGAATCTAATCTAATTTTACCGCCACTTTTTGGTATTTTTGGTTTGGCTGTTGCCTTTATTTTGTATTTGTTGGTTATGAGGTATGACGGAGGTACAGAGAAGGTTAAAAAAATTGGTGATCAAATTCACTTGGGTGCTATGGTTTTTATGAGACGTGAATACACTTACCTTGCAATGTTTGTAGCTGTTCTAATTATTCTCTCTTATTTATTTTTAGGTCTAAATACCGCTTTAGCAGTAACAGCTGGGGCATTATCATCATCGCTTGCTGGATGGCTCGGAATGTTCTCTGCTACTAAAGCAAATGTTAGAACTGCAACTGCTGCTTCTGATTCTGGAGCGCAAGCTGCTCTTTCTGTAGCTTTTTATGGTGGTTCAATTATGGGGCTATGTGTTGCTTCTCTTGGTTTGGTAGGTCTAGGAGGCCTTTACTTCTATTTCGGAGGAGATCCTGATACTGCAAGAGCAATAGAAGGATTCGGAATGGGAGCTTCATGTGTCGCTCTATTCTCTCGTGTAGGAGGTGGAATTTATACAAAAAGTGCTGATGTTGGTGCTGATTTAGTTGGAAAAGTTGAAGCAGGAATTCCAGAAGATGATCCAAGGAATCCTGGAGTTATTGCCGATAACGTCGGAGATAATGTTGGAGATGTTGCTGGTATGGGTTCTGATATTTTTGAATCATATTGCGGAGCCATGATTGCATCAATTGCAATTGCAGCCACAATCGATAATACCGGAATGATGGCGCTACCTTTAGCTTTAGCTTCCCTAGGACTATTGGCATCTATACTTGGAATCATAATTGTCAGAGTATTTTCCAAAGCAGATCCTGGAACAGCTTTAAGAACGGGGACTATAGGATCAGCGATTCTTTTTATAATTGCAGCTTACTTTTTAATTCAAATGATTTTGACTGAAAACGCTGTAAATACTTGGTTGGCAGTATTAGCTGGTGCAGTAGGTGGAGTCATTATTGGATTGATTACAGAATATTACACAGGATCAAAACCAGTTGAGAAAATCGCTAAATCTGGGGAGACAGGTCCTGCTACAGTCATGATTACAGGACTTTCAGTTGGTATGCAGTCTGTAGTTCTTCCTATTCTTGTATTAGCTACAATAATTTGGGTCTCAACCTCTCTTGTTGGTTTGTACGGGGTAGGCATAGCCGCGGTTGGCATGCTTGCTACGGTCGGAATAACTATGGCTATTGATGCTTATGGTCCAGTTGCCGATAATGCCGGCGGTATTGCAGAAATGTCTGGTATGGGAAGTGAAACAAGAGAAATAACTGATTCTTTAGACGAATTAGGTAATTCTACAGCTGCTATAGGTAAAGGCTTTGCAATAGGAGCAGCTGCATTAGCAGCTTTGGCCATTATTGCTGCTTTTGTTGAGACAGTTGCTCACAATAGAGGTAGTTTTGAATTACTTCTATCAGATCCCAGAGTTATTGTCGGTATGTTTATAGGAATTTCCATTCCTTTCTTGATTTCTTCTATCACCATGACAGCTGTAGGTGATGCCGCTTTCGATATGATTAATGAGATAAGAAGGCAATTCAGAGAGATTCCTGGTTTATTAGAAGGAAATGCAGAACCAGATACAGCTAAGTGTGTTGATATCGCTACTTCGGCTGCATTAAAAAGAATGCTTCTGCCGGGAGTAATTGCTGTAAGTGCTCCAGCTGTTGTTGGTTTTGGTCTTGGTCCAGAATCTCTTGGAGGAATGTTAGGAGGAGGTTTGATAGGTTGTGTGTCCATGGCTTTGATGATGGCTAATGCTGGTGGAGCTTGGGACAACGCAAAAAAATTCATTGAAAAAGGTAACCTAGGAGGAAAAGGAACAGATACTCACTCTGCAGCTGTGGTTGGTGACACTGTTGGAGATCCATTCAAAGATACTTCAGGACCTTCGATGAATATCCTAATCAATGTCATGGCAATTGTTAGTTTGGTGATTTCTCCTCTCTTGTAGTTACTACTGGGCTTTTATATATAATTGATCCTGACCGATCCATCGATCAATAAGTTTCTCTAGTTTGGTAGATTCCAAATTAGAGATTTTTTCGGCGAGAGATTGACTTAATTTGAGAAGTTGAACATCTCTGGATATATCTGAGATTTTAAAATCAATTCCTCCTGATTGTTTCAAGCCTAATAATTCTCCCGCTCCTCTCAATTCCAAATCAATTTCAGATATCTCAAATCCATTTGAGTGCTTTTTCATTGCTTCGAGCCGCTTTTGAGCATTTTCACTTACCGGATCTTGATAAAGCAAAGCACAATAAGAATCCATATCCGGACCTCTGCCAACTCTTCCTCTCAATTGATGAAGTTGAGATAAACCTAATCTCTCTGCATTTTCTATTATCATCAGACTAGCATTAGGGACATCCATACCTACCTCAATTACGGTTGTACACACTAATATATCAATTAATCCATTTCTGAAGTCTATAATGTTTTTCTCTTTTGCTTCGTTGTTGAGTTTGCTGTGAACTAATTCCGATCTCAGCTCAGGAGCATTTTCTCTAATCCATTCGAGGCTAGTTTCAGCTGATTGCACATCGAATGAATCATTGTCTTCAATCATAGTACAAAGCCAATATACTTGATTGCCATCTTTGCATACTTTTTGAAGCCTATTTACTATCTCCAGCCTCTTGTCATTTGATAAAACTACTGTTTTAACTGGATTTCTTCCTGGAGGGAGTTCATCTATGATTGATAAATCTAAGTCTGAGAAGATGGTCATAGCTAATGTTCTAGGAATTGGCGTTGCCGTCATGAATAACTGATGAGGCATCTCTTCAGATTGTGATTTTGACGCCAGATCAAATCTTTGTTTAACACCAAATCTTTGTTGCTCATCAACCACAATGAGAGCAAGGCTCTTGAATTCAATATTTTTTTGAAAGACTGTATGAGTTCCAATGAGAATATCAATCTCACCATTTATTAGTTTTTTTTCAATTTTTTCTTTATCCCTTTTCTTTGTTTTTCCCAAGAGAAGCTCGATAGAAATATTTTTATCTTTGAACCAATTAACAAAGTTTTCAAAATGCTGCTTAGCAAGGACTTCGGTGGGGCACATTAAAACAGACTGTTTTTTATTATGAGAGCATATGTTCATTGCTGCAGCAGCCACTATAGTTTTCCCTGAGCCAACATCTCCTTGAATGAGTCTTCTCATTGGCTTTTTCTCTTGAAAATTCATCATGATTTCTTGCACAACCTTTTGTTGAGCTTTTGTTGGATAGAAAGGAATATTTAAATCAAAAGTTTCTAGATTTAATTTTTGATTTGAAAGATCAAAAGATTTCATTTTATTTATCCTTTCAGAAGAAATATTTATAGCAATTTGATTAGCGGCAAATTCTTCTACTATCAATCTCTTTTGTGCAGGATGCTTAAAAGTTCTGAGTTGATTAAGATCATCATCAACTGAAGGCATATGTATCTTAGAAATAGCATCTCTGCCTTTAGGAAAATTAATCTTTTTACTTTCAAAGAAACCATCTGCATCTTTCATGCAGATATCGTCTAAATTGAGACCACTTAAAGCTTGTCTGATTATTGCTTTCAACCTGAATTGGGTCAAACCAGAGACAGTTGGGTATACAGGAGTATAGGTATTATCTAGGCTAGGTCTCTCGGAGGATAAAAATACTTTATAGCTTGGATGAAACATTTCTATTTTAGATCCGGTAATTTTTACATTTCCGTAAGCTCTTACTATTTTGCCTTTTTCAAAAGCTTTTGATTGAGCTTGTGAAAAATAAAACATTCTTATGTTTAGAAAACCAGTTCCATCAGTTATCTTTGCCAAAAAAGATCTTCTTCCAGGAAAAAAAATTTTACTTTCTACAATTTCACCCTCAACATGCGCAGTTTGATTTTGGTCTAAATCTTTTATTTCATTTAATTTTGTTTTATTTTCATACCTTGTTGGTAAATGAAAAATCAGATCCTCTATCGTATAAATATTCAGAGAGTTCAATTGCGTTTCAATTTTTGGACCAACGCCTTTAATTTTTTTTAGGTCATCCGTCAGCGATAAAGGCACTATTCTTTGTAAGCTATAGATTCAATTTCAATTGAGGAGTTTTTTGGCAAAGCAGAAACTTCATAAGCAGCTCTTGCAGGGTAGGGTTTTTCTAGAACCTTTTCCATAATGTCATTCACTTTTTGAAAATTTGATAAATCTGTAAGCAAAACATTAAATTTAATAACATTATTAATGGTGCAACCAGCTTCGTTACAAATTGCTGAAATATTATTGAAAACTTGAATTGTTTCTTCCTCAAATCCCTCAACCAGCTCCATCGTAGTTGGATCTAAGCCTATTTGTCCGGATATAAAAAGAAACTTATCTGCTAACACAGCCTGAGAATAGGTTCCTATTGCTTCAGGAGCCTCATCAGTATGAATTACTTTTTTCATCCTGCTATCTTATTCTTAATTTTCTATCTTCTGATGAATGGACTCTATTAACCGATATTACATTTTTTGTTTTCTTTAACGCTTTCATAACTTTTGCTAAATCGTCCCTACTGGATACCTCGATAATTAAGAAAAGTTGAACTTGATTACCAGCCGGGGTCTCGCCTCTTATTCCTTCAATGTTTTTATTCATCTCAGAAATGGCAGAAGAAATTTCTGCCAAGATACCTGGTCTGTCTTGTGTTGTTACAACAAGTTCTGCAGAAAAGTTTCCATCAATATCATCTTCCCATTGCACAGGTGCGCACAGGGCAGGATCATCTTTGATAGGTAAAATGTTCTTACATCTTTCTTGATGAATAACCATTCCTCTTCCTGCAGTAAAATGAGCTACAACTGGATCTCCTGGGATTGGTTTACAACAAGGTCCATAATTAACTAATAGTCCTTCTGAGCCAGAAATTTGTAAGTTACTTGATTCAATTAAACTTGGCGAATCAAAATCTATTGCCTGC
>VMHT01123427.1_pt1 | contig 10105 bp, 11 predicted proteins | sample 4693611 | NCBI WGS metagenome assembly VMHT01 (sample SAMN12280063, study PRJNA550983) | marine metagenome | isolation source: seawater sampled from same location over 5 years 0.02-0.2 micron viral filtrate | place: USA: collected off the coast of southern California halfway between the port... ...
AATATGTATAGCATTATTGCTTAGCGTTATTAGCTTAACAGCTTTAGCGCAAGTAAAAGTAATACATTTTAACGCTGGTTGGAACGAGGCTAACGACGTTGAATGGTTTGACAAACTATCAGACGCCGGTAAAAAAAGTTTAAGTATAGACGATACAGAAATACAAAAGAAATATGCTATTGCTATTGTACCTACTATCATTGTTTTTGATGATGGCGAAGAAGTAAAACGTTTTCAAGCAGACTTAAGTTTTAAGCTAGTTGCTACTAGAAATGATGTGCAAGAGTATATTGATGAACTAATAATAAGTAAATTTTAATGAAATATTTAATCACACTAATACTTTGTATTAACGTAGCGTTTGCTCAATGCCCTCCAGGTACTTGGGGTTTAGATGTTATTATTAACCCTGATCAATATCCAGAAGAAACAACTTTTACTGTTTTAAGTACAGATGGAGATACGTTAATGCAAGGCGGACCTTTTCCAAGTGCAATAGCATATCAACCACAATACATATCAACATGCTCACCTATAGACACTTTTATATTAGTATTGAGTGATAGCTACGGCGATGGTGTAGCTGGTAGTTTATGGGGTGGCGAAGATGGATCTGTATATATAGAGCAATGCGGTGATACAATATGGGAGCTAGAAGAAGCTGACTTTGGTTTTGAAATAGTAGATACATTAATAACAACAAACTGTCCGCCACCACCACCTATATTTGGCTGTATGGACAGTAGCTATGTTGAGTTTAATTTCACAGCTACAGTAGACACAGGTATGTGTTACACACCTATTGTTTATGGTTGTACAGACTCACTAGCTTACAACTATGTTGATACTGCAAATACAGATATAAATATATCTAGCTGCGCACATTACTTAGAACTAACTGACTTAGCTGGTAATGGCTGGGCTGGTTCTATTTTAATTGTATCGCAAGCTACAAACTTATCACCACCTTATGGTTATGCGGTAATAGATACTTTTACTTTAGCTGATGGCTTTGATACTACGTACACGTTAAACTTACAAGCAGGTTATTTAGTTAAAGCTATATTTGAAATAAACTTTCAGTCAGATTTTACGGCCGTGCAATGCGGTTATACTTTATATTCTGATGACTACACAGCTATAGAACAAGAAGGTGGTTTTGCAGATCCAATACCACCATTTATGCACATTACAGGTGAAACGTATTGTGGTAACGAGTGTATTGATAGAACGTATGGTTGTATAGATGCTTTAGCTATTAACTATAATGATAGTGTAAACACAGATGACGGTAGCTGTTATTATAATCCTGGGTGTACTAATCCTTTATATTTAGAATATGACGCAGCTTACGACTATGATAATAACTCATGCGCTACGCTTATTGCATACGGATGTATGGACACTACAGCATTTAACTATGATCCATTGGCTAACGTTGAAATACCTGGCTCTTGTATTGCTGTCGTAGAAGGCTGTATGGATGACGGTGCTTTTAACTATAATTTAAATGCTAATATAGATGACGGTAGTTGTATACCACTTATATTTGGCTGTATTGATCCTACGGCTTTTAATTATTGTGATACTTGTAACACTGATAATGGAGGCTGCATACCAACTATAAACGGGTGTACTGATAGCACCGCTATAAATTATGATCAACTTGCAAACACTGATAATGGCTCTTGTATTTATCCTGTATACGGTTGTAATGATCCGACTGCTCTTAACTACGAAGCGCTTGTTAATGTCCCTGACTCGTCATGTGAGTATTCTGCTGGTTGCGCTGTTGGTGATGTATATACTATTCCTAATGCTTGTTTTGAGTGGGTAATACAAGTTGATCAGTACTGTTGTAATACGTCTTGGGATAACACATGTATTCAGCTGTATGATTACTGTCAAGATGGTTGGACAGGTCCAGTTAGCGTAGAAATGTATAAAAGATCAAAACTTATACCTTATCCAAATCCAACAAGAGATTATATAAACTTTAATGAAAACGTAGATGTTTTAGTTATTGATAACTACGGTAAAAAACACAAATTATATTTAGATACTAAAAGAGTAAAACTAGACAAAGGTATCAATTACATTAAAGTGTCAAACGACAAAGGAGTTAACTTTACTACTATAATAATTGTGCAATGAGATATATAATAATACTATTAATTTTTTTAACATCTTGCGCGGCACCTAAAAAGTGTTGCTCGCAGATTAAAAAAGCGTTTAAGTTTTCTACGTTTTATGTAGCAGCTAACGGTGGTACTTCATTGTCTGATAGAGATATATATTCTGTAAACGGTAGTGCTTTAAATTACGATACTATATTAACTCCTTACGATTACTCATTAACTATGGGTATACGTAAGATACAAAGATTTCAACACGAAGGTAGTTCGCCATTTAAAGATGGTACTGAAACATCGTTTTCAGATGCTGCAAATGTAGGTAGATCACCGTTTGAGTATTTGTTTGAAGTTGATTACAAAAGACAGGAAGGTGTAGAGTACTTTGATCAACATCATTTTTTAAGATATGTTAAACCAAAGTGGTTTACAAAAGTAGAATATATTAAAGATGGTTTTGCAGACATAGAATATTATGAAGCTACACAAAGATTTAGATTAAACGGTAAAAAAAAGTTATCGTTTAACTTTGGCGGAGTTACTAGACTTGCAGAGCCGTATGGCTATGATCCGCTAGAAGAGTGGACTATGGCTACAGGCGATATACACTACACGCAGTTGGCAATACAAGAAGGTTATAGTATAGATGTGTACGAGTCAGAATATAAAGATCCAAGCGGTAATGTAATAGCTACAAGCTCTGATGTTTGGAATCAAGTCACAATACCAACTATACTAGAAAACTATGTAGATAAAAAACGTAACGAATTAAACACTCAGTGGCAGCATAGTATTGTTATTGGTTTTGATTTTTATCATTACAAGAAAAACTTCTGGCTGCACTCTTGGGGTAATCTAATGCCGTATCATTACGATGATGGTGGACAATACTCTTACCATAACTTTGTAGATGGTCAATGGTATGATTATTCAGGTGGTTTAATATTTGGTTATAAGCTAAATAGAAACTTAGGTTTGTTCGTTGAAGGCAAGTATAATAAGTATTGGAATAAAGAGTGGTATGATTTTAAGTGTGGTGTTAATTATGTAATCTTTTAGTATGAGCTACCTTACAAAAATAGACAGCGTGCCTTTATATAGCACTATTGAAGAAGCTTTACTATGGGCTAAGCAATACGAGCTTGAAGGCTATCATGCTCATAGATTTAGAGGTAGATTAGGATATATGGGTGGTGAAAATCATGAGCAAATTATCGACGCTTTAGAAGAAGGTATAAAAGTTTTTTTAACACCAGAAGAATTAGCTTTAGGAAATTTTATAGTAACAGCTGAAGCTGCTAGATCTTACCAAAGATATAGAGAGTTAAATCCTAGACAAACCTTCACGGCCCCTGCGGCTCAAGCTGCTCAACAAGTTATACCTCAACAAAATATACCACAACCATTACAACAACAAGAAGAACAAATTGTAGTTGTTACGCCTCAAGCAACTCCAGCTCCATCTGCGCCAAGTGGCGGTGGTGGTGGTTATTAAACATAAAATATGAAGCTACAAGTATTAAGATTTAGCTCGCAAGCAGACTGTACACACGGTCTTTTGTTTGAAGTAAGTGAAATAAAAAAACACTTTTTATGTTATACTTTAGAAGATGAAGCTAGAGTACTAAAAGTAAAAGGCGAAACTAGAATACCAGCTGGAACCTACAAAATAAAATTAAGAAAAGAAGGTGGATTTCATGCACGATATGATAAAAAATACCCTGGTATACATCGTGGTATGCTTCATATTGTTGATGTTCCTGGTTTTGAGTATATTCTTATTCATACTGGAAACACTGATGAGCATACTGCTGGGTGTCTTATCGTTGGTGATAGCCAAGAAAACAACCTTATACTTAGAGACGGATTTGTTGGTAAATCTGTTAACGCGTATAAAAGAATTTACCCTAGCATCGCTAAAGCTATTGAGCAAGGTGAAGAGATAACAATAGAATATATAGATTTTGATAATTAAAAAATATGGCAACTACAACTGCAACATTAACATTAGCTAGCACAGATTTATTATCTGATGAATTAGCTTTAACTACTACAGCTACTCTAACAGAACATAATAATTCAACTGGAGTTACAGCTGCTATAGGTTTAAGTAGAATTACAATATCAGATACTAGTGAAACAACTTTGTTTGATGCTTCAGCTTATACAGATGATAAAGCACATAAAATATATATAAAAAACACAGAAACAAACGCAGGTTACTCTTTTTTAGTTAAAGTTGGAGGCCAAGAACTAGGTAAGTTATACGCGGGTGATTTTATGTTTGCGCCTTGGAACGCAGATACTACTTCAACAGATAGTGATGTAACAATAACGCCTTCTGACGCTGGTATGACTGCAGAGTATATGGCTTTTATAGACTAATAAAAATAATAATAAATAAATAAATAATTAATTATGGCAACAACGACAGCAACTATAAGCTTAACAAGTGATTTATTGTCAGACAACATGGCGGTAACAGCTGTTACTACTCTTGCTAAAGCAGGTACTACTGCTGACGGTTTAGATCAAATAGAATATAGCGTAGTAGAAATAGCTACTGGAGATGAGTTTGATTTAATTGCCACTACTCCAACAGCGAGTAAAGGAAGCAAGCTTTACGTAAAAAATCACTCAGTAGATGAAACTTATTACGTAGCAATAACTCAAAACGCTCAGGCTATAGGTAGATTATATGGTGGAGACTGGATGTTTATACCAGCAGATTTTCATGATGCAGCTGCTGATATAGCAGTTACATCTAACGGTGGAACTAATAAAATAGAGTACGCTTTATTCCACGAAGGAACTGCATTAACTCAAACGTGATAACAATTTAAAATAAAAAATATGGCAACAGTATGCACAATAAATATAGCTTCTGATGTAGCGCCGGGCTTTGGTGGAGTTTCACAGTCAATGACTTTAACGCAAGGTGGTACTATAGTAGACATAGACAACACAACAGGTTTTCAAAGAAGAAAACTATCCGCTACAGGAGCAGTAGACTTAGTTACAATGGCTAGTGAGCTCGTTGAAACAAAAGACAATACAGCCGCTAAAATATATATTAGAAACATCGGTGATGGAAGAGGTAATATAGACAAGTCTGTAGGAGTGACTATAGGTGTCAACGCAGAGCCTATTGGCAAGCTGTACGGTGGTGATTGGTTAATGATGCCGCTTACTGGTGTTGACGGTGACGACGTAACTGCTACGCCTGACACTGATGACACTGTAGTACTAGAGTTTGTAATGTTCTTTGAAGAGAACTAGTGAATGGCTTTTGTCAAATATCATAATCTAGTTGGAGCTACACGTCAAGATAATGTATTGATAGATGCTCAAAGCGGAGTTAATAATATAAAATCTATATTATTCACTAATATACACGACACTAACGCTGCCACCATTAGCTTAAACTTAGTTCAAGCTGATGGTGCTTCTAGTTTTTCTATTTTAAAATCAATATCAATACCTGCTGGTATTTCTTTTTTACTAGATGATAAAGGTATTTTAAATTTTGACAACACTTCTAGCCTAGGATTTGGGCTTCAATGTACTATAGGTAGTTCCGACACTGTAGATGTACTAATAAATATTTAATATGAAGTTTTTAGGTCAACATATATACGATCTAATTTCTAGGTTTCGCAATGACGTTCACCTTGAAAATATTAGCTCTGGTACAATAGCTAGTGGAGGTAACTTAGGCTTAGACTCAAACAACAAAATAGTTAAAGCTAATGTTCCAACAACACATGACGCTGTAACTCTAGCTGGAAGCTTAGATTATATAACTTTATCAGGGCAAGAAATAACTAGAAACGCTATTGACTTAACAACAGATGTTTCAGGAACATTACCTGTTTCTAACGGAGGGCTTGGCAATACAAGCTTTACAAATAACGCTGTGCTTATTTATCAATCAGGTGTTGGTACTACATTTGTAAATAGACAGTTTTATTTCTCTGAAGTGTCAAGCAATGTTCATCAATTTAAAATAGGAGATGGTAGTGCTACTGGTGCAATAATTACAACAGACAATGTAGCTCCACTTAGCATTTCACCAGGTGTTGCCGCTGGAACAAATATAGCAGGAGGTTCTTTAACTCTTCAAGGCGGGGTGAGCACAGGCAACACGGCGGGTGGAAGTATTATTTTTAAGTCTAGTAGCGCTGGAAGTAGTGGCAGTATTGGTAACGCTCCTCAAACAATTGGAACATTAGATAATGAAGGTAATCTACAAATAGATGGAACTTTAACAACTAGCGGAACCTTAGCATTAAATACATCTGGCGTAATACAAGTAGCAAGTCAACCAAACATTGACCATGACTCACTAACTAACTTTGTAGCAGCAGAGCATTATCGTTGGGACACAGACATAAGTAGTACAGCTACAATAAATGCTGCTAATATACCCACATTAAATCAAAATACAACAGGTACAGCTGCAGGATTATCTGCAACATTAGCTGTTGGTAGTGGTGGTACAGGTGCAACAACTTTTACATCAAACGCTATACTAACCGGTAACGGTACATCTGCAATTCAAGCAGAAGCTGGATTAACATACGATTCAGAAGTATTAAACATAGGTGATGATGACGATGGTATTGCTCAAATAAAAAGGTTACAACATACTGACGACGTAGGAGGAGATTTATACGTAAGAGGCGGTGACGCAACTGGCACAGATAAAGCTGGAGGTCAATTGCAATTGTTTGGTGGTAGGGCGACAGGTAGTGGAGCAGGTGGTGGTGTAATAATACAAGCTGGAGAAACAAACGCTAGTAGTGGAACTACGCTCAGAGGTGCTAATACAATTGCTAGCTTTAGATCTGATGGTGATACTCTTTTAACTGGTAATTTAATTTTTGAAGGTCCAACACCAGATGTTAATGAAACAACATTTAGTATAACAGATCCAACAGCTGATAGAACAATAACAGTACCTGACGCTTCTGGTACTATGGCTTTTTTAGACAGTGATATTACAGGTCAAGCAGGTACAGTAGCAACTATAACTGGACTAGCGCCTAACACGGCTACTACTGCGGCAGCTCAACCTAACATAACTTCATTAGGCACACTTACAGGTTTAACAATAGGCGGTGATTTAACAGTAAATGGTGACACTGTAACATTTGAGTCTGCTAATGCTGATGATCCACACGTACTTATAAAGAATACTAACAACGGAACAAATGAAGGTGCTCGTTTAGATTTTAATAAATTAAGAGCTGATGATGGTACTGAAACAGGACAAAACTTAGGAGAAATACATTTTACAGGTCAAGACAGCGCTCAAAATACACAAACCTATGGTTTTATTATAGGTGAAATTGATGTTGGCACTAGTGGTCAAGAGTCTGGACAAATTGTAATGGGTGTTGCAAACCACGATGGTGATCAAGCTACAGGATTCAAATTAACAGGCGGTAGTCAAAATGACGAAATAGATGCTGAAGTTGGTTTTGGTACTTCTTCTGTAACAACTGTAGCTGGTGATTTAACTGTAACAAGTAACGCTACTATTAACGGTGGTAATTTAACTGTTACATCTGGAACCTCTGGAGACGCAACACTTATAATTGAAGCTGACACTGATAATAATAACGAAAACGATTTACCTAGATTATGGTTTAAAGCAGATACTATAACTGAAGGAGCAATACAATTACAAAATAATACACTTGATATTATAAACAACGTTTCTTCTAGTAACGGCATTAGATTTTTAACAGGTACTACAGATAACACAGGCACAACAGATCCATCAACAGGTGCTACAGAGCGAATGTTTATAGCTTCTGGTGGTACTGTTACTGTAGCAGGAGCATTACAGCCAAACACTATAGAGCTAGGTCATGCTTCAGATACTACTATAGCGAGATCTGCAGCTGGCACAGTAACTATAGAAGGTAAAACAATAGCAACAACAAATAAAACAGTAGCTTTCTTTAACTCACAGTTTTTTAACTCAGGTACCTCTGGTTTTTACGCACCTTTTAACTATCTTTTTGAAAATTCAAACTTATCTACAGCTTCTTATTTTTCAATGATTTCAGCGCCATATGATGGTAGAGTTTTAAGAGTTTCTTCATTTACTCAGGGCACTAGTAGTAAAACAACTACAGTTGAAATGTATTTAAACGGAGATGACTCTGATTTAACTAACGATCAAGTAGGTACTGATTTAGTAATAAGCTCTTATACTCAAAAAAATACTGGAACTTGCGCTAACGACTGGGTGTTTAGTGCTGGTGATGCATTATCGTTTAGAATAACAAACTCAGCAGCCGCTAGTGGACAAGTTTTAACTTTTGTAATAGAATTTGATTTAGACACATAAAATTATGGCATTAGCAAACAAAAAATCATCAGATATATTTAATAAAAACACAGGTGGATCTAAAAACTCCAAGTCTATAACAGATGCTATTGAGCTTGAAATAAAAAACAAGTTTGATAATGGTGAGCACGTAGAAGATAACGGTATGTTTGAAACTTTAGCACCTGCTTTATACGCAATACAGCAGCTAACAGAAGACATAGAAGAGATTAGAAGATTTGTTACTAGCGAAATAACTAGTATAACTACATCACAAGCTAATGCTATAACAGCTAATACTTCTAAAACTACATTTCCTGGCTTTGGAACTAGTAGCACAACAGCGTTAAGAGGTGACACTACAACTATATCAACTTCGCAAGCAAGTGCTATAACAGCCAACACAGCAAAAGTAAGTCAAGGATTAACAACAGCTAATATGGCAATGCAATTTAGTGTTGCTAGAAAAGGTGGACAATATACTTTATTAGTTACTATATTAGATAGTAGCGGAAGTGGTAAACCAGTAATAAAAACAGGACAAATAACATTAAGTTAACAATTACTTAATATAAAAAACGACCCACAAGGTGATTATAACCTCATGGATCGTAAAATTGACATCAGCAAAGCTGTTTACGTAGCGATAATGATTATCGTTTACGTTATTGCTATTTAATTAGCTACAGCGTTCTTCTGCTCTTGAACAGCAACTCTAGTTTTTTGAGCAAGCTCTTTAACTGTTTGCATAGTCTTACGGACTCTAGTTCCTGCAGACATATTGCCATCTTCAAACTTTTCAAGATCATTAATACCTTTTTCTAAGGTTACTAACATCTCATTGTACATTCTTTGTAATTCAGTCATAGTAAATAAAATTTAATTAAACAACTTCACAGCTACCACCAGCACAAGCAAGCTCGCCTGATAGATCTGTGTTATCATCAGTCTCAATAACTTTAGTTAAATCAACTTCAGATAATACTTTGGACATTTTATTAAACTCAGCTTCGCTAATGTCCTCAAACGGAGCTTGAGTGTATGTACCGCCATTGTAAGGCAATACAGACAAACCGTTATAATAATCTCTATTTAACCACATCCACTCACCAGCAGCTTCCCACTCATTATCTTTCAACGATATTGTTGCAGACACATTATGTGTATTACTACCAGCTCTGTGGCCAGGCTTAACCCACTCAGTAGCTACACGCTTAACACGTTCAAGCGTATCAAACGGTGACTCAGTTCTAAGTATAGAGTTATTAGGTGCTTTTTGTGGCACAGATATAACGGCTGTATCATGAGGCCTGAAGTACTCATCTTCAATTAATTCAGGGTGATTAATATTAAGATACGTATATATAGCCTCGTTTTTTCCTACGCGCATCCTACGGACATAATAATCATTATGCCATGCGTGAATACCAGATGATGTTCCTAGCACCAGAGAAGTCGTCCCTGCGGGTTTTACGGTTGTACATCTAGCGCTTTTGTTTATTCCTAATAGCTTTGCTACTCTCGTGTTTTCTTTCTTTACGATACTTGCAGCGGCCTTCATATCCAGCTGGAGCACAGCGGCACTCCCTATTCCTGTCATTGACACACCTATAAGCGCGTCTTTTTCTGTTGT
>VMHT01090517.1_pt1 | contig 10103 bp, 9 predicted proteins | sample 4693611 | NCBI WGS metagenome assembly VMHT01 (sample SAMN12280063, study PRJNA550983) | marine metagenome | isolation source: seawater sampled from same location over 5 years 0.02-0.2 micron viral filtrate | place: USA: collected off the coast of southern California halfway between the port... ...
AAGTGGAGCTGGCGGACGGAATCGAACCCCCGACCTGCTGATTACAAGTCAGCTGCTCTACCAACTGAGCTACGCCAGCTCACATTCGCCTGTTCAGCGAGGGCGGTATACTACGGATTTTTTTCAGCGCTTGCAACACCCTTACAACCTTCAATTTCAATTAAATCGAGAGGATTGTCGCGCCATAAATCCGGTATTACCCCGGCACCGGAAACCCAATCCCGGCCAGGCTCAAAATCGAGGGCGTAGCTTATCTGATTTCGGGGGAACTTGGCCAGCACTGCATTGAGATTCTGGGATTTTCTTTGTTCCAGAACCTGTCGGGCGGACTCGGGATTCTCAAACAGCCCCAGGGAAATCGCATTACGGTTTTCCCCCTCCCGCACCAGATAGGAATCAACCCCCTTCGCCTGCAATTCCCGGAATAGCGCTCTCGCCTGGGCCGGAGGCCGGGGCGGGATGATCACCCAGTGAAGGGGGGTGAGCTCGCGCTCAAGCTCCCGCACCTCTGAAGACTGAAGATAACGTCCCCGGAAGGCATCAGCCGACTCCCTGCTGGCGAACCACTGGAGGCGATAACAAGGAGCAGGCTCATCCTTCTCCGTATCAGAAGGACTTACCTCTGACCCGGGCGTGGCCGGCGCAAGATCCTCACCTCCGACATCCTGCCCGGAATCCGCCGGTTCGCCGGACGGCCGGAGATCTGCAACCCGGGGCAACACACCGGCATTATTGGCCTGTTCAGCCACGGTCGGCGAAGACACCCGGGCAGCCTGAAACCAGATCACACTGTTCAGTACCAGCAATATCAGTGCAAGCCATCTCACCTTGCGGCTTCCTCCCGGACGATCGCCTCCAGGCCATCCAGGACAAGTGACGGAGAGCGATCCACCGTCACTCCGGAGAATCCGAACAGGTTGGCATCACCCCCGGTCAAGAACAGCGTGCCCAGACCATACCTCGCCATATCCGCCTGAAGCCGCGCCTCCAACGCCTCCTTCAGCCAGACCTGCCCATGCAGCACACACTCTCCGGTATCGGTGCCGGGTTCAGCCGCATCCACTGCATCCGGTTCAAAACCGATCCGGGCCGCGTCACTTTTCAGGCTGCGAAGCATCATGTTCCGTCCCGGAAGTATATAGCCACCGAGGTGCCTGCCATCTGCCGCCACAAAGTCGACGGCAACCGCACTCCCCGCATCGACAACGGCAAAGCCTGAACGGCATCGCAGCCATGCCCCATACATCCCGTGCCACCGGTCAGCTCCCATACGAGACGGGTCCTGATAGGCACTGACCAGGCCCCGTCGGGAGGACTCCGACCAGTAGAAGCGCGGCGTGTGCCCGGTGAATTTCGCCAACACGTCAGCCAGCTTATGCCTGTGAGCCTCTGACACCACCGTGGAAACCGCCACCCCGGAGACAGCGGGCAGGCTTTCAGGAAAACAGGTGTCACTACCCAGCTCGCTCATCAACGCCGCACCGCGATCAACCATCCGGCCCTGCTCGCGCAACTCCCACTTGAGACGGGTATTGCCAACATCAACCAGAAGAATCATCCGGCCACCCGCAAACTGACTTCTCCCGCCCGGACCGGGTGGAGCGATCCGTCCGGGCGCTCAAGCAGATAGTGGCCGGATTCGTCGATACCCCGGCCAATCCCCTGCACATCACCATGAGTCGCAACCAGCGGACGGCCAAAAAAGATATCACGCTGCTGCCAGGCATCCCTGAATGCAGCAAAACCATTTGCCTGAAACTTGTCGACAGAAGCCAACAGGTGTCCAAGAATGGCAGCGACCAACTGATTACGCTCCCAGTGACCGCCAAGCCGGGCCAGGCTCACCCAGTTCTGATCTACATCCGCTGCATCGGTCATGTGGACATTCATTCCGATACCCGCAATCACCCGCACCCAGCCCTCTTCAAGCTCACCCCGCAGTTCGATCAGGATGCCGCCCAGCTTGGCCCCTTCGACGAAGATATCATTCGGCCATTTCAGACCCGGATCCTGCACACCTAGCTCTTGCAACGCTTCGGCAACCGCAACACCAAATACCAGGCTCAGTCCATCCAGAATGGAAAAGCCACCTTCAAACGACAGCCCCAGGCTGAGATACAGGTTTTCCCCACGCGGGCTGTGCCAACGTCGGCCGCGCCGGCCGCGGCCCTCTTTCTGCATGTCGGCCACACAGACAGGCACCTTGTCTGCAGACCAGCCGTGACCACTTCGACCAATCTCGGCGTTGGTGGAATCGGTTTCATCCAGCACGAGCAACTGGACACGCTCTTGCACCGCATCCGGCAGCAGATCACGGATGCGGGCTGCCGACAGAAGATCCAGACCACCGGTCAGCCGGTAGCCTTTTCCACGAACAGTCTCAATGGGATAGCCGTTATCCAGGGCACGGCCCACCTGCTTCCAGACTGCGGTACGACTGATGCCGAGACGCTCTGCCAGCATTTCTCCGGAGTGGAACTCACCGTCTGCCAGAAGGTTCAGCAGTGTGTTGGACATGATGGAATTGCCTGCAGGTTATTGCGGAGTCAGGGCGGATTAAACACCAGGCAGGCGTAAAATACAAAGGCAGGAAGCGACTGCACCTATTGCGGGTGCAGTCATATAGAGGTTACTGGATCGGCGTGGCAGTGAGGTTCGCCTTGATGTCCACATTCTGTAGTTTTGCCCCGTAAAGCGCGGTCTGCGCTCCGCCAGTGGCGTGGACCAGATCAATATTGTTGATGGAGAGTTCTTTGAACTGGCTGCGGGCCTGAACCGCAAAGCCCAGCGGGCGATTTTCTTTTTCCGCCGCACTCGGATTGCTGACGTAACGATAACCCGAAGGTGCTGCAGCATCCATGATGCGCTCATCACCCCGGGAGCCGGTAACGCCCTGGCTATCCGGGCCGTCCTCTTTCTTGACCACCTTGGTCTGGTAGACATCAACACCCAGCTCCGTCTGGATACCAAACTCGTTGGACCCGGAGTCGTCCCCGTCACTGGTGTAGATATCATTCAGCACCAGCTTGGTACCCGTATCGTTGATCGGGTTGCCAGAGGCATCCACCTCACGGTTGGTTTCCCAGGTGATAGCGTTCTTGCGGGTATCATTCAGGGCCTTGGCAAAGACCTGCTTCAGGCGGACAGTCACGCCCTGCTCGCCACGATCTTCCCAGGTACCGCCGGATGCAGCGCAGGTCGCCGCGGTTCCGCCAGAACCGCCCACGCAGACCGTGCCGGAACCACCACGCTCGATGGCCATGCTGCTACCTTTTTCGTAACTCTGGATGACCAGACGACCGAAACTTGCGCCTCCGTTCTTGCCACCGACCCGGATATTACCGATATCCATAGTGCCCCAGGATTCGCCGGTAATAATCGCCAGCCCCTCACTGTTGGCATCCACTGTCATATCCCGTACGTGGCTGTCATAACTGAGCTCGGTAAACCAGAGCCCGGTCTGGGTCACCTCGCCCTGCCCTTCGTCATAGGGGTTAGCGATAACCGCCGCCTTGCCATTACGGATCTGGATATCGGAATTAATGGTGAGACCGCTGCCTTCGGCACCTCCGGCTCCGATGGTCATGTGGCCGTCAAGGTCGAACTCATAAGAGGGATAGAATCCCAGGGCCAGTAACAGCTCGGTGCCGCCCTGCAGCGGCGCATTCTCATCACCAATCCGCAGACCGTTGATCCGGTAACCGGCTGACACACCCTCGAAGCCGATGCGGATACCGTCATAGAACTGGGTCCCATTACGCTGTTCCGCGCGGGTGACATTCACCGTGAAATCGCCCTGCCCCCAGGATTGCAGACCGCTGAAAATCACCTTGTTGCCATCTTCGGTCCAGGCCAGGTCGGCGTTACTCAGACTCCATTCCGCGGCGGCCCTGAGCCCCTGCGGCCCGGCATCCACATGCCCGCCACCCTGAAGGTAAACAGCGTTGCTATAGGTGCGGCCATTGAACTCCCTTTCATCGAACAGGAAAGAGAGGTTAAATGCACCTACCTTGCGACTGGCCGCAACACCCAGCCCCAGATTACCGATGTCCAGCTCGCCCTCAACAGAGCCAAACCGCAACGCGAGCGCCTGACGACCAAGCGGATCGTTATCCACGTCGATTGTCAGGTCATTGATATCCACAAAACCGGTGACTTCGTTCAGGGAGAATCCATTACCGCGGCCAAGGGCATAGGTAAAGTTGAGATCCTGAATAGTGGTTCGGTTATCAATGGTCAGACCTTCACCACTGAAGCCGCCGGCCTTGATATCGGTTTCCGAGGAAAGCGTGAAATCGGTATAGAAGCTGCCATAGCTGGCGAGCGAACCCACATCATCATAATCCGCCACCGGGCCGTCAGAATAGAGTATTCCGCCAACCACAAGGAAACCATCGATTTCCGGTGATCTCAGTTGAAGGGTATCGCCATTCACATCCAGGGTGTTGTTATTGGATGTGACCATGGCACCCATATTATTGAGAAAGACTTCGTTGCCGTTGGTCCGGTAACCCAACCGACCACCCGACAAGGACGTGCTGGCATCGTAGGTGTAGCCGGAAGGCCCCAGAGCGCCGCCGGAACGCATGCTGACATTGCTGGTCATGCGCCCCTGATCGAAGAAAATTCCCCCCATCCCCTTTTCACTGCCGGGCAGGGAAATATCACCGATTTCAATACGACGGTTTTCCGAAAGAAATTCCAGGTTCAGCGCGCCATCACTGGCGATATCAATTTTTGTCTTGTGGAAGGGGGTGTCGCCTTCATTGATCCCACCAATCCGGAAATCCTCGAGATGGATTGCCTGACCGTCATCAAAATAGCTCAACCGGTCGGCACTGGCGCTGATACCCGCCTCAATGGTGATCCCGCTCTGCCCGCTAATCTGCGACATGGCAGAGTCGTCCAGGCTTTTCATTCCCGCCCAGGCCACCGGCACAACCGCCAGAGAAGCCGGGACCAGTAGTCCGACCAGGCTAACCGAATGCTTTGTGGTCTTGCTCATAAGGTGACCTCGTTACGGATTGCCAGTGGGAAAAACGAGCAGGTTGCCTTCCATCAGCACTTCACCCTGCATCTCCACGGAAATGATATCGGTCTGCTGGAACCCGGTATCGGTTGGCCGCGCGGTGCTGCTGCCTGCCAGGGTAAATCGCACATCCTGGTATCGAACCGTACCCGGAAGACCTATCTCCAACACTTCCCGATTAAACAGCGCACCATCGCCACCAAACCCGGAATCAATCTTCTTCACCCGCAGGGTCAGACCCTCGAAGGCAAACTTGCCCTTGAAATCATCCAGCACCATCCAACCACCGTCTTCCTTGACCCGGAACGCCAGACGCGCGCCGCAACGCTTGGAGTCGTCCGAGCAGGCTCCGAAGTAGGCATTCTGCAGCGGGCCACCCTCTTCGTTGATGGTGACATCACCGGACAGGTAGATACCGCCCTGGCCGGACACATCGGACAGCGCGCCATCATCCAGTCGCGCCATTTCGGCAGCCACCGGCGAAGCTAGCATCATTGCGGCCAGAAAAGAGCCGGCCAGTGTTGAGAATTTTTGTAAACTGATCATTGCCCAAGATCCTTGGTCTGGATTTCAAGATGCTGGATCAGCATGCCCTCGACCCGGGCGGAACCGAAATCCCGGTCACCGACCGAAAAGTTCCCGATACGCAGATTGCTGCGGTAATCGGCATTGGTGTAATACTCATTATAGAAATCCCAGGTGGATGCATCACTGCTGGCCCTCAGACCATCTGCACCAATCGAGCCCGGCTCCGGCTGGTCGATGGTTGCCACCTCGATCAGGAAGTTACCGCTGCCATCCACGTCGAAGTAAACGGGCTGAAGTTTGTTACCGAGCGCCAGTTCCAGCGCGAAGTCGGTCATGGAAATCCGGGAACCGCACTCCCCGCTGTCCTGGGAGCAGGCGTTAATGGAAAGCTCGGGGGTGTAGAAGTTGAGCTTGAACTCCCCAACCAACTGACGACGATCGTCATCCCCCCACAGGCGCAGGTAGCTGCCATCAATCACAGCACTCTGGGCGTGGATATTCAGGTTGGCACTGCGGTCTTCGCCTACCGCAACGTTCATCTGCAGGCCAATATCTGCCCGCTCGCCGATATAATCCGCTGTTGCCGGACGGCTTGAGCAAGTACCGCTGCCTGCCGCTGCAGAGCCGCCAAAACAGTCAAACCCTTCGGAGGCGGCCATCATGGCAGGCGCAGCGAACTCCAGCACCGCCTTTTCCGGAATGCCGATATCATTGCCGTCGACCACGTCAATTCGGAACGGATTGATCAGTCGGCCCAGGTTAACCGGACCAAGATTCTGGCCATAGTTACTGCCGCTGCCGGAGATATAGAGCTGGTTCACGACGATTTCCACGTCACGCCCATCGGTACTCTTCAGGCCATCAATCTTGAAGATACGAGCCTGGTTACCGTCCGCATCCGGCTGATCGGTACCTTGGGCGAACTTGAAGTTATCGAATACCAGCCCGATGCCGGCACCATCCACTTCTGACATTTCGGACTCAGTAAGTCCCTGCAACTCTGCACTGACCTGACCAGCCAGCGACAAAAGCAGGGAACATCCAACGCCTCTTACTGCTGCATTCATAAATACACTCATATGGGCACCTGTCAGAAGATCCCTACACCACGATCAATGTACTCAGTGCGCTGGCGATCAATGCCCTGAAGCGCTTCATTGAGGTTCAGCTCAATCGCACCGTTAGGTATATTAAAAAAGGCACCAGATGTGGTCTTGATAAAGTCTTCCGTGGTGGGAGAAGTGTTGCCGACGTCCTCCAACCATGGGAGATCTCTGGTCTGGAAAGACAGAAACATACCGTCCTTCGGCGCAACAATAGAGCGTTCGCCATTGACATCCCCAAGCTCACCTATTGCCAGACTTTTGAAATTGGTAAGCGGAAAACACGCATCGATACCAAGCACCTGGCAATCCTGAGCAATTATCTTGACGGTACTGCCATCCACTTCAATCTGAGAGGAGCTGCCTGCCCCTGCAATCTGGAGAAGAGTACGAGTAAAGGCATCGACATCCTCTACAAGAAACTCTTCACCGTTTGGAACCCCCGCATACTCACCCCGAATCGGGTCGAGCTCTCCATATGCGTACCCAGGGTCATCAGCTCTTTCTTCATCCCCATAAACAAGTTTCGCTTTACTTCTGATCGCATTATCGCCGGTCAGCAACGGAGCGAGCGCAACAATTATCTGATCAAAGAAGTTGCCGTCGGAATTTGCATCGGAAAGCCCGGAGCCCTCGTCCTCGATCATAATATTGACATCGCCCGTCAGATTCTGGATGTATCCGGACAGGTACCCCATCGACTTCCCAAAGCCCAAGCGCACACCAACCACTTCATTGGTGGCCTCATCAAAGGCAAATTCGAAGAAAGGATTTTCAATACTGAACGGAACGATCTCCCCTTCCGCATAAGGGGTGCCATCAGGCTTGTACTGCCTGGGAGCCCGGGGATTATCATCATAATATGCCTGATTATTGATATACCCTAACGCAAACTGTTCAATCAGCAGGTCAGATGTCCCCGGATCTTCGCCCTCCCTGTCGTAGCGACCAAGTTCCAGGACATCCACGTTAGTCTGGATATCAATATCCATCCCCAGGTTCACCCGGGTATAGGCTGTGTTCTGGGATTCATCAGGGTGATAAATGCGATCAACGGACACAAACGCCTGACCGGTTACGTCCGACATCGCAGAATCGGAAATCGGCTCAAGGTCGGCGTATACACCGGTGCTGGCAAGCGCGGTCAGAGCTGAAGCGAACCAGGCGCGTTTGATCATAGGTCATCTCACTCTTTGGGCACGGATAACGAGGCCCTGTTGTCTTTGTCGAGTCTTGATGCGCTACTGCATGAACTCACTATATCCATGAGCACTCAATACAGTTTGGCTAAATGCTGTCCAAAGTGTAACCACTTTTACAATTGTTCACTGTGCGGGGGTTCATAAATCAGCACTCGGTCACAGGACGAAAAAGGGGAGCCCGGAGGCTCCCCTTCGACTGCTGTGTTTAACAGAAATCAGTCGCGGCCGTATACAGCCATTTCGGTACCGGCCATGCTCAGACCCTGGATAGCAACAGAACCAACGCTGCCGCCACCAATCTGGATGTCACCCATCCATACGTCCAAGTCGGAATCGCCAACGGACACACGCAGTGCCTGCGGTTCAGCACCGGCAGTGTCACTCAGGCGGTTGCCCGCACCGATAGTGATGGTGTTGGTCGCCAGCATGGATTCGGTGATTGCGCCACCGTCACGCAGTGTTGCGAGGTTACCACCGGCTGCAACACGCACGTCTTCGATGCGCATCGCCAGGATATCCACATCCGCTTCCAGATTATCTACAGCGAATGCAGTTTCCAGAACGATGGAACCGGTGTCACCACCGCCTTCAAACGGGTTGGAGTTGGTCGCGGTAATGGTAGTGTCGCCCACCAGCGCATCCAGTTGCAGGTTGGAGATCAGGGTGGTCTGGATATCACCGGTCATGGAATCGCTCAGGCCGATTGCGTCGATATCCACACCCATGTTGAACGGCTCGTCGGAGCCACGGTTGGTCAGACCGATGACCGCATCACCATTGGCCTCGATATCGATCTGGAATTCCAGGCTGCCCAGGTCGCCATTTCCGTCACGGGCCCCACCAAGTGCGATGCCGTCTACCAGCAGCGCACCAGCACCCTGGACACCATCGGCGTTCTGGGAGTAAGCGACGCGCTCAATGTCTGCGCGTACGTCCAGCTCCAGAGTTACACCGGCCTGGCCTGAAACATTCCGCATAGAACCATCATCCAGCGGCTGAAGGCCTTCAGCGTGTGCTGCAAACGGTACCGCTGCGATAGCGGATACCAGAGCTACTTTTTACAGCATTTTCATAATTACCTCGGGATTTACTTGTTTATTGAGATTGTTATCAGCCGTATTCCGTTACCGGCTGTGCTGATCGTTCTCTGAACTGCTTTTTATTATTGTGGGACCATCAGGACACGCCTGTGGTTACTGCTGACTGCGGCACACTCACGGTACCGCATACTGCCCATCGCAACCGCCAGGACGGCGGCCGCTTAAAGCTTCAGGATTGTTCTTTATTGTCAGTACTGCGGGCCTTGACCACCTGGTGGAGTCGGGGCTCTATGGTTTGTTGCAATGCCCCGCCGACCTCCCAGGTATCTCCGGACTTCCAGTAAGGAATCACATGGAGTATGCCCAGGCCGGCAACGTGCTGCATTTCGATCAACAGGAAACGCACGTCATCAAGTTTCTTGTCCTTCTCCGACAGTTCACTGACGAAACGCTCTTTCAGGTTGTCGGTAAGTTGCCCGGCATCTTTGGCAGAGACATACAACAGGCTTGCTGCCAGGGTGCCATCCACTGCCGCACTTACTACTGCACGCTGAATCGCCACCAACGCCACTTCGGGTCGGACCTGCTGATCTTCACCCAGCCGCACATAACGGCCGGTGGCCTCGAAATCACCGACATAGGCAAAGGGTTTGAGTTGGCCGTTTTTGCGGATTTCCTGCTTGGCTTTTTCGATAGACGCACCCAACAGCTGCTGCAGCTGCCCGAGCACCAGCTCGCGATGCTCTTCATCCAGTTGCTTGAATGAGCCGGTTGGAGCCCTGTTTTCTGCAGATAAAGGGGCTGCCAAAAAGAAAACCAGACAGATCAGCGCCGGCAGACTTGCTCGCCTGACATTCATTGACACCTCACGATGGAGCGACTTACTTATTGTACGAATTTTAGTCGGATCACTGTAAAGGTATGTAACTGAGTTCGCATTGTCGGATTGGGCCAGATGGACCGGTAGGCCAGATTCATCAGGAATTGGTTGGGTATGACGACATGCTCAAAGCGTCGTCAGGTTCTTTTTAACTGCCCATAAATAAAAAACCCCCAACGGCAAAGCCGCTGGGGGTGTTTTATTTAAGAGCCTGACGATGACCTACTCTCGCATGGGCAACGCCACACTACCATCGGCGCTGGTCTGTTTCACTTCTGAGTTCGGGATGGGATCAGGTGGTTCCAGACCGCTATGGTCGTC
>VMHT01150349.1_pt1 | contig 10103 bp, 16 predicted proteins | sample 4693611 | NCBI WGS metagenome assembly VMHT01 (sample SAMN12280063, study PRJNA550983) | marine metagenome | isolation source: seawater sampled from same location over 5 years 0.02-0.2 micron viral filtrate | place: USA: collected off the coast of southern California halfway between the port... ...
CGTTTACCGCTGAATCTGGAACCTACCCCAGCAAGATTGGTTCCTTCGAGCGTGTGCGGGTGCGCAACTTCAAGACTTCGGCGAAGTCGAACGTCACCGAGGAATTTCTTCGGGATGCGCGTGGAAACGCTGTTCAGGAAATGCTTCTCCAGCACGCCGAAGAGCATGGCCTGTATTTCGACAGTGCCTACGCAACCGGCATTGGTTCCGATGATGGGCCGGAGCCGGTTTTCCTGACTCCGGAGCAGTGGGCAACCGCCCAGGCGGACTATGCCAACGCTGCTGCAACGCCGACCGCAATCTTTACGGGAACTGGTGGACAGAAGACGGACATCGACATCACTGTCATGGACGGGACTGATTCTGCGGCAGCCGCAAAGGAAGTCACGCAGGCTCTCACGACTCTGCGATACGACAAGATCCCCGCCCAGTATTGGGGCGGACTGAAGTGGATCATGGGCCAGGAGACGTTTGCGGCTATCGCCAATATGGTCGATGGTCAAAGCCGACCCTTGTACCAGCCCCTTCTCACTTCGACGATGGGCGAGTCGAACTACATCGGCACGATCCTGGGCCTTCCGGTTGCAGTCAGTAACAACCTTCCGAGCAAGTCGGACGGAAACGTTGCTGCAATGCTCATGCACACCGAAGATTACGGCATCTTCGATCGTGTCGGATTCTCGCAACTCGTCGACCCCTACACCGACAGTGCAAACGGTGAGGTTCGATACCTTACTCGGATGCGTTCGGACGGTCGATGGCTTCGCCCCTACGCGGCGGGTCAGTTGGTCTGGTCGGAATCCTGATCGGGCATCTTTCTCCTTCTCCGCCTCCCCCACCTTCGGGTGGGGGGGGTTGGAGGGGCTGGGGTCTACATGGCGCACACGCTCTCAAATCTGGGAACGCACCAGTTCCAACTCTCCGAGTTCAAGGATCACATCCGCCTGGAGATCACGGATGACGACCCCGCTGCGCAGCGATCGTTGGATGCAGCAGTCTTTGCAGTTGAGAAGTGGACCGGGCGTCTCATGCGGTCGGGGACGGTTACCCAGGAGTCGGGCTACTACCGACCACCGTTCCGTGCTGAGGTCGGGTCGCCGACGAACATCGGGACTATTACGGAAGTCGATGCTGCGGCGGAAACGACCACAGACGTAACTTCCAAGTTCTATCTGATGACAAGCGCGGGCTGGTGGTACGCGATGGTGCGTCCCGACAAGTCCTGCGAATACAGCAAGTATTACCGCTGGGAATACGCGGTCAACACACCGAACATCGAGCAGGATCTCAAGTTGTGCGTGTTCGGACTGGGCGCGAACTTCTACGAGAACCGCGAGCAGGTGCAGCAGAACATCAACCTGACCAAGTTGCCCATCGGCTACCGATCCCTGCTTGAGAACTTCCGGGACGGTGCAATGTGAATAGTGGCGGCGCACGACATCGGATCACCGTAACGTGCAGCACGCCTGCCGCTGGCAGCGTCGGACAGTCCGACTTCATCGGCGGCACGGACACCACCATCACCCGATGGGGCCAGGTGAAAAGCATCAAGGGCAAACTCGACGACCAGGGCATGCAGCAGATGGAAGGACGCCGGTTCTTCCAGATCAAGATGCGGTATGACTCGGGCATCGACTACGGCTGCCGCCTGACCTACAAAGGTCGGGAACTGGCGATCGAGCGGATCGAGGACGTACGCGAAGTCGAGCATGAACTTGTGATCTACGCTTTCGAGGTGGATCTATGATCGGCCTTAATCTGGACATTAAAGAGATCGAAAGGGATTTGCGTGACCTCGTTGCTGCGGGAGGTATGCAACGCCAGTATGCAAAGATGGCGGTCAAGAACGCATCTCAAGTTATTGACGACGAGTCCCGCAAGCGTTCGGGGTCATATCCGTATGTGACCAACAACACGCACGAAACGGTGTTTCCGTTCAAGAAGCGGATTCAATACCGCAAGTGGTCTACCAAGAAATACAGCATTCGGTTTCAGTCCAAGAAGCAGCGTCCGGGTGATTTCTGGTTCCGATCTTCTGTCAAGCGAGTAAACGAAGGCAAGGGCAACCCCTCCACGCTGTCGCATTTGATCGAAGATGGATTTCGGCACCACAAGACCGGACGCAAGTTCCACGGCTACAAGATTCGACGTAGTGCGTTCGACGACAAGCAAGGCGAAGCGATGAAGGTGCTGGAACGAGGCTTGGCGTTTGCCATTGAAAACGCACTTGGTGGCGGCAAGCCGAAACTAATGCAGTTTAGGAAGGCGACCAGACCATGAGCATTCCGCAAACGGTCCACGACTTTCTCGACGGCGCAGTAACGGCTCCGGTTTCCCCATTTGTCCGAAACCACGCTGGCGGCTTTCCTGCGGTCGTTTATCTGTTTGAAGGAGACGATTTCATGAATCCGATCCCATCCGTCACCAGCCCCAGGCTTGTCAGATACAACGCTTTGGTTCTGTCCAGAACACTAGAAGAAGCCGAAACAATTGGCGAGCAGATCGTGGCATCAGCGCGGTCACAAGATTGCCCGATGCGTGTGACCTCGGTCGGTCGTGACTTTGAATCCGCCTATGACGGGGAACGTCAGGGCATTTACATCCACACGACTTCTTTGGAGTTCTTTGCAGAATGACTTACGTACTTGGCAACGGAATCACGGCGACCTTTACGCCAAGCACCGGGTCCGCGATCGACTTTGCGGTTACGGGGTTTTCGCGTAGTGGCGGCGATCGCCCGGAAATAGACGTAACGGTTGGAGATGACAGTCGGCGAATTGCTTACGCAGGACTTGCGTCTCCGGAGGAATACACGCTCACCGTCAAGTTTGACGGCGAAGACCTTACGGCAGAAATGGTGAAGTGCGGATCTGGAACACTTCAGGTCTACATGAACCTCGCTAATGCTTGTTCGACAAGCCCCACGGCTAGTTTCTTGGGTCCGATTAACGTTCACTTGGTTTCGTTTAACCACTCGGTCGAACTGGACGGAATCCTTGAGGGCGAGGTTACGTTCCGGAGGCAGCACTGATGTTTGAACCCAAGAAGGAAAAGCACACCGTCCGAGGCGAAGAGATCACCATCCGCGAGTTGGAGGCGGATGTCCTTGCCAACCTGGACGAAGCGATGTCGGCAGCAGTCGCCGCCTCGCTGGTGCCGGAAAGAACGCAGGCCGAAGTCGCTCAATGGCCCGCCCAAGTCGTCACTGAAATCTTTGGACTGGTGGCGAATCTGAACGGGTGGAACATTGAGGGAAAAGGCTAGAGCCGATCGACATGCTGATCCATCGGGTCGCATCCCAGATCGGCATGCTGGCTCGGCAGGTTCGGAAAGAGATGAGTTCGCGAGAGTTGTTGGACTGGGCTGAATACTTCCGCCGCGAGGCGGGGGAGCAGACGCAAGAAGAGATCGCAGCAGCGATGCGAGGTGCATTCAGATGGCAAATGTAGGAAATCTCTTCGTCAACATCAATGGAAACACCAAGGGTCTGACAAAGGCACTTGGCAATGCAAAGCGATCCATTCGCGGGTTTGGTAAGGAAGCCGCTGGGATGCTGGGCATGGGCAAAGGGTCCGAACAGGCGTTGAACGTCTACCGGGCTTTGTCCACAAAGATGGCCGGGCAAATGGCCGAAGGCGACCTTAAAGGCGCAAGGCAAACCAAGCGAATGCGTGAGTTGTACCGCCCGCAAGCGGAGCAGTTCCAGCGATACACACAAGCCCAGGCTAGGCTCGCAACTTCGGCAACTCTGGGGGTGCTTGGGTTGACGGTTGCAGGCGTGGCGATGATGGGCCGAAAGTCTCTACAGCAAATACAAACCTCGAAAGAAGGTGTGGCCCAATTTCGCTATTTGGGGCCGCAAGGCGCGCGAGTTATTCAGGCTGAAGTTGGGCTGCTCATGGATCAAATCAAATCGGCGCAGCGAGGCGACATTTCAGAAGCAGAAGCCCAGAAAGCGGAAACCGCTAGGTTGGGATTCCAGAAGGCCACAGAAAGCGGTGCGACGGCCCTAAGCATCAACGTGGACACGTTTTTCGAGCGAATGGGTTATGCGTTTACCGCAGGGCTTTCGGCGTTTGTGAATGACCCTGTTGGAATGGTTACCTCGCCCATCGACACGATGATAAAAGAGGAAGCAATGCAAGCAAGAAACCGAACTCTCGGAACACAAGGATCTTCGCAGCCATGACTTGTGTTCCAGCCATACGAGTAAAAAAAGGTTCATGGGACACTCGCAACGGCGGGGTGTTTGCCGCTTCTACTGGTCGAGTCACACTGATTGTCGATTACTGCGGCACCGACAGCGGAGAAGGTTGCACGCAGGACGACTGGCCCGAAAGAGGAACGCAAGTTGTCAACGAAGTTGGTTTCCCGACAAACTTGCAGTGGGACATTCGGATCGGACGCCCACTCCAGTATTACAACGGGTCCGCATCCGCATGGGTTCTTTGGCAGTCTTCGTTTACGGCTGACCAGACCGCTGCGGAAATCACCGCTAACGAAATCAATGGATGGGTCGTTAAGTCGTTCACCGCCCGTCAGGTAAACAACGCATCGCCTGGTTTGTGGGAAATCGACATTGAACTGTCCTTGATGACTTTGGATCAAGGAGAACAGTACCCCCATGTTTCTGTTGACATTACTACGCAGTCGCGTTTAGCAAGAGCGTTTCGAGGTGGTGCTGGCCTGATAGTTCCGACCACGAACGCTACAAGTTCCGGGCCATTGATTGGCACGCCTTCTGGCGGAGCGTTTGATCCGATTAATTGGAGAAACGGACTAAAAGCCGATATGGATTGCGCGGGATACAGACTTGACATCAACGCCCAGCCAGTGACGCTTGCAATCGAGCAGCGGCGAATCGCGGTGTCGTTTGTTATCCGCAAGCCGTACATCAGCAACAACCCAACAACGAACACCCTTGTCACGAACGAGATGTGGGATACTTGGGCATTGAGTGCCGACGAGTACCTCAACAAACGAAACGAGGTCGCGTTGTTTGGGTACAGACCTGGCGAATTGCTGATTGAGTCAATCAATGTCTCTTCTCTCGACGACCAGTTTTCGCGGTGCGAACTGGTGTTGCTTTGGGACGAGTGGGGTCATTTCGATCAGAGTGCGTGGGGCCTTGACGGTACGGTGCCGGATTTGGACGAGCAAACAATGGCAGCGTCTCCAGACCGACCGATCCTTGTGGCGGAAACAGTGTTCTGGACAACTTCGTTCCATGAGACCTTTACGTTGGCAACAACAGACTTCCCAAAGAACGTCTATGACATTGCCAGCATCGCTATCACCTGAGAGACGCTATGATTTCCGGAATATGGAAAGGGCCAATTCCGTGCAAGGTCGAGTCTTCAACCAGGGTTTACCCCGGCGGGGATAACGACGGCGTAGACCGTGGTAAATTTGTCTACACCATCAAGTCGATAGATTGGGGTGACGAGTACGCTTTTCCGACTGGCTCCAGAACGGACGCGGGGTTTGAGTCTTCGACCGCGTTGAACATCTACGAACTCGGAAACAACGCCACCACGCAGTACGGCATCACAGTGTCAACTCTGCCGGGAACCTACGAATTGAAGCCGGTTCCCAACGGGGCGTATGTAATGGCTTACGTCTCGCCTGCGGCAAAGGATGACCAAGACTTTCGTCTTTGCATCTTTCAGTACCCCAATCAGTTCGATGGGGCCTGCACATGACGCTGGCTCGGGCTTGCTGCTGTTCGGATTACGTCTATTTCCGTCCGTGTTACTTCACGACCGGGCAAGTTCTTCGTATGCCTGCGGCAGACTTTCAAACATGCGGATTCGATCAAAGCAAGGTCTACAAATACACCGGGGGAAGCAACAATTTTTGCGGACACTGGGGGGACTTTTCAAGCAGTTACGACGTAGAGGTAACGACTTGCACGGACTTTTCGACTGCGTTTGATGATTGTTGCGATTGCATCACTGATGTCTTCCCGAATGACTGCTGCGGGTTTGACGAGTGCATGAAATACAAGTACGACAATTCAATCGCTCCTGGTTTCCAAATCACTGGGTACAGCGGCGGAGGTGCTTTGGTTGTCAGCAGCAACGCCGGAGTCGACCAATACCAGTGGCGTGTGGACGGCATTAGCGCGGGCAACTATTCGATCGTGTCAGTGGGATCTGGCAAATACGAAATCGAGGTTGACCTTACGATTAGTTTCAGTGTTTACAACTATCTCGACAGCGGCACAACAACGTGCGACGGCTCAAGGCTTCCGAAGAACTCTTGGGCTTGGTCGTGGTCAGAAACAAAGACTTACCGTTTGGGGTGCGGCTGGACGTTTACTAGAACAGACGAAGGCGGCGACTGCCGTGGCGATCTGATTTGCGACGGAGACGTTGAGGTCGGGCAGACCTTTATCGGTGCGGTTTGCGATCGATGGCAGTCAGGGGCAGGAACGGCCACATCCACAACAGTCAATTACACGCCTGGAACGAATTGCACTCAGACCGGCACGTTCTCTGCCACGATTCCGGTAAACGTTCGGCCTGACCGATTTCCTCCAGCCAGCACCAACCCGTGTTGTAGTGGGTTCGACGCGACCGGCACACTGGATCAAATTTGGATCAATGCCCAGACCACTAGAGAGCAAGACATCACTTTGACCGGGAGTTTCGTATGAAACCGCTGAAGAAAATGGACGGCCTGGGCGACATGATCGAGAAGGTCACCGAGAAGACCGGCGTGAAGTGGGTCGTCGACAAGGTCTCGGAGAAGACGGGAAAGGATTGCGGATGTGGGAAGAGGCGTGATAAACTGAACAAGGCAGTACCATTCGGGGGCAAATCGTGAGTTGCAATCCAACCAGAATCCTGTTGTCGAACAGCGGTGCGACCACTATGAACGTCACGGTGTCGCCAGACCCCGGCGACGGCGTTAGCGTCACGTTTCAGGTCGATGGATTGACCATAAGCGACTCCGAGCCTACCAGCAGCGGCACGGCGGTCTTTTCGATTGACACGGTTGTGGCGGTGAATAACTCGCTCTGGGACGCCACTCTCCAGATCGGGTCCAACACCCCGGTCGAGGCGGAAGTCCAGGCGGTCGAGAGCAACGGCTCGCAGACCATCGGTGTGACCCTGACGGACTCCGAGGTGACGTATTGCTCCCCGACCTCTACGGGCGGCGGCGGGACCGGCACGGTGACATCGATCACGGCTGGGTCCGGGCTGACCGGCGGGACCATTACCAGCACAGGCACGATCGCCCACGGTCCAGGCACGTTCGTCGGATCCGAGGAGTACCCCGTCAAGATCGTGGTGGACTCGTTCGGCCACATCCAAGTCAACGAATCGGAATCGACGGCAGGTGCTTACCGAACGGCAGTCGGCGCGGATGACGCGGACAACCTGACTTCGGGAACGGTAGCAATTGCGAGGGGCGGAACAGGATCCGCGACCGCTCCGATGATTGGCGTTGTGACGGCGGCAGACGCAGCAGCAGCACAGACTGCACTGCAACTCGGAACCTCGGCGACGAAGGATGTCGGGACCGGCGGACAGAACGTGGTGCAGTTGGATAACGCTTCCAGGCTCCCGGCTGTAGACGGTTCGCAGTTGACGAATCTTCCGAGCGGCACAACTGAGAAACAATGGGGCCAGTCTCCGCAAACCGTCGTCCGATTGTTCGAAGATTTTGGCGGAGGAGAGGAAACAACAACAGGCGACGGCTGGTGGGCAGGAGATACCGCCGGAAGCGGCGCAATTAAACGTCAGTTTATGGGTTCAGAAGGCGCAGATACGTTCGGAAGAATGGCTCTCGATACGAATTCGGGAACAGGTTCAACCAACGACTGGGCGCAGATGACTACCGGAATTGTTTCGCGTGTCATCCCTGTTACCGGAGATGAGATCATCTGGGAATGTAATGTTTCCCTGGAAGCCTCTTCTGCTACGACGGGAGACAACCTTTGTGCCATTTCAATCTTCGATCCAGTTGTCAGCGGTTGGAATAATGACGGTTTGGGGTGGTATTCAAACGGAACGTCTACACCACCGAATCGCGTCGTAATTGGGTCAATTGGTGGTGAAGCGAATTGGCGATACGCGGTAACAGAATCGAACGCCCAAGACCTTACCGGGTCATCGAGCGACACCAGCGTTGCAGTTACCTTCGACGAAAACGTGTTCACTCGGCTGGCAATCAAACTGGTGAAGACTTCAACTTCAAATCAGTGGACGTATAACGTCTACGTTGCTGGGAACTCCGTAGGTACTGGAACCTTCGCCACGGCTGGGCAACTTGCTTGCCAAGTGATTCAGCAGGCTTCCGACAGCACTAGTAATGACATGGGAATCGACTGGATGTGCTTGCAGTACAGCAGGCCAACTGTGCCGTATCTGGTTCACAGTGGCGCATGACCCGCGTCCTCGTCATCGGCGACGTTCACGAACCTGCTTGTCATCCGGGGTACATGGCATTCTGCCAGTCCCTTGCTGAGAAGTGGGAAACCGATCGCGTCGTGTTCATCGGTGACATCCTGGACATGCACTGCATCTCGTTCCACGCCAAAGAACCGGATGCACCAGGAGCAGAGGACGAAGCAGCGGAGACGTTCGAGCGAGTCCGCAGGTGGCACGATGCGTTCAACCCCGCCACGGTCACGATCGGGAACCATGACGCACGGGTCTACCGACTCGGGGCGTCTGTTTCCATCCCCCCCCGGTTCATCAAGGGTTACTCGGAAGCATGGGACACCCCCAAATGGAAGTGGGTTCAGGACGTAACCATAGACAAAGTGCAATACATTCACCAGGGCGGCGGTGGCATGACACCCGCACTTGCCGCCGTGAAGAAAGCACTTGTCAGTGTGGTCTGCGGACACAACCACTGCGCGGGAGGCGTCCACTACATTTCCGGGCCAAACGGGGTCCGGCTTTTTGGCTTGGACACCGGCTGCGGTATCGACGAAGAACATGCCGCAATGCGCTACGGTAAGGGTTTGTGGCAGCGACCGAATCTAGCCGCTGGCGTCGTCATCGACGGGGTGGGATACTATGAACCGATGCCGTCCGGAAGGGGAGAACCATTCCACCGTTCCAAATTCCGGGGTAAGCGATGACGCCGAAACAACGTGACAAGGCCGTGTTAAGAATCCAGAACCAACTGATTGAAGAGGTATCCGCTGACGCGGTGCTAATCGTGTACTCGCGGACCAACCGCAGAGGCACGAAGGTCTTCATGACTGCCTGGGGGAACGACCTTGCCTGCGAGGGCCTGGCGAAGCACGCCTTCGCCCACTACGCGGGAATGGAAGTCGAGGAGATCGAAGAGGAAGAGGAGGAGGAGACCGATGAATGATTTCATCATTACCGTCGCATCGACCCTGACGCCTGCGGCAATCTGCTACGTCGCATTTAAACTCGAAAAGGTCACCCATGAGATCCATTCTCTTTCTGCTCGCGTTGCCAATCTTGAGCGGATGCTCGGTCAAGGGTTTCCCTCAACTGGAGGGAGATTTCCATTCCCCGGCTCAACTGAGGTCCGCAGCGGCTATCGCCAAGGCCCAAGGGATAGCCCTCCAAGAGATCGCCGACCAGCAGCAGGGGATGATCCAATCGGTCCTCCAGACTGCTGAGGGGGTCGCGGGATCCCTCGGTGCGCCTGCGGTCCTTACGGGCCTCCTGGGGGCCGCTGGGGGCTTCCTGGTCCCGACGCCTGCCCAGCGGAAGCGAGTCGCTCAGGCGAAGCGTGAGGGCGAGGTCGAGGGGCTGGCTGGGAAGGCTAGATTCGATTCAAGTCAGGACCAGGCATAGGGGTATGACCAGAGTGACCAGAAAACAACAACCCTCCCGGTGAGGGGAGGGTTGTCGGACGGATCTCGGCGAAAGGGGACCGAGGCGTCTCGCTGGGTCACATTGCTCCGTTCCACTCACGGAACGGCGGAGGCTTCGGTTTCAAGAGTCCAGCGTCGAGGAGGCGGTGACACTCCCTGCAACAAGGGTAGCAGTTTCTCTGGTCCATCGCCAGATCTGGTCGCTTAACGACCGGCTCCAGGTGGTGGACCGTCTCCGAGAGCCTGCCGCATGATCGGCACTTCGGCTCATTCCGAAGCATCATGTCCCGGA
>VMHT01120974.1_pt1 | contig 10102 bp, 9 predicted proteins | sample 4693611 | NCBI WGS metagenome assembly VMHT01 (sample SAMN12280063, study PRJNA550983) | marine metagenome | isolation source: seawater sampled from same location over 5 years 0.02-0.2 micron viral filtrate | place: USA: collected off the coast of southern California halfway between the port... ...
CAGGATCAACCGGAATTGCATATTTGATCAATTGTGGTTGAAACACGATGTGTTGTTGACCGTCTATTGTTTCGGTACGTTTCACATCTGGTGTGAATATGATGTCACCTTGATAAATTCTATCTGAACCGATGCTCTCGTAAACTGGTCGTAACGATTCTAACGCTTGATTCAATTTCTGAGCCAGTCCAGGAGCATGCCCATGATTGGCTGCAATCTCTTCTGGTGTGTGATTCACTTTGGGTTGTTTGTTGAATCCGCTCTTGCTTGCCACAAAGAATTGGCCTTTGTAGTCTGGTCGCGGGTCAGCACCAAAATATAATGCAGGTGCTCCATCCACCTTGAGATTCACAACTGTCTCGCTGTCCAATCCGTAGATGTAATTTTTCAAATGAGACATGTGTTCAGCAAATTTGTTGAACCCTTCCTTACCTTGTTCGATCACCAGATCCTCAAGATGGCTCAAGTGTAATTTCACACCTGGGTTCGCTTTGGCTTCTAGAAATAACTCGTAATATTGTTTGAATGTGTTCATATTATAAAAGTTTTATTCTAGGGGCAGTTGCAAATACTGTCTGCGCTTTCGATGCACTTGCTCCCATTTCATATACATCAATATCTAAATCAAACATAATTGGTAAATTGTTTGTTGTTAGATGGTCGTATAACTCTTGTAGGCTTTTATTACAGTCAATAAAAATCATTGTTTTATTCTTGTCATTACCAGCTGTGATAATATCAAACCCTATCTTGCTTTTATAGCAGAGTAGAGATATAGTACCGATTAACCTCGCAAAATTATCATAATTGACTGTAGGTAAGAAATTATTAACATCATGCGTTTTAAAAAAATTAGTGATATCTGTTGACAAGTCACATTTACCATCTGTTCTAATTTTTGAAAAACCGAGTATCATCTCTTCTTCGGTGTCACATAAAGCAAGATATGTGTTAACCTGCGATATCCAATTCTGTCCTCGCGTATTTAATTTCTCAATCTTATTGATAATATACTGTCGGAGCTCGTTATATAATGTTGTCGAACCTTTGCCTGTCTTTGGTATTTTTAAACTTTTTGTTCTAGAGCTCAATAAATCATTGACACTTTGTATATCATTAATCGCATCAATCATCGGTTGTTTCTTAAAATGCGTTTTGAATATTGAACTATTCGCAGATTGTTTCAAATCGATTATGAGTTGATCAATTTGAGTTTTATCTGTAACTTGATCAACAGATTGAATAATTGTATCTAGTTTTCCGAGAATTTCGTTTAATGTATTGATATAAAAATGACCACCATACTGAAGATTACCGCCTTTGAGTTCCTGTAAATCATCAATAACATTTTGAATCATAGTCCTGTCACCACCTAGTACAGCACCGGCGTTTGACGGACCGTTAGTTTTAATTTCAACTTCCTTTCCGTCCCACTGCAAATCACCACTATTACCTTTTGTTGCTGTCCCGAAAATACTGAAAGTACCTTCACCGAGACCAACATTTGTGCTCGAACTAGGCACGACAGTATCATGTATAGTTGAAATTAATTGATAAAGGTTCTGGCCATCACTTCGAAACTCATCTGGTAATTTATTGATAATGATATTGACAAAATCTGTGACTTCTGTATCAGTGTATATGTCTGATAAAGTCAAGAGGTCCTGTTTATTATTCGCAATATACTTTATAAGTTCTATGCTTTTGTTATACGGGCTCGAGATAACTGCCTTTTTTAAACTATCAATTGCCGTTTGTTGACCTTCACCCCATCCACCATTATGCATTATCTTATTTAAAAAAGAAATGATGTCACCAGAATCAATTGTAACCTGACGTATTAATGTTTTTGCATATTCATCCTCTAATGAAAATTTTGAGACAGTACCATCTTCAAGTTTTACTGAAACAACAGCTTCATCAAAACGACTGCTGATGGTATCAAATTTTTTACGTGATACTGATTCATTGTACAGCTTGGCTATGTCTTTGTTGCTCATGTGCCTGGTCCTTTGGGTACATCACCCATGTCTAGATCTGGATAATGATTTTGCACAAGTTTTAGTAAAAGTGGTTTGACTTGTTGCATGTTATCAAAACTGACTCGAGTGGTCAGTTGCATGTATGATTCTTGATCGATGTCTTTAGGATTGATGATCAATGCTCGTCTCACAAGCTCTAACATGTCAGACTGTAATTTGTCCATGTCATCCGGTACCGCGTCAACCATTGGTTCTTCAACCGGTGCAGGTGGCGGGGCTTCTGCTGCAGCAGGGTCCATCGCTGGATCAGCTGTCATCTCGTCTTCAGGTGCTTCAAGCAGCTGCTCCCCAGCATGCTGCACAATGTCATTGAATGTTCGTTTCATAATTAAATTTTCTGATAATTGTTCTTGTTTCAACTTGTCGCGTATCTTGATGATGGCTGTATCTGGAATGACTGTAGTGGTTTTGAAATTACCATCACGATCTTTCATGGTTGGTGGTAAAAGTTTGAGATAGTCATCGAAGTTATCTGTCACACCAAAATTGTGTAACAATCTGTACAAACCTTGTAATGTTTTCGCGCCTGGTCCTGTACCGGCTTTCCATTCATCGAGAAAATTTAGTTTTCTTTCAGGTTGTGGTTGCTCAGTTTCTGTTCGATCATCTGGTTGTTCAGTTTCTGTTTGATCGTCACCGGGTTCACCTTCACGTGAAGTTGAAGAATCTGTTTTATACCCAATATCAAACATACCGGGTTGTGGTAAAAAATATTTGATTCCTTCACCACTGGTGTTGTGCGTGTCTTTGAAAGTACCGGATTGTGAAAGAGCTGAACCTAAATTACCAACTCCGGTCCCTAAACCTTTGGCTAAACCTTTGGCTAATTTACTTATCCCTTTACCTGTACCTCTCAATGCTTGTTTGCCACGTGCCATGTCTGCATCATAATTTTCTCCACGATCTCCATGTGGATTCTTGTCTTTGTCATATTTACCACGCCACGATCTACCGACCGCTTTGACCATATCTCTAGCACCACCGAACATGTCTCTCACACCTTCCATTTGAATGTTCAATTCCGGAAAATTTTGTTGTATCATCTGCACCAGCTGTCCACCGTTATTGATTACCATTTCCAATTCATGCTCTGGCATGCTTCGACCGAGCATTTGTTTGAGGTCTGCACGATCTTCATCTCTGATGGGTAACATCTCTTGCAACAGACCACCAAATTGATCATTTGATTCTGATGCTGGTTGATCACCAAATGTGAATGATTGTGGTACCACTCGTTGCAAGATCTCTAGAAACTTTTCTGGATATTTCGACAAATTTTCAACTGCATCGATGTTGCTTGCTGTTGAAGCATCTCGGCGTGTTTCAATACCTACACTCTCGAAAAAACCGGTGAGCACACTGGCCCATCTGGATTGCTTGTTACCAGCTGTGTAGTTTTTCAATTTGCCCGGGACAGGCATTTGATCATCTACCATGCTTTCGAATTGATCGGTCATATATAGTATTTATCATATAAACACAAGATTCTTAATTTTCATCTTGTTAAAATATTGTTGTGACAGATATGTCAATTCGAATTTTGAAGCAAATTTATTCACTTTCTCAAAATCAAACTTCTTCTCACTCTGTCGTTTGAGAAACTGATCAACCAGCAGTGCACGACTTCTCAGCTCCGCAGTAGATTCTTTACATCGGTCAACAAACACATCATAATCATCTTCATGATCGTATATTTTGATTGGTAGCAGCGTTTTAATTTTACGAGTCAATGTGTTCAAGAAATTGGTTATTTGTGTTCTGGTGGAGTATTTGAACAGATCAAGCTGTAGATTGTCCATGTTGTTATACACAATCACTTTGTTGTTTGTCCTGACATTCATCACACTCTCACACAACATGTGTATCACGTGATGATACATGACCTTCTTGACGTCATTCTTACTCATGTTCAGATTGTCGAGTAGATGAAACTGGTGCAAATCGTCGATGATTTGTGACTCACACGACTTTAATATGTCTCGATAATCTAATAAACAGAAACAAATACTCGGTAGTTCAAAGCAATTTATCGGTTTCATCTTGCATGCTGATTAATTTATGTTTGATTGTTTCGAAGAAGTTATCATATGTGACTATGTAACAATCTTTGTATTTTACATAATTGCTCGATTTCAGGCAACTCTGAAATTGCTTGAAATGAGATTCATGCATGCATGCAAATGCTCCTCGTCTTGTTATCTTGAAAATCAGAAACCACACTTTGTCATCACTCCAGGCCTGCTCGATCCAGTCGTTCAGTGTTTTGTTGTCTGTGAACAGATGATGAAACGCGAAGTCTTTATAATTTTTACATTCGATCTTCAAATGATACAACTCGTCTGGTACCAGGATGTCACCCTCATAAATCAATTGCTGTGATTTAGACAGCTTGTCATACCGCACGTTGTTCTTGCCACCCACAAAAGCTCCAGAATTGGGAACACGTTCAAAATTGTAACCAAACACTTTGGAGAGATGAGCCGCGATTTCACGTTCAAATGTGTTGCCTTTGGTCTTGCTTTTAGATGGCATGTATATATTATATCAAGATCAACTGCCAAATCCAGGCATGGACCCATGACTACCACCGGAGAAAATTGAACCATGTCGGGTTTGTACTCTGGGAAAAGCTTGTGATGCAGCGGTGTCAATTTTCTTTTTCGATTTTTTCTTTTTACGTTTCTTCTTCTTTTTTTCTGCTCCGAGAGCATGTGGTATCCTTGCATCACCAGGAGCATAGAAATCGCTGCTGAACGTGTCACCTGGTGTCGTGTCACCAAACACACCGCCTGGTCCAGCGAAATTGTCTTCGCTTAATATTTTGAGAAACAATGTTTTGTACAATGACATGAGATCTTGATTATTGAGAAATGTAGTATATACTTATATTTAGTAACAATTTATGAGTCTCCTAGAACAATATGTAAAAGAAATGGAAAAGGATGTGGAGTTTGACGACTTCACCATCAAAGAGACACAAATGAAACTCCCGGCAATTAAACACAAATGGGTGGGTAGGTTAGTGAGACACAAACAAGAATTGCATCGCAAACGAGCCGAATATGAGCGATTGAAAAAAAGATTGATCGATGAAGCTAGAAAAAATAGTACATATCAGGTGACAACACCTGCTCTTGAAAAGGTGGTTGTCAAGCATGAATCAATGATAAAACAACAACATGAGATTGATGACATGCAACTAGTCATAGAGTTACTAGAACGAGCTGAAAAGCTATTTTCGAGCATGTCTTTTGATATAAAGAATCTCATTGAAATCATGAAAATGGAAACATTATGAGCATGAAATTCACATTGGACAAATCCGGGAAGAAGGGTGTGATGACCGGAGACATGTTCGAGCAAGTGCGTGAAGCTTTTTCAGTCAACAATGATGCAGCCAAGTTCATGAGATATAGATCACGGTTTGTACCTAGCCGGAAATACATAATCACTCCTGCCGGTAAATTTGATATCGGTATGTTCTATGATTTTAAAAAATATATCACATCACAAAATCCGAGTGAAAAAATTCACGTGGATGATAATTTCAGACAAGTCGTCACACCCAAATACCCCATCACCCAACTAGAACCACTCAACTTCGAATTGAGAGATTACCAGGACACGATCGTGAGAACATGTCTAAGACTGGGTAGAGGTGTGTGCGTGTTAGCGACTGCAGGTGGCAAAACTTTGACAATCGCGAGCTTGATTCAAACTGTTTTTAAAAAACACAAACACATGAAGTGTTTGTTGATAGTACCTGATCTAGGACTCGTGAATCAAACACACTCTGATTTTAGAGAGTATGGTGTCACATTCCTGCATAGCAAATGGACTGGTAGTGACGCACTAGACATGGGCTCAAATGTGATTGTTGCTAACATGGGCATATTGCAGAGTGACAAGAGTGATATATCCTGGACACAACATGTTGACATGCTGATAATAGACGAGGTGCACAAACTGAGAAAGACAAACAAGATCAACAAGATAATCAACAACATCAACACACACAATCGTTTTGGTTTCACTGGAACCATGCCGGAAGAACAGATAGATCAATGGAATATTGTGGGGCAGATTGGACCTATTTTGTACGAGAAAAACAGCTACCAATTACGTGTCGAAGATTATATCTCTCCGGTGGTGGCACAAGTGTTGAAAGTCGAATACAAAGACAAACCAGAGATTGGCAAGAGAGGTGATCCAACTGATGGTTATCGCAAGGAACATGATTTCATAATCGATTCAAAATTTCGCAACAATCTGATAAGCAAGCTTTCAAGCAAGTTTGACAACAACGCGTTGATCATGATCGATTACATAAGACATGGTGAAACATTGTATCAGCACATAAAAGACAATTGCCCGGACAAACAAGTGTATTTCATACAAGGTGATGTTGAAGTTTCTCAACGCGAAACCATCAAAAAGATAATTGAAAAAGAATCAAATGTTGTGTGTATAGCTGTATCGAAAATTTTCTCGACCGGTATCAACATAAAAAATTTACATTACATTGTGTTTGCTGGAGGTGGAAAAGCCAAGATCAAGATATTACAATCGATAGGTAGAGGATTGAGAAAGCACAAGACAAAAAACAGATTGACAATCATTGATATTGCTGATCAACTCAAATATGGATATCAGCACATGACCAAACGAATAACATTTTACAAAAAGGAAAAAATTAATTATGGCATCAAAAAAATCACAGAACGTAGTTGATTCTAACAAACCAAAAGACAAACCGGTTAAAAGAAAGAAGAAATCAAAAAACGCACATTATGTGAGCGGTAAGGATTTGCTTCAACAGATAACCGATTACTATGGAATGGATGTAGAAGACACAATACCGGATCTACTAGGCGAGAATATATACAAGATCGCCCGTGGTCTAAGCTTCGCACCCAATTTCATAAATTACTCGTACAAGGACGACATGATAGGTGACGCGATTGTCAAAATGTTCTCAGCATTACAGCAACGCAAATTCAAGATAGATTCTGGATACAATCCATTTTCTTATTTCACTACAATAGCATATCATGCATTCATCAACCGCATCAAAAAAGAGAAAAAACATAGAGAGGCACTGTCTGAATATCAAGAGACTGTGTACGACGAATTGTTAGGTTCAGACTACAACGAAGCAAGCGAACAGCCAAACTACACCAACCCATACGCAACTGAATCGGATGATTGATGATTTCCAATTCACGCAACCACGCGTGTGTTGCGTGTCTGACATACATGTGGGTGTGCATCAAAACGGGGCCATGTGGCATGAAATAACCATGGAATGGGCCGGTTGGTTGCGAGATCAACTAGTCAAACATGACATACATGACATGATCATATGCGGTGATCTGTTTCATTATAGGGATGAGATAGCCGTTAACACCATACAAGTTGTCACAGAGATGCTTGACATGTGGCGAGAGTTTAACATAATTGTGCTTGTAGGCAACCATGATGCATACTACAAGGACCGATCCGATGTGAACTCGTTGAGCATACTCAAAGGTTGGAACAACATAAAAGTTATTGACATGTTGACACAAATCAACAGTTTTGACAAAGACTTGTTGTTTTGCCCGTGGGGTACCAAAAGCCATGAATTGACAAAAAATGACATAATTTTTGGTCATTTCGAGATCGAATCATTTAAAATGAATCACTTCAAAGTGTGTACTGAAGGTGTGAAAACAAAGGATTTGTTGTCAAAAACTGATCTTGTGATAACCGGGCATTTTCATCATATGGATGAACGCGTGTACAAGAATGGTACCATATTGTATCTTGGAAACCCTTTTCAAATGGATTTTGGTGACACAGAGACAAAAAAAGGTTATTATTTACTCGATTTGACAACTAATGAATATGAGTTCTATGAGAACAAATTGTCACCCAAGCACAACAAAGTGAAATTGTCAGATCTGACCAAAGTTGGCACAATCAATCGTACCATAGCTCAACGTGTCAAGAACAACATTGTTAAATTCATAATCGATAAAAATATCATGCCAGATGAGGCTGATTATATCGTGAGACAATTGATCAAACACGAACCTAAAACATTCAATGTGGACTATGCAATAAACTTCAACAAGTTTAATGAAGGTAGTGATGAGTATGATCTGTCTGGTTTTGATATATCAACCGCAATTGAAGAGTTTGTAACATTATTAGAAATTGAAAATAAAAAGGAAGTTATAGATCACACTGTTGAACTATACAAAAGATGTAAATGAAATTCATAAAATTTGACAAATTGACCGTTAAAAATTTTCTCTCTGTTGGAGACGAACCAGTCAATGTGACATTTGACACTGGTATAAATGTGATAACCGGTATCAATCGTGACAAAGATGACAGACGAAATGGTGTAGGTAAAAGCACTATCGCTGACGCGATATACTTCACAATATTTGGCAACACATTGCGTGAGATAAAAAAAGAAAATGTGGCTAATAACGCCTCAACAGGACAAACAGAAACGTGTGTTGAGTTGACAGTGATTGACAATCAGCGAGAGACAAAATATAGCATAACACGATTACTCAATCCATCAAAGTGTTACATCTATAAAGACGGTGTTGACAAGACTAGAGACTCGATAGCTAACACCAGCAAGTACATATCCGATATCATATGTAGCAGCCCGGAAGTTTTTCAAAACTGCATAATAATGACTCTGAACAACACGGTACCGTTCATGGCTCAAAAAAAGAACGACAAGAGAAAATTTATTGAAGGTATTTTGAATTTACAAGTGTTTGGTGACATGTTGCAGCATGCTAAAAGCGAGTACAGCGACGTGGCGAAGCAACTCGAAGTGGAGTGTGCCAAATACGAAACAACATCAAATCAAATTGAGTCTATAAATCGGCAAAAACAACAACAAGAACAAACCGTTCGAGACCAGCTTGGAAAATTACAATCCCGCAAAAAACAAAACACCAGTGAGATAGAGCAGTTGAAACAAAGGTCACCTATCACCATAACCGAGAGTGTTTCAGAGTTTGAACTGAAAATACAAACCGCGCGAACGAACATCAATTTATGCAATGATAAGCACACAAATTTGATAACAAAAATTTCAAGCATCAAGACAAAAAATGAACATATAAACAACACATTGTCAAAAATAACAACCGGGTCTCAAACCTGTCCAGCATGTTTGAGACCGCTAGCAGATCATGACATGCAAATGATTGAGCAAGAGAAAAAAGAGCTACACGATCAACTTGAATCAAACAACATGCTGTTACGTGAGATGAAGACCAAACTCAAAACAGTTGATGAGATAAGAAAAAATTTACATACATCTGTAACAGACAATGAAAAGAAGATAAACAAACAAAAAATAGACATCAAAGAAAAAGATAACTTGCTGAAGCGTATCAATCAACTCGAGCAACTGAACATTGAAATTGAGAATGACATGAAAGATGTGTCAACAAATCGGACATCATTCGACAACATGATCAACGAGATGACCGACAAATTACAGAACATTCAGACAGTGATTGATCAACACAAACAAGAGATAAACAAATTAGATATTGTGAAATTTGTTGTGTCGGAAGAGGGTGTTCGATCGTATATCGTTAAAAAGATACTGCAGCTACTCAATGGTAAGTTGGCATATTATTTGAAGAAGATGGATGCAAATTGTATGTGTGTGTTCAATGAATATTTTGAAGAGCAAATAATAGATGAGAAAGGCAAGATCTGTTCGTATCACAATTTTAGTGGTGCTGAAAGAAAGAATATTGATTTAGCATGCTTGTTCGCATTCATGGATATCAGACGGTTGCAAGGTGATGTTGCTTTTAATTTTAGTGTGTATGACGAGCTGCTTGATTCAAGCCTGGATGAGAGAGGCATTGATCTTGTGCTGGATATATTGCGCGAGCGTGTTGAAAAATACAATGAATGTGTGATGGTTATATCGCATAGAAAAGAAAGTGTAAAATTCGCAACTAATGAAATCATATTTCTTGAGAAAGTGAATGGCATAACACGCAGAGTAGCACCAGACGCTGGTATAG
>VMHT01122225.1_pt1 | contig 10102 bp, 21 predicted proteins | sample 4693611 | NCBI WGS metagenome assembly VMHT01 (sample SAMN12280063, study PRJNA550983) | marine metagenome | isolation source: seawater sampled from same location over 5 years 0.02-0.2 micron viral filtrate | place: USA: collected off the coast of southern California halfway between the port... ...
GGAACAGGCTCTGCTGGAACTATTGGTCATGGTTTAGGAGCTGTACCATCAATGATTATTTTTAAAAATTTAGATGGTAGCTCAAGTCGTATGTGGGCAGTTTATCATAAAGGAGTATATGTATCAGCATCAGACCCAAACATTTTATATTTAAATACTACAAATGCACAAGCAGATGATACAAATGTTTTAGGAACATCAGTTACATTAAGTTCTTCTGTGTTTAGTGTAGGTGATTATGCAGGAAGTAATTATAGTGGCGAAGATATAATTGCTTACTGTTTTGCAGAGAAAAAAGGATTTAGCAAGTTTGGTTCCTACACAGGTAATGGAAATGCAGATGGTAGCTTTATTTTTTGCGGCTTTAAACCAGCTTTCGTTTTAGCCAAAAGGACAAATGCTGTAGAAAGTTGGGTAATGTTTGATAACAAAAGAGATCCTCATAATGTTGTAGGTCACATATTACACCCAAACAACAATACTGTTGAAAGCGACCAAACAGGTGGAACTTTATATGTAATGGATTTTTTATCAAATGGATTTAAATTAAGAGGTACAGATAGTTTAGTCAATGGCTCAGGTTCAACATACATCTACATGTGCTTTGCAGAATCACCTTTCGTAGCATCAAATGGAACACCAGCTACAGCAAGATAATGGCTAATATATATAAAAATGCAATGTTTGATCTTACAACGACAAACAAAACAACTGTATATACTTGTCCTACAAATAGAACTGCTTTAATTAAATCTATACAGATTACTAATATACATTCAGGGTCAGTAGAAGTAGAAGCATTTACAACAGATTCATCTGCTTCTGATGCAGAGCATGAAGTAGCTCACATTCAACTTGGTTCAAAGACAGTAGATAACTTAGTCAAAGGAACAATGGTTTTAGAATCTGGTGATACTCTAAAATTAAAAGCTGCATCAGCTAATAATATAGCTGGTATTGTTAGTTACTTAGAAATATTTGATGAAAAAAGTGCTTAACAATGCTATTTTATTAGTGTATTTATGAAATTAGTTAGAATACCTGCTGATCAATTAGACAAAGTTTGGTCATTAATTGAAAAAGATATTAAGGATGCTTTAGCTTTTTCAGGTAACTTAACAAGTTCAAGTTTTGTCTTAGAGAAATCAAAAGAAAATAAGTTTCAAATTTGGGTTCTTTGGGATAAAGATAAGAAGACGACAAGAGAAAAATATTTTGGTGTAGTTGTTACAGAACTTATCAAAAGAGAATTAGGAAAAGTTTGCCACATATATATTATGACCGGCAGACAAAGACACAAATGGCAATTTCTAATTAAAGACATTGAACAGTTTGCTAAAGATGAAGATTGTTTAATGATGGAGTTAATTGCAAGACCAGGTTGGAAAAGAATATTAAACAACTTTGATTACAAAATGACCCATGTAGTATTAGAAAAAAAATTAATTAAGGAGAAAATATGAGTTTTGGAGGAGGATCATCAGGTGGAGGACAAACTACCACACAATCAGTTCAACCTTACGCAGCAGCACAACCAGCATTAAATCAAATTATATCTGAAGCTGGAAATCTGTATGGTCAAGGAGTACAAGCTAGTGGTTATGTTGCACCGACACAACAAACTCTTACTGGCTTAGCACAACAAGAATCAATGGGTACAGCAGCACAACAACAATTAGCTGCAACACTTGGAGGACAATATTTAAATCCTTTTCTTTCACCCTTAATTCAAAAATCTGCTGGAGATATTTATACTAATGTAGCTCAACAATTTAGTGGAGCAGGTAGAACACCAGGTTCACCAATGATGCAAAATCAAGTTACTTCTCAAGTAGCTCAAGCTGCATTACCTTTAGCTTTTCAACAATACGATCAAGAAAGAGCTAGACAGTTAGCTATAGCTTCTCAAGCACCAAGCGTATTACAAACAGGACAACAATTAGAACAAATTCAAAGACAACAAAACTTAGCACCTTTTCAATCGTTACAACAATATGCTGGATTAGTTTCTCCTATTGCATCAGGATTTCCAGTAACATCAGGTCAAGCTAATACAAGAGCTAACCCTTTAACAACTGGACTAGGTGGAGCTGTAACAGCTTCTGCTTTAGGATTTAATCCTTTATTAGGTGCAGGTGTTGGATTACTTGGAGGATTATTATAATGGATAAATTAAAAAAATTATATTACAACTTTGATGTTTACATACAAAAACATCCATCAAAATTTTTAATAGGTTTATTTATTCTTTTTTGTATTTCAATAATCTTATAAGGAGAAAATAGTGAGTTCAGATTCAGGAAGTTCATCAGGAAGTTCAGGAGAAGTAACAGCAGATTACTATGGTGGTAGTCCTGATACTGGTGCAGTAACAGCAGATTACTATGGTGGAGATAGTGGAGATAGTGGTGCAGTAACAGCAGATTACTATGGTGGTGGTTCTACAACATCTCCTACAACTTCTGTAGGTGGTTCAGATATAGATTCCACATATACTGCTGGTGGTGCAGATTTTACACCAATCAATGAACCAACTATACTAGATACAGTAACTGATTATGTTACAGGTGGTGGATTAATAGGTGCAGGTATTAAAACTGTTCAAGATGTATTTGGAACACCTGAAAATCAATACGCAGGTATTACAGGTGAAGATGGTTATGGAGAGGGTGATTATGTTTCTACCCTTGACGACTTTGCAGAATCAAGAGGTTTAGGAACATCTTATGCTGATTTAGATTTAGAGGGTCAAGCATTTATAGATCAAGAAGCATTTAATGCAGGTTACAGATCACCAGCTTTTCAAGACTTATATCAATCAGGAGATACTCAAAACATACAAAATTTAAATCAACCTGAGTCTGATTTAGTAAAACAACTTATCCCCCAAGCACCTTTTGCTATAAGTGGTGGTCAAGCACCTAAATCTATGGTAAACGATTATTTTGCTAATATAGGTAGTCAATCAGGACTTTCATCTGACTTAGAAAACGACTATAATGCAGCAAAAGCTAATGTAGCAAATACTATGTCTGTTACCCCTTTAACACAACAGTTTGGCTACTCTACAGCTCCCTATGGAGCTTTAACGGCACAAAATACAGGTACGAACCCTTTTAATATTCCGTATCTACAAACAAGAGGATTAATATAATGCTAGAAAGATTAAGACAAATATTTCAATTTAACCAAGCTGCTAACCAAGATAATCAAAGTTTGTTAACAAATCAAAATACTCAAGCTACAGGTGGTTTATTAGGTGGTCTAACAAGTAATCCTAATTTAATTCTTGGTGCAAGTATTATTGGTCAAGGTGTAAAAGGACAAGATCCTTTTAGTTCTGTAGTTCCAGCTTTAACTCAAACAGCATCTATTCAAAAAGCATTTGGAAGAACCGGTTTTAGACAATTAAATGATGCAGAGAAAAAGGCAAAAGGTTTACCAGTAGATAAACAATTTCAAATAGATTTAAAAACTAAAAAAATTTCTCAAATTGGTGGTTCAGGAACTAATGTTCAAGTTAATACTTCAGATCCTACAGCAACACCTTTAAAAATAAGGAAACAATATCAAGAAGAAAGTAAACCTTTTATTACTAGAAAAGAATCAAGAAATGCAATTTTATCAAATACACAATTAGATTTTGACGAAAGAACTCCAGCAGATGATTTTACTTTAATTTATAAATATTATAAATTTGTTGATCCAGGTTCTGTAGTTAAAGAAAGTGAATTTGAAAATTTAGAAAAAATAGGATCAGCAGGTGATAAAATTAAAAGAATAGTTCCTAAATTTACAAAAGGAACTACTTTAACAAAAAAACAAGTTAAAAATTTAGAAAAAGCTATGGAAAGAGAATTTCCAACATATATAAAAGATCAAACCGAAAGAGAAAGAATTTTTAAAAGTTTAATGAATCAAGGTAATTATGATCTTAGTATTATACAATCTTACATTCCTAATAAAAATGAAAAAGAAATAAAAAGTAAAATTTCCAATATATCAACAGAAGAATTGTTAAAAGCACTTCAACAAAACTCACCTTAAAAATGAATAGACAAGAAATTTTACAAGAATTAGAAAAAAGAGGAGTAAATCCAAATGTTTCTAATTCTAATGAAAATCAAGATACCTCACCTCAAATATCTAGAGAAGAAATTTTACAAGAATTAGGTAAAAGAGGATTAAAACAAAATAAAGAAACAGGCATTTTTTTACCAACAAGAGAAAAACAAAAACAAGATGATCCTTTTGGTATGGCTACTATGGTTGATGATATGGAGATTGCTCCAGTTAATTATGAATCACAAGCAGTTGCAGACTATTTAAGTTCAAAAGAATTTGCAAGATTAGCTTTAGAAATTACAGGAGGTGTAGCAGGTGCTGCATTTGCTCCAGCAATAGCACCAGCAGTTTTAATTGGTAGAGCAGCTATGGCAGTTAGACCAGCTTTACAAGCAGCAGTTACAAGAATGGCAGGAGCAGGTATTGGTGAAGCTGGAGGTGCATTAACATCTCAAACTTTTGACCCAACATTTAATTCAAAATCAGATTTTGGAGAAATATTTGAAAGCGTATCTAAAGATATGTTAAAAAAAGCAGCTATAGGTTCAACAGGTGAGGGAGCAGGTCAATTAATAGGAAAAGGTATTACTAAAGTTCTTTCAAAAAATAAAAAATTATTAGATGGAGCTGAAGAAGCAGTACAAGCAATAGAGGAACAAAAAACAAAAATACTTGCAAATCCTAAAAGTTATAAACAAGAAATACAAGATGCTGTTCAAGTTGGTCAATTAACTCCTGGATTACTACAAAAAGGACAGACGATTGATATTTTGGAAAATGTAGCTGAAAGTAGTTTATTTGGTGGAGGTTCTTTAAGATATGCAAAAGAGGGTGCAAATACTATAGCAGAATCAGGTTTAACAGATTTTATAAACGCTTATAAGGTAAAAGCAGGAGATGGTGCTTTAGGAAATTTATTTCAAAGAACTTTAACAAAAGACTTACAAGATTTTAAGTCTATTGCAAATGTAAAATACAAAGCTGTAGATGATGCCTTAAAAGGTGCTAATGTTGATGGTGTAGATATAACAAATTTAAAACAATTTGCTTCTAATGAACTTAAAAATTTAGGTGCTAAAAGTGAAAGTACAAAATTAAAATCTTTTTTAAAAGGAATATTAGATGAAAAAAATTTTGTTTCATTTAAAAGAGCAAATATTTTAAGAGGTGATTATCTTGAAACATCAAGAGCATTTACTACTGAAACTCTTGGTAAAAAAAAAGGAAGATTAGCTAGTATTGCTGCTAGTGATATAACTGATGCTATTGATAATTCAATAATTCCAAATAATGTAAAAGGTTTATTAAAAGAAGCTAACAAACATTATAGAGAGGGAGCAGAAGTTTTTAACGATACTCTTTTTAAAAAAATAATTGATAACGACCCTGACCTTGTTTACAAGTCAATAGTTGCAGCAGGAGATAGACCTACTTTAGTAAATAAAACATTTGATATTTTAAATAAAAGAATAAAAGATGTTGATGAAAGAAATTTATTAAAAAATAAAATAAGAGGAGCATTTTTAGATGATATAATGACTAAATCTCAAAGATCAAATGACCAATTTGGTGTTGAATTAGATGCTGAAAAATTATTTAAAAATTTTGCAAAAAAAGAAGATACATTTAAAGCTATGTTTTCACCAAGAGAACTTACAGAATTTAAAAAGTTTCAAAATGCTTTAAAATTTGCTCAAGGTAGAAAAAGTAAAACTGGTGGTTTACCAGGTGGAATGATGATTCAAATGAAACAATCAGGTGCTTTAATACAAATAGCATCAAGCGCAAGTGCTTATGGAACTGGAATGACAGGAATAGCAGCAGGAATATTAATTGCACCAGCAGTAATAGCAAAAGCATTTACTACACCAAAAATTATAAAAGCATTAACATTAGGTATTAAATATCAAGACAAACCTAGTTTATCTAGAAGATATTTTTTACAAGCTATGACCCACATGGCAGATGATAATTTAATAAGTAAAGATGATTTGGATAATATTAAAAAAGAAGTAAAAGATAATCAAGAATAATACTATGCCTACTCAATCCCAAAAAAATTCCCAAGAGATTATAAAACTTCAAGGCGAAATTAAATTGGTAAATGAGAAAATTACAACTATAAAGGACAATCACCTTGCACACCTTGACGCAAAGGTTCAAACTATTTATAAACTTTTATGGGTAGCCGTAACAATAAGTCTGAGTGGACTAATAAACCTAATCGTAAATCTTCTGTCTTAATATCTGAAAGACAAAAAAAAACTCACATTAAAGGAACAGCAGGAGAGTATCATGCTATATCAGAACTAACAAAAGCTGGTTATTATGTAGCAAAATCATGCGATCCTCATTGTCCGTTTGATATTGTTATTGTAGATAAAAATGGTAAAATACAACTGCTAGACATAAAAACAAATACCTATAGATATAAATTCAAAGGTAAAGCATTAAAGAATAAACGCAAGATTTTTAGAAGTCCGACTAAAGAACAAAAAAAATTAAATATAAAATTATTGATGGTTGATTATGAAGATTAATGAAAACACAAATGTAAGTATGCCTTTAAAAAATATGGGTATGATAATTGTTGGAGTTGTAATGGGTGTGGTTGCATACACAGAAGTTACAGCTAGACTTACATCATTAGAAACATCAAGAGAATTATTTTCTGCTGATTTACTTAAAAAGTCAGAGCAATTACCGGTAGATCAAGAACAGCTAATGCTTTTGGAAGACTTATATAAAACTGTAGAAAAGTTAGAAAAGAATCAAGAACAAAATATGACTAATAAAGTTAATATACAATTTTTAAAAGACCAAGTAGAGAAAGCATTAAAAGATATTGAAAAATTAAAAGACAAACAAAGAGAGTTTGCTAATGGTAACGGACACTAAAAAAGGTATTAAACATGATGGTAAATCAAGACCATCTAATGAAGCCTATAAAAATGGTTGGAATGAAATATATCTTAATAAAGTATTAAAAGAAGAAGTTGAGATAGATGCTAATGGCACACAAAAATATGTAATTAAAGAGGGAAAAAACAAAGGTAAAGTATTATGATTGTTCAAGGCGTTGTAGCTTTATGTATGTTTATTAATGGTGAGTTAAAAGAACATAGAATACAACCAGCTATGTCTGATTGTTTAAAAGGTAAAAGAGAAGCTAGTAGAGATTTAAAATCCAACATGGAATATAAATGTGGCAAAGTTCAAGCCGAATTAGAAACTAATATAGATGGCAGTAAATCTATTAAAAAGATTATTACTGATAAATAAAATGAACTATAATCCATTACCTATTCAATGTACTGTAAGACCAAGTTGGATTGAAGGTCTTGGTGTATTCGCAACAAAAGAAATTAGAAAAGACACAAACTTAGGTATATCTCATATTGAGTTTGAAGAAGAATTACACAGAACACCATTAGGAGGTTTTTTAAATCATTCTGAAAAACCTAATTGTGTAAGAATAAAAGATGGCAATAAATGGTTCTTAAAAACAACTGAAGATATTATGCCAAATCAAGAACTAACATTAACTTATGTATTGTATAAACCTTAAAAAAAGGAGTAAAACATTATGGGTTTTATTAGAAAAATGTGGAAGAAATATCTTGAATGGTTATTCAAAGACTTTTATAAATAGACTATGTGGTTAAATATTGCAGCTAAATTAGTTCCAGGCATGATTAAGACAGGTATGTCTATTGCTTCTAATAGAAGAAGAACTAAAGAATTAGAATCTGTTGCTGAACTTAAGTTAGCTGAGAAGATGGCTAATGGAGAAGTTGAGTTTAAAAAAGCAGTAATTGATTCTCATAGGAATGATTGGAAAGATGAATTTTGTCTTATCCTTATTAGTATTCCTTTATTACTTTTAGCTTGGTCTGTATTTAGTGATGATCCTGATATACAAGCGAAGATAGATATTTTCTTTAATAAGTTTTCTAATCTTCCAATGTTTTATCAAGCTCTTGTTGTAGGTGCTTTTAGTACGATACTTGGTATCAAGGGTGTATCTACTTTCAAAAAAAAATAATCTATGTCCGACACATCTAAGGAAATTATCGTAGAGTATAAGGATCAAGTTAGATTACTCAGAGAAGAAGTAGCTGAACTTCAAGACGCAGGTAAAACTAAAGACGCTGCCAACAAAAGGTGTTTACAAAAACTTGAGAACACTAATGAAGATTTAGAAAGAGCTACTAAAAAAGTAAAAGAATTAGAAGAAAAATTAAAAGATATAAAAGATACAAATAAACAACTATTGGAACACCCATGAAAGTAGCATTGATAATGATTATGTGTAGTCAAGTTGCTGGTGAATGTATGAAACCACATTTACTTAGTCACCATGATACTTTTTATGATTGTCTGATAGCTGGTTATGAAGAAGCTAAAAACAAAACAAAAGAACTAGGTAAATCAGAAGTTTCAAAGAATGAAATAGTAATAAAATTTAAATGCTATTATGATAGTAATGAACCTGAGAAAAAAATGGCATAATGTTTTGTATTGTTTATCTAAAAGATGACCAATGGAAAATCTTTACAAATGAAGTTTGGGGTAGTAAAAAGGAAGCTGAAGACTATGGTAAACGAAATAAATTTAAAAAGTCTTTTCAATGGAAAGTCCTTGAATATGACAGAAAGTATCATGTATGACACAATTATCTAAACACTTCTCAATACAAGAGATGATTAACTCAGGCACAGCTTCAAGACTTGGCTTGGATAACACACCTAATGAAGAACAAATAGAAAATTTAAAAGCTCTATGTGAAAACATATTAGAACCTTTAAGAGAGTATTATGAGTCAAGACCCATAATGATCACTTCAGGATTTAGGTCAGAAAAATTATCAGAAGCTATTGGTTCATCTTCTAAATCACAACATTGTAAAGGCGAAGCTGTTGATTTTGAAATACCAGGTTTTGATAATAGACAAGTTGCTGCACATATTAAAAACAACTTTCTTTATGATCAGCTCATTAGCGAATACTATGAAGATGGCATTATTGATAGTGGTTGGATTCATGTTAGTTTTAAAAGAGATGGCACTAACAGAAAACAATCTCTGACTAAAAATAAAGGTGAGGGTTATAAGGTATGGCAATAAACAAAGCTAAAATGAAATGCAATTCACCTAAAAGACAAATATCAGGTGGTAAAAAGTTTGTTGTAAAGGCTTGTAAAGGTGGTAAAGAAAAGATTATTAGATTTGGTGATGCGAATATGAAGATTAGAAAATCAAATCCCAATGCAAGAAAATCATTTAGAGCAAGACACAGATGTGATACTGCTAATGATAAATTTAGTGCAAGATATTGGTCTTGCAAAAACTGGTAACAATAGGAGAAAACTATGCCAATGGTAAATGGAAAAAAATATGCTTATACTAAAAAAGGTAAAGCAGCTGCAAAAAAAGCTAAGAAAAAGAAAAAAGGTAAAAAATAATGCCTTTTAGTAAATACTCAAAGAAACAAAAGAAACTTGCAAGAATAGCAACACCTAGAGATAAAATAACTGGTGCTGACTTTGCTAAGTTAAAGAAGAAAAAAGGGAAGAAGAAAAAATAATGGCAAAACTTTGTGCAAAAGGTAAAGCTGCTGCTAGAAGAAAATTTAAAGTATATCCATCAGCTTATGCTAATATGTATGCTTCAGGTGTATGTAGTGGTAGAATAAAACCCAAAAAGAACAAGAAGAAAAGATAATGTCATTAAGAAAATGGACTTCAGAAAAATGGGTTGATATTGCCAATAAAAGATCAGATGGCAGCTATCCCCCATGTGGTAGAAGTAAAGGAGAAAAAAGAAAAAACTATCCTAAATGCGTTCCATCAGCTAAAGCTAGATCAATGTCATCAGGACAAAAAAGATCAGCAGTAGCTAGAAAAAATAAAGCTGAAAGAAAATCAAGAAAAGGTAAAAAACCAAATTATGCAAGAACATAAAAAATTCTTGATAGGCGTAGTTCTCTTATAGAACTGGGGTGATGGTGGGCAAAAAGAAAACCTGGAATAAATCTAA
>VMHT01068180.1_pt1 | contig 10101 bp, 8 predicted proteins | sample 4693611 | NCBI WGS metagenome assembly VMHT01 (sample SAMN12280063, study PRJNA550983) | marine metagenome | isolation source: seawater sampled from same location over 5 years 0.02-0.2 micron viral filtrate | place: USA: collected off the coast of southern California halfway between the port... ...
GAAAAGTTGCAATTGATGACTGATATGGGATTTAATTATGAACATATCTCCAATGGAAGTATGGTCACGACTGAATTGACTGATTGGTTGATTGAGAATCCACAAAGAATTAAACAGTTTCGTCTCAATATTCCAACACTGGATGAGAAGAAATGGAAAGATATTACAGGTGCATCTACTGCCGTAATGTATCGGATGTATTATCAGTTGATGTATTTGTTTGAGAACTCACAGAGACTCAACTTTCCTATCACAGTAATTGTAAATGGTGATGGTAGTGAGAGTCATAAAGAAGAGTTTATGAAGGTCTATCAGAAGTTCCAAAGATGTCCTCCTGGTATTAACTTCAGTATGACTGGATTGATTGATAGAGCAGGCACACTTGAGGGTGTAGAGTGTGAAACACAGAAACTACCCACAGGTTCAATTGACTGGGGAGATAACCCATTAAAATGCAATGCAGGATACTTTGATAACTTATACTTTGGTATCAAGGGTAATGTATTCTATTGCTGCCATGATTACCACCAAGAGTATAGTTGTGGTAATATAAATGATACACCACTGAAAGAACTTCTAAGTTCTGAAGCATACGAAACTCAAAAACTGAGGTTTCAACAAGATTTCTGTCGTAAATGTGAACAAGCAAGACCACTGGAGGTAGTAAAATGACTGTAACACCACAAATGATCGCAATGAATAAGTATGATACTCAACTACGTGACTTGATTCACGTTGAGAAGGGTATTATTCCTGCTAATCTGTGTGATTATCTCGTAGAAGAGATTGAAAAGAATGAATGGCGTCCTCATACTTGGTATAACAATGTTGCCAACTCATTCGGTTCTGAAGAGACAATGGAACTGGATGTGCAGAACATTACTGGTGAGCATCAACAATTACTGACACCTTTTATGATTCAGGCAGGTTCAGCATACAATGCAATCTATTCATTTCAATGTGAAAGAACTGCACAAATAATGAATAAGTTCAGTTCAATTCGTTTTAATCGTTATACACCTGGACAGATTATGCGTCAGCACCATGATCATATCCATTCACTGTTTGATGGTAATGAGAAAGGTATTCCTGTCCTTTCATTCATTCTTAACCTGAATGATGACTATGAAGGTGCAGAACTATTCTTCTGGGATGATCATGTTGTCCCACTAGGTAAGGGTGATATTATTATGTTCCCGTCTCTCTTCTTGTTCCCTCACGGTGTGAAGGAAGCAACTAAAGGTAAGCGTTATAGTGCAGTATCCTGGGCTTGGTGATTATAATCCACCGTGACCATTTGATACTCCTGACCCATGACCAGTAGCCTGGGTGTTTAAGTCGCCAAAATCTATTGCGTTTCCTGTTGACATGATTTGAATATATTCTATTGAATCTCTATATGTTGGAGAAACTCCTCCCATCATTACAGCTCTTGTGGGAGATGCTACTCCTGATCCGACACCTTTTGCTTGAGTAAGATTGCCAAAATCTGTTGCATCTCCAAGAGTTGAAATAGTAACATAATCAATTGTATCTACATATGCAGATCCATTATATCCACCAAAAATTACTCCACGAACTGAATTAGAAGTTACTCCAAGTGTTATCAGACCTTTTGCTACAGTTAAATCACCAAAATCTGCTGCATTTCCAAGAGTTGACATTGTTACATAATCTATGGTGTTATAATATGTCGAACCAGATCTACCACCTGAAAGTATTCCACGAGTAGAAGAACAAATTGATCCCGGATTTTGCCTAGCGACTGTCAAATCTCCAAAATCTTGTGCGGCAACGCCTGTTGATTGTATTGTGATGTAATCAATGATGTCATATCTTGTGGATCCATTATATCCACCAGCAAATATACCTCTGGTGCCATTCGATAATGCACCCATACCACCTCTTGCTTGAGTTATATCTGCACCAAAGTCTGTTGCATTTCCGGTTGATGCCATGGTCACAAATTCCATGTCCACAGTATATGCACCAGGATGTTTAAGACCACCAGCATTAACTGCTCTAGTTTTGTCAGAAACTCCTCCGGCAACATGGTTTCGATCACTTACTATCAATTCACCAAAAGATAGTGAATTGCCGGTTGTATCTACATTAATATAAACAATTTCATCCAAATATGTATTAGAGGGATTATATCCACCCATCAGTAATCCACGAGTTCCACCAGTCTGTAACTGTGGTGACCAACTATCAACTTCCATCCATATTCCGTTGGGAGTTACTCCATCAGAAACAGGTCCAAGTATATAAACTTCTAATTTCTTGGAGTCAGTATTAAATCTGATTGATCCTGCGGGTGCTTGATTGTATGATGGTAATTCTTGCCCAGAAACATCACCGAAGGCACTTCCGCCCCCTACGGTTGTATAACCGCCGCCACCTCCAGAACCACCAGATCCGCCGGAGCCACCGCCTCCGCCGCCTCCTCCACCGCCGCCGCCGTATCCCATTATCCTAGACCTCCATGTGAATCAGAAAAACCAGCAGTTTGGTTTCTTGCTACCGTTAAGTCGCCAAAATCTTGTGCATTTCCAGTGGTCATAATAGTCACATAAGAAATAGAATTGCCATCACCTGTCATATCACCAAAAATTGCTATAGTTGGTGAAGAACATGCCGATCCTAAAACACAACCAGTAATACAATCACCAAAATCTATTGCATCACCAAGACTTGCAATCGTTATATAATCAATGATGTTGGTATTACTTGGATTTGCCCCACCAAAAAATAATCCTCTTGTGGAATTGGAAGCACCCGCACCTTCTTTTCTTTTATCTGTTAAATCACCAAAGTCCTTTGCATTACCCTCAGTTGATATTGTTATATACTCTATTGTATTAAGTGCAGGGTATGGAGATGCATATGGAGAATTTGATAAAGCAATAATACCTCTAGTTGGTGATGCATTCGACATGCCATAAGTAAAGGTTACTGATGTATCTCCAAATCTAGATGCATTGCCAAGAGAGTTTATAGTTATAAACTCCATCTCAGTAAAAGATGTAATAGTGGGAGCACTATTTCCTCCCACACAAATACCTCTGGTATTATTAGAAAGACCAGCAGTTCCTCTTTTTTGTCTTGTTAAATCGCCAAAGTCAAAAGTATTTCCAAGTTGAGATATTGTAAGATATTGTATATTGTTAATGTTAGTTGGAAATGTTTCTCCACCCATGAAGATACCACGAGTAGATGATGCACAACCACCAAATTCTGCAGTAGATGTTGTTAAATTGCCAAAGTCAATACCATTACCTAAAGTAGAGATGGTGAAATAATCAATAGTATCTCTTATACCTTCAGGAGATGTTCTACCCCCACCAAATACACCACGACCTCTACCACCACGATAAGCAGTATCACCTCTTGGTAGTGACATTGCACCAGTAGAGTTCATCTCAACGGTGCCAGAAATTACAGGACCGTGAGTTCCCTCTAAACCTTGTATATTGTTTACCTTAATCTCTGACATTGGTTAATATCTCATACTCTTATTTATCCAAGACCACCATGGGAATCAGAACATGCACGGGTATTATGACCATCACCTATTAGATCACCAAAATCTGTTGCATTGCCAGTTGTTGCAATGGTTACATAAGCAATGTCTTTAATTGCTGTTGGAGTATATCCACCAGCAAATACACCTCTGGTTGAATTTGATGTTGCTCCACCACCTCTTACCTTACTTATCGTATCCCCAAAATCAAGTGCATTTCCAGTGGATGCAATAGTGATATAATCTATTACATTAGTAAAAGCTGGATCCCGACCAGAAACAAATAGTCCTCTTGTAGAACTACCGGTAGATGAATGATTAAGTCTTTCTGTTGTTGTTAAATCACCAAAATCTGTGGAACCACCAGTTGTTCCTAATGTAATATAGTCAATTGCATTTGTTGCTGGAGAACCACCACCTCCAATTACTCCTCTAGTTGAAGATGAACACTTTGCTCCAGCAATATGAACTGTTGACAATTCTCCAAAGAAAGTTGCATTTCCTTTATTTGCAAAAGTTATATATTGTATTAATTTTCCCATTAATCCAGGTTGACTACCACCCGGTTGATCACCCATAAAATATCCACGAATTCCATCTGATACTACACCACGACCATCATAACCTACTTCTAACTGATCTCCAAAATCCATTGCATTTCCTGTTGAATGGATTTCTACATAATCTATTGTATTCACTGCAGAACTAACATATCCTCCAGAGATTACCGCTCTAGTGCTAGATGAAGATGTCTGTGCATATCTTCTTGCTTGAGTTAAATCACCAAAATTTCTTGTATTTCCTGTGGTTGCAATGGTTGCATACTCAATAGTATTTGTGTTTGATGGTGATGAATATAATAATCCAAAAAGACCACGACCTCTACTACCTCTCTCTGCCGTAGTTCCACTTGGAGGAATAAAGTGTGCTGTGGTATTTACTTCTACAATACCATCAACTTCTGTTCCACCACTTCCATCTCTGTTGGTTATATTATCTACTTTCAGGTTTGCGGTTCTATCATCACCTACACGACGATACCCGGATCCACCAGAAGCACCTGATCCTCCTGATCCACTAGAACCACTACCACCGGAGCCACCTCCACCGCTTCCACCGCCGCCACCGTATCCCATTAGTTACTCCGACTATAGTATCTCATAATATTTATCCCAGTCCTCCGTGACCGTTAGAGCAAGATCCCATTGAATATCTTGCTACTGTTAAATTGCCAAAATCAACTGCATCACCAGTTGTTGGAATTTGAACATATTGTATGACATTAGAATTGGTTGGAGAGATGTATCCTCCAGCAATAGTTACTCTCGTTGAAGATGCAGCTGCGCCGGAACCAAAGAGTCCAGCTACAAGCAAATCACCGAATTCTTGTGCATTTCCTAGTGTTGAAATTGTTATGTATTGAATTGAGTTTGTAGTACCATTTTCATTTCCAGTATATATACCACGAGTTGAATTAGATGCAGCACAACTGGCGGCACCGGTTGCAGTTAAATCACCAAAATCTGCTGCATTTCCCTGAGTTGATATTGTTACATAATCAATTGTATTGTGATAAACAAATGGATTTGGAGACGCACCAGCACCAGATCTTCTAGATAAAAATACTCCACGAGTTGATGATGCAAGTGCGGTCAAATAGTATCCAGCAACACTCAAATCACCAAAGTCTCGTGCATCTCCTGTTGATGCGATAGTTATATAATCTATATTATTTGTTTCTGTATTATCACCTGGTGCTGATCCTCCAGTAAATAACCCACGAGTTGAATTGGAACATGAAGCGGTTCCATATGTTGCTGCAGTTAAGTTGCCAAAGTCTATTGCATCTCCTGTTGATGCAATAGTGACATAATCAATTACATCACTCCTATTTGGTGAACCTGGGTGAACTCCACCTGCACCCCATACTCCACGAGTTGATGATGCATGGGAAGATATCCAATAACGTGCTGCGGTTAAATTACCAAAATCTATTGCATCACCAGTAGTGGCAAGGTTGATATAATCAATTACATCTTGTTTGCCACTTGGGGCAACATATCCACCACCATTTAATCCACGAGTTCCACCAGTCTGAATGTCTGGTGAATCAGTTGTGAGTTGAACCCATTCTCCTGCTGCCAGATTTCCAATACCAGCATAAGAGCTTGTGCTTCCACCTTCCATTCCAATACGGAAATACTCTAACTTCATAGAGTCCGTGTTGAATCTGATTGCTCCTGGAGTTATATTAAGTGGTGATAATTCTTCGTGTGCCATTATCCTATACCTCCATGAGAATCAGACAGAGAGCATGTTCCTCTTCTTGCTTGAGTTAGATCACCAAAATCAGTTGCATTTCCCGTCGTTGCAATTGTAAAGTAATCAATTGCATTTGTATTTGAATTTCCTCCAGCAAATACTGCACGAGTGGCATCGGAAGAAGATCCATGGACTTCAGATCTTGTGCTAGATGCATTACCAAAATCAATCGCATCACCTTTTGATGCGATTGTAATATAATCAACAGTATCTCGTATAGCTGGAAAATTGTATCCAGCATAAAATAATCCACGGGTAGAATTTCCACCTCCAGCACCCCCACCCCTAGCAAGAGTTAAATCACCAAAATCTTTTGCATCACCAGTAGTCGAAATTGTCACAAAATCAATAGTGTTAGTTGCTGCTGGAAGATATCCTCCAGCAAAAATGCCACGAGTTGGAGATGATAACCCAAAAACTCCTGAATTAGATGCTGCTACTAAATTACCAAAAATAGATGCATTTCCAAGTGAAGCAATAGATACATATTCAATTTTATTTGATCCTACTGGAGTGGATGTTGGAGTAGTTCCCCCACCAATCAAACCTCTAATGCTATTTGAAACACCACCAGCAATCTCTGTCCCATCAGATAGATCACCAAAATCAAATGTATTTCCTGTTGCCGAAATGGTTATGTAATCCATCACAGTGGATCTTCCTGGTTCTAATCCACCAGCAAATATTCCTCTTGTTGTCGAAGAAAAATTAGCACTATCACTTCTGGTTGTTGTCAAATCACCAAAATCACTTGCATTTCCAGTTGTTTGAATTGTGATATAATCAATTGTATTAACTCTGGCAGGTGCTACATAACCACCTCCAATTACACCACGACCTCTACCACCACGATAAGCAGTATCACCAGAAGGCATCACAATACCAGAAGTTCCAGTGAAGGTAGTGATACCTGCAATATCTGGTCCTCTGGTTGCATCTTGACTTTTGATTTGATCGATTCTAAATTCTGACATTATAAACCTCCGTGACCACTTGATAATTGACTTCCATAATGGACAGCACCGTCTAAATTACCAAAATCAACTGCATTTCCCGTGCTCATGATTTGAACATATTGAATTGTATCAGTTCTAGTGCCACCCAGGTATCCACCAGCCCATACACACCTTGTAGGAGACGAACATGCTGCTGTATAACTTAAGGTATTTAATAAATCACCAAAATCTTGTGCATTACCAAGTGTTGCTATAGTAATATACTCAATATCACTAGTTGCACTTGGAGTATAGATACCACCAATAATACCACGAATAGAGTTTGATGCTCCACCCGCTCTTGCTCTTCTGCTTGCTCCACCATTTAAATCGCCAAAGTTTGTCGCATTTCCCTGAGTGTTTATAGTAATATATTCAATTGTATTATGAGCAGCTCCACTCTTAACACCTCCGGCAAATATTCCCCTGGTTGAACTAGCAAGAGTTGCTGGATCTGCTCCACCATCAACCAAATCGCCAAAATCAATAGAGTTTCCTGTTTGAGCAATTGTTACATAGGTTATATCTAAGTATTGAGTTCCACCAGGAACACTTTGTCCTCCACCAATTAATCCTCTGGTAGCATTTGAAACGCCACCTGGTCCATATCTCGCACCATTATTACCTGATGCAGCGTTATCACCAAAATCAATCGCATTTCCAGTAGATGAAATAGTAACATAATCTATCGTATTTACATCTCCTGGAGAATAACCACATGCAAATAATCCTCTTGTTCTACTAGAGAGAGAACCCATTGATGCTCTAGCATCTGTTAAATCACCGAAATCAGTTGTATCCCCAGTAGTGCTGATGTTGTAATATCTAATAGTATCTCTGTTATCAGGATTATTTCCTCCACCAAAAAGACCACGAGTTCCACCAGTCTGAACCTCTGGTGATGTTGCTTGTATTTCTTCCCACTGACCAGCAGCAAGTGTGCCGATTCCTGCCATTGAAGCAGTTCCTTCATAGTTTGCACTACCACGAAAGATTTCCAACTTCATGGAGTCGGTATTAAATCTAAATGCTCCTGGTTTAATCGTCATCAGATATTACTCTCCATAGTTATATTTAGAGTCCTCCGTGACCATTGGAAAATGCAGCACCTGATCCTTTTGCTTGTGTTAAATCACCAAAATCTGATGCATTACCTGTAGTTTCTATAGTTATAAAATTAATAGTATTAACATCTGCAGGAGAATTACCTCCACCAAGAACTGCTCTGGTGCTATCTGCTGTTGTATTTTTATTATTGGTAGTGTAGGTGGCATCACCAAAATCTTGTGCATTTCCTGTAGTTGAAATGGTAATGTATTCTATTGTGCCACCATTTGAAACAAAAATTCCTCTTACTGATGATGATGTTCCTGCACATACGGTACTTGATGCATTTAAGTTACCAAAATCTTGTGCTGTCCCTAATGACTGAATAGTTACATAATCTATTGTATCAGTGCCGCCAGATCCTCCAGCAAACACTCCACGAGTTGAACTAGAAAGTGCTCCGGCATTGTATCTTGCAACACTCAAAGTACCTTCAGTTGCTGCAGAACCAGTAGAGGCAAATGTGAGCACATCAATGGTCGCAGTTGGTGCCCAACCACCTCCCATAATTCCACGAGTTGAATCTCCACATCCATCTCTATTCCTTCTATTAGCAGATAAATCACCAAAATCTGCTGCATCTCCAAGTGTTGCAATCTCAATAAAATCAATACTTTGTAACTCTGAACCAGAATATCCTCCAGCAATAATTCCTCTTGTTCTACTTGCACACCCAGCACAAACATTTCTACCTACACTCAGATCTCCAAAATCAAGTGCATTTCCAGTTGATTGTATGGTGACATAATCAATTATATTTGTTATAACAGTGCTTCCAGGATTATAGCTTCCTCCAGCAAAAATACCACGACCACCAATAATGGAAGATTCCTTAAGAATCACATCAACCCAAAGTTCACCTGTGTAATACTCAAGGTGACCACTATCAGTATTAAACCTTATCATCCCTTCTCCGGGACTTGAAGGTCTCTGTGCTGTTGAACCTGATGGTGGAACAAAATAGTTTGGTGATGAGAATGTAGAGATGCCAGATACTACTGGTGCTCCATCTTCATTCTCGTTAAAAAGATTACTTACATTAAGTCTTGACATAATTATAAACCTCCGTGACCGTTGGAACAAGCAAAACTCTGCTGTCTAGCAGATGTTAAATCACCAAAATCTGCTGCATTTCCCGTTGATGTAATGGTGACAAAATCTATTGTATTAAGTAAAGCATCACTTGGACCGCCTTGACCACCAGCAAAGACTCCTCTAGTGGGACTAGAGCAAGCAGCACGACCATTTCTTCTTGCCACGGTTAAATCACCAAAATCTTGTGCATTTCCTGTTGATGCGATAGTTACAAATTCAATGGTATTTACATTTGCAGGAGACACAAATCCAGATCCAAATAGTCCACGAGTTGAATTTGAACAAGATGCAAAGAAGGTTTTTGCTGTTATTAAATCACCAAAGTCTTGTGCGTTTCCTGTGGTAGAAATTGTAATAAATTGTATTGTATTAGTTGCTCCTGGTGCGCTACCACCACCAAAAAGTCCTCTGACTGAACTTGAACACCCTTCTAGTTGTTCGGTAGCAGCAACCAAATTACCAAAATCTACTGCGTTCCCTGTTGATGCAATGGTCACATAATCCATTACATCTGAAACTGATGAGGGACCATCACCACCACCCCATATACCTCTAGTTTGATTGGAGCAGGCAGCAAGTTGATTTCTAGCAACAGTTAAGTTACCAAAGTCTACTGCATTTGCAGTTGATGCTATGGTTACAAGATCTATTTTATTAGTTTTTGTTGGTGATGGTGAAGCACCACCACCAAAGAGACCTCTAGTGGCACTAGCACAACCAGCCGCAAGTCTGGTAGCAGCAACTAAGTCACCAAAGTTGTATGCATCTCCAAGAGTTGATATTGAAATATAGTTTATTGAATCTAAAAGGGTTGGAGTTAGTCCACCAGCAATTAATCCACGAACTCCTGTTCCACGAGTAGAGTTTGTTACTAATTGATTGCCAAGATTAGGAGACTCACCAAGTATCGTTGCCCAGTGGTCGTTTCTCCATACTTCAAGTCTTCCAATATCAGTATTAAACCTCAACATTCCTGGTGGAGGACTACTGGGTCTTTCTGCTGTTGATCCTGATGGTGGAACGAAATAATATGGTGATGTAAATGTTGTAAGTCCTACA
>VMHT01084183.1_pt1 | contig 10100 bp, 7 predicted proteins | sample 4693611 | NCBI WGS metagenome assembly VMHT01 (sample SAMN12280063, study PRJNA550983) | marine metagenome | isolation source: seawater sampled from same location over 5 years 0.02-0.2 micron viral filtrate | place: USA: collected off the coast of southern California halfway between the port... ...
CCAACTGAGCTACACCCCCACAGTTATTGAATTTAATGGTGGGCGGTAAAGGACTCGAACCTATGACCCTCTCGGTGTAAACGAGATGCTCTACCAACTGAGCTAACCGCCCTATTAAATAAAGTCGAGGTATACAATAAAAATTTTATAAAGTAAAAAAGTATTTAAATTGTAGTGTAATTTATGTAAATAGCGGTATTATTGATATTGTATGATTTTAACTTGTAATTCGTGCAGAAAAAAATTTGTTGTTCCAGATAATGCTATTACAGCTAACGGAAGAACGGTTCAATGTGGTTCCTGCGGAAATAAATGGAAACAATATCCTGAAAATAAAGTAAAAGAAATGAAGCCAGCGTCAGGTGCTCAAAAAATAATTTCTAAATCTCAAAAAAATTTACAAAAAAAACAAAAATCAAAAAAAGTTAAAAAAAGTGCTACAAGAAAAGCTAGGGATGTAAATTTATATTCGCCAGAATACCTAGCAAAAAAACACGGTATAAAACTAAGTGAGGATGTTAAAACCACTTCAATTAATAATAACGTATCTTTTGGATTTTATAATTCACTAATATTATATCTAGTGATAATTATTATTATGTCTAGAGGATTGTATTTTTTTCAAGATTTTGTGACTCAAAAATTACCTTTCACAGAATTTTATATAGATTACTTTTTTGAAAGTATTAAAAATATATTTGAAATATGGAAAAATCTGATTTCTAGTTACTAGTCTCCAACTCTTTAATATTTACAAAATTTTTGGATAAGTTTGTGTTATTTTTTTTAATGTCCTCATAAAAATTCCAAGCTAAAACTAGAAGAATATTTTTATTGTCTTTTATTTTTGATTTTTTCCTTATAGGTATTTTAACCCCAGGGATAAATTTGTTATGTTTTAGTTTATTATCCTCTACGATAAAATCAATTTCTTTTGATATTCCAAAAAAATTTAAAGCAGTAGTTGCTTTGGCTGGAGCACCGTAACCTATAATAATTTTATTTTTATCTTTAAGTTTTTTTATATTTTTTAAAACATTTTCTCTAATTTTATAAACTTTATCTCCAAATTTTTGATAAGTTTGAAAATTTTTAATTCCAAAAATCTCTTCTTCTTTAAGCATCTTGATTACACTTTTTTCGATTTTTACTTTTTTGTCTTTTTTTACATAGACTCTAATCGATCCACCATGAGTATTGACTTTTTCTGATCTAAAAACTTTAGCTCCAAATTGTTTAAAAAAATAAACCAATGATGTTAAGGACCAATAATTATAATGTTCATGATAAATATTATCGAAAGTTAAATCCTTAAGTGTATTCATTAAGTATTGAACCTCTATGACTATTGTTCCTTTTTTGCTTAACAAACTAAACATGCATTCAGCCATTTCTTTAAGTTTATCTGAATGAGCAAAAACATTTGAAGCCAAAATTAAATCTGCATTTTTTTTTATTTTTTTGAGATTTTTTTTCTCTAAAAAACCATTAAAAGTTTTAATTTTATTTTTATTTGCTAATTTTGCTAAGTTTTTTGCTGGTTCAACGCCAAGGACTTTTTTATATCCCAAATCTAAAAAAGGCCTCAACGCTACTCCATCATTACTACCTATATCTATAATGTAAGATTTTTTTTTGTTTAATTTTAAATCTTTAGAATATTTTTTTGCTGCATTTACAAAATGATCTCTAAAAGTTTTGGAAGTTGATGAAGTGTAAAGATAGTTTGAAAACATCTTTTTAGGATCAACTGCAACAGAAAGTTGACAGTTATGGCATTTATCACAATAGTTAACCTCTAAAGGGTATAAGTCGCATTTTTCACTTTTATTATTTAAAAGATTGTTAGCTAATGGTTGGTATCCTAATGAAACTACTCTTTGAAGTTTGGTATTTCCGCATGATCTGCATTCAAATTTATAACACTCTAAAAGTAAATTTTTTTCTTTTTCATCCACAAAGAGATGAGGGATGGTGTGGGTAATGCCATAATTTTCGTGATTTCTTTCACCTCTTACGAGATTTAAAAATGTTGTATCTTTTGTAAAAACCATTGTGTGTGCAACATTAGGTTTTATAATTGAAAGCTGACCTTCATTAACTACTTGAGTAATTTTCGGAGCATTGGGATTTAAAATATCTTGAAATATTTCAATTATTTGTCCTTTAGTAAATAAACATTTTTGTTCCTGTTGAGGGTGATAATGGTTTGCTCTAATAGTGCCTTTCTTTGAGTCAATTAAACCTATTAAGTTGATTGGCTCAGTAAGTTCATGATTACTTATAACTCCCCTATCATCAACGAATAAATTATTACCATCTTTGACAAATTCTAAATCTTTAATCAAACTTTGTTTTGACCATTTGTGTATCATTTCTTTTATATTTTCATTTAAGTTGTAAAGAAATTCAAAACCAGTATTTAATAATTTCTTATTAGATAATGAAAAACCAAGATTAGGAACTTCATCATTAGTTTCTTTTAACGTAATTTTTGGATTGTGTTTTTTGCAAATTTCTGCGACTTCTTTCACGGTTAAAGTTTCTTTACTTAAATTAAATATTTCTTTATTTATTTCACTCTTTTCTTCCATAAACTTAAAACATCTAGCCACGTCTACTAATGGAACAAGACTTTTGATTTGTCTCCCCCCTGCAAAAAGTTTTAGTGTTCCGTTTTGAGAAGAAATTTTTGAAAATAAATTTGGCATAATGTCAATTCGCATCGTGTCGGATGAATATCCATAGACTGAACCCAGTCTTAAAATAATATAGTTTTTCCCTGATTTCTTGAGTTGATCTTCATTAATTGCTTTTGACGTAGAGTAAGATAATACTGGATTTGTTTTTTCATTCTCACTGATGTCTGTTCTTACTTCATTTATACCCTCAAAAACAACATGTGTAGACGGGAAAATAATCTTACATTTATTGCTTATTGCGTCTAAAATATTTTGTGTTCCTATTTCTCCTACTTCTTTAATTTTATCATCTTGGATTTTTGATGAATCATTTTTTGTTCTTGGAACATCTGTTATGCCTGCTAAATGATGGACTAAATCTGCATCCTTACATAATTTAAGCATTAAATCTTTATCAAGAATATCCCCTTGGATAAATTCCATATTCCAATTACGAATTTGATTAACTCTTTCAGATATAAATCGATTGTCTATAACTACGATATCATGATGCCAGCTAACTCCGGAATATAATTTGCATAGTTCAGTGCCTATGTAACCTAATCCTCCTGTAATAATAATTTTTTTTTTCATCGATGCTTAATTAATATTTACATATATTATATTATGTTATAACTCAAATAACATGAACATTTTTGATTGCTTCATGTATTATGATGAAGACTTGCTTTTAGACCTCAGGCTTAATACTTTAGACAAATACGTTAAAAAATTTGTTATAACTGAAGCCACTTATACTCATAATGGTGACAAAAAAAATTTACTTTTTGACATTAATAATTTCAAAAAATTTAAAGACAAAATTGAATATATCATTGTGGACAAACAGCCGAATAATATTCTTCAATTAGAAAACCAGGACACAAAAGATCGTAGAGGTGAAAAATTAATTTTAAATGGTATGGCAAGAGACTATTTCCAAAGAGAAAATTTATCAAAAGGACTGACAAAAGCAGAAGGAAATGATTTAATTCTGATAAGTGATTTAGATGAAATTCCAAATTTTGATAATTTATCTTTTTCAAAAATTAATAATCAAATTGTGCTTTTCAAACAGAAAATGTTTTATTATAAATTGAATTTACTTTATGAGGATTTTACATGGTTGGGTACAAAAGCTGTCAAATTCAAAAACTTTATCTCTCCACAATGGCTTCGAAATATAAAAGGAAAAAAATATCCTTTATGGAGAGTTGATACAATGTTTTCAAAAAAAAAATACTCTAACTTAATGTTTGTTGAAAACGGTGGATGGCACTTTACTTGTTTAAGAACACCTGAAGAACTGGAGAAAAAGCTTTTAAATTTTGCTCATCATTATGAATTTGAAGAAAGTGGTCTTAAAATTAATGACCTAAAAAAATTGATCATTGAAAAAAGAGTTATGTATGATCACAATATAGATCAAAGAGGGTATAAATGGTCTGGCAAAGCTAAATTAAAAAATATAAATATAGAAAATCTGCCTTATCACATTATTAATAATTTAAGTTTGTATAAGGAGTGGATCGATTAAACACTTTTATTAATGTGTGCTTAACTCTTTTTTATTTTTCTCATTTTTAGAAATTTGATCAACTTCTACCCACTCTACTCTCTTGAGGGGCTTTGTTAAAGCAACTTTTAATACTTCGTCTACATTTTTAACAGGTATTATTTCTATAGAGTCCAAAACAGTTTTGGGAACTTCAACTAAATCTTTTTTATTTTCAATCGGAATTAAAACTTTTTTAATGCCAGCTCTGTGTGCAGCTAATAATTTTTCTTTCAGCCCACCAATTGGAAGCACCAGTCCTCTTAGAGTTATTTCTCCAGTCATTGCAACGTTTTTATTTACGGGAATTTCTTTAATTGCAGATATAATTGATGTGACCATGCCTACACCAGCTGAGGGCCCATCTTTTGGAGTGGCTCCTTCTGGAACGTGTATGTGAAAATCTTTTTTATCAAATATTGGAGGTATAATTCCATAATCTAAACTTTTTGATCTTATGTAAGATTTAGCTGCTTTAACCGACTCTTGCATAACGTCACCTAACTTTCCTGTGATTTGCATTTTTCCCTTACCTGGCATTACTACAGACTCTATTTTGAGAATTTCACCCCCTACCTCAGTCCAAGCAAGACCGGTTACCACACCGACTCTATTTTCTTCCTCGATTTCACCATAATTAAATTTTGGAACTCCTAGTAAGTCTTTTAAGTCATTTTCGTTTATTGAATTATTTGCTTTTTCATTGCTGTCAATCTTTTTTACTAATTTTCTTGCAATTTTTGAAATTTCTCTTTCAAGATTTCTTACACCGGACTCTCTAGTATAGTTTCTTATAATTTTTCTATTTATATCAGTATCAATAGACCATTCATCTTTTTTTAAACCATTATTTTTACTCTGATTTGGTATTAAGTATTTTTGAGAAATATTTATTTTTTCATCTTCTGTATAACCTGATAATCTTATTACCTCCATTCTGTCTAAAAGAGGAGGAAGAATATTTAGAGTATTTGCTGTCGTCACAAACATTACATCAGATAAATCATAATCAACTTCTAAGTAATGATCATTAAATTCTTTATTTTGTTCAGGGTCTAACGCTTCTAATAAAGCTGATGAAGGGTCCCCCCTATAGTCATTACCTACTTTATCTATCTCATCAAGTAAAAATAATGGGTTTTTTGTTCCAGCTTTCTTCATCATTTGAATTATTTTACCTGGTAAAGATCCAATATATGTTCTTCTATGCCCTCTTATTTCGGCTTCATCCCTAATACCACCTAATGAAATTCTTATAAATTTTCTGTTAGTTGCTTTTGCTATTGATTTTCCTAAAGATGTTTTACCCACACCCGGCGGTCCAACTAAACATAAAATTGGTCCTTTCATCTTTTGGATTCTTTTTTGGACAGCTAAAAATTCTATAATTCGTTCTTTAACTTTTTCTAAACCGTAATGATCTTCATCAAGAATTTTTTGCGCACTTTTTAAGTCAGTGTTAATCTTAGATTTAGTTGACCACGGAAGTTCTGTCATCCAATCTAGATAATTTCTCACAACTGTGGCCTCTGCCGACATTGGGCTCATAGATTTTAGCTTTTTCAATTCTGATAGACATTTTTCTTTTGCAAGTTTAGGCATTTTTGCATCTGAGATTGCTTTTGATAAAGTTGTTAATTCATCCTTTCCTTCATCAATTTCTCCTAGTTCTTTTTGAATAGCTTTTAACTGTTCATTTAAATAATATTCTCTTTGAGTTTTTTCCATTTGATTTTTCACCCTGCCACGAATTTTTTTTTCGACCGATAAAACACTAGTTTCTTTTTCAATTAATTGATGTATTTTTTCTAATCTCTTTTTAAGATCAAGCGTTTCAAGTAATTCCTGTTTTTCAAATATTTGAATATTTAGGTTTGAAGAAATATTATTTGCTATTTGTGAAGGATTCTTTAGGTTTTTTAAATTGCCTGCTCCTTCGATTTGCTCTTTTTTATTTAGAATTTGTAATCTCTCAAACTTTTTAATTAGACCAAGAGCAAGTGGTTCAAGCTCTTTTGACATATTTTGATCTTCTGTTATCTCAACCTCGCAAGTTAAAAAGTCATTATTTTTTTCATCGTGTTCTAATATTTTTACTCTTTTTTCACCTTCAACTAATACCTTAACAGTTCCGTCTGGAAGTTTTAAAAGTTGTAACACTTTACTAAGGCAACCATATTGATATAAATCTTTACCACTCGGATCATCAATCTCAGAATTTTTTTGTGTAGCTAAAACAATTGATTTATCTGATTTCATTACCTCCTGAAGAGCCTTTATAGATTTTTCTCTTCCAACAAAAAGTGGAACTACCATAGATGGAAAAATCACTATATCTCTAAGAGGCAATAAAGGTTTTAAGTAAGAAGCTTTCATACAATATTATATGGCGATTAATGCGCTAATATCAAGAAACAAATTTGCTTTAAGCTACTGATGTTGATGTTTTTTTACCATATGTGACAATCGGGTCTGACAAACCGTTCACAGATGATTTATCAACGGTCACTTTAACAACATTATCCATATCTGGTAATTCAAACATTGTTTTTAAGAGAATATTTTCTAAAATTGATCTCAAACCTCTTGCGCCAGTTTTTTTTGAGATAGCTTTTTTTGCTATTTCAGAAATTGCTTCATCTTTAAATTCTAATTCTACTTCCTCAAATTCAAATAACCTTTGGTATTGCCTGATTAAAGAATTTTTTGGTTCTTTTAGAATTTTTACCAACGATTTTTCATCTAAATCATCTAGTGTTGCTATAATTGGCATCCTTCCAATAAATTCTGGAATGAGCCCGTATTTAATTAAATCTTCTGGTTCTAGCAACTTCATAATTTCTGAAAGAGGTTGCTCTTTATAATTTTTGACCTTAGCTCCAAAACCTATTGAACTACCCTTCCCTCTGCTATCGATTAATTTATCTAATCCTGCAAAAGCACCTCCACATATAAATAAAATGTTTGTTGTATCAACCTGTAAAAACTCTTGCTGGGGATGTTTTCTTCCACCCTGAGGGGGCACACTAGCAACTGTACCCTCCATAATTTTAAGTAAAGCTTGTTGAACGCCCTCTCCAGAAACATCTCTAGTGATAGATGGATTTTCAGATTTTCTACTTATTTTATCGACTTCATCAATATACACTATTCCCCTTTGGGCCTTTTCAACATTATAATCTGCAGCTTGTAATAATTTTAGAATAATATTTTCAACGTCTTCACCAACATACCCTGCTTCAGTAAGAGTAGTTGCGTCAGCCATAGTAAAAGGAACATCCAAAATTCTTGCTAAAGTTTGAGCTAATAAAGTTTTACCACACCCTGTTGGTCCAACTAATAGTATGTTTGATTTTGACAATTCAATATCTTTATTATTTTTAGTTTCATGATTTAATCTTTTATAATGATTGTGTACGGCAACAGACAATATTTCTTTTGCAAATTTTTGGCCAATGACGTAATCATCTAATACGTTACAAATTTCTTTTGGTGAAGGTACTCCATCCGTATTTTTGACAATTGAGCTTTTATTCTCTTCTTTTATAATATCCATACAAAGCTCTACGCACTCATCACAAATAAAGACTGTTGGGCCAGCAATAAGTTTTCTTACCTCGTGTTGGCTTTTTCCACAAAAGGAGCAGTATAAAATATTTTTATTATTTTTTTCCGACATATCGAATCAATAAAACTAATATAGAACTCTACTAAATACTTAGCAAGTTGAAGTTGTAAAATAATCTATATATGGTAATTTATTTTCGTTTTTCCACAACAGAGTCAATCAAACCAAATTGCATGGCATCATCTGCTGTCATGAAGTTATCTCTTTCTAAAGCTTTTGAAATCTCTTCAACAGTTTTACCGGTGTGTTTAGAATAAATTTTATTTAGTCTTTCTTTTAAAGATAAGATTTCTTTCGCATGTATTTGAATATCAGTCGCTTGACCTTGAAAACCTGCTGATGGTTGATGAACCATAATTCTAGAATTAGGCAAAGAAAATCTTTTTCCTTTTTCTCCTGCTGCTAAAAGAAAGGACCCCATAGATGAAGCTTGACCTATACAAAGAGTTGAAACTGGTGAATTGATATATTGCATTGTATCGTAAATTCCTAACCCGGCTGTTACTAACCCCCCAGGGCTATTAATATAAAAATTAATTTCTTTATTTGGGTTTTCAGACTCTAAAAATAATAGCTGAGCAGTAACAAGTGATGCTACTGCATCATTAACTGGGCCAACTAAAAAAACTATCCTCTCTTTTAGTAATCTAGAATAAATATCGTAAGCTCTTTCTCCTTTGCTTGTTTGTTCAACAACCATAGGGATCAAGCTATTCATTTTCTCTTCTAATTCACGACTCATTATTGGTTTATACAACTATTGGTTACTTTTTACTATTTTTTTTTGATTTTAACTTACTTTTTACAGGAGATAAGTTTTTAGATTTCTCAGTATCTATATTTGGTTTATTAAATTCACTAATTATTTTTTCAGCTTCTTGAGTGCTAATTTCTTTAGATGCTAGATTTATTTTTGATTTAATAAGATCAATTATTTTTTCTTCATACAAAGATCCTTTTAAACTTTGAGAGGCACTTGGGTTTTTTTGATAATACTCTAGCACCATTTTTTCTTGACCGGGCATACCTTTTATTTGTTTTTGTATTTCATTTCTAACTTCATCATCTGAGACTTTTAAGTTATTTTTTTCTCCATATTCATTTAATAATAATCCAAGTTTAATTCTGGATTTTGCTAGCTTTTCATTTTTAAACTTATGTTTATCTTTATCTTCTGGTTTAAGATTCTGTGTCATTATTGTAATTTCCTGATCTATTAAATTTTGAGGTAAGTCAACTTGATGGTATTTTTCAATTTGATCTAATATTTCTTTTTTTGTAATTGAGTTTAACGCTTGAGAATATTGACCTGAAATTTGTTTTTCAATTAAAGATTTTAAATCCTTGATATCTTTTGCTCCCATTAATTTTGCAAAATTGTCATCAATTTTACTAGCTTTAGGTTTTTTTACATTTAAAATTTTACAATCAAATTTAGTTTTTTTGTTAGCAAGTTCTTTTTTAGGATGATTTGCTGGGAGAGTGGCATCTAATATTATTGTATCATTTTTTTTTGCACCAACTAGTTGCTCATCAAAACCCTTTAAAAAAAGATTTTTTCCTAACTCAAGTTGCACACCTTTGCCTTCACTTCCTTCAAATTTATTACCATCAACTGTAGCTGAATAGTCAAAAGTAATTTGATCACCAATAGTTGCTTTTTCATTTTCATTTTTATCTTCAAACTGTTTATTTTGATTTGCAATTTCTTCTAATTTTTCTTCAATAATTTTACTTTCAATTTTTACTTTAAAACTCGTAGCTTTAAATTTATCAAAACTTTTTAAACTCACATTCGGCAAACAATCTATCTGGAGTTCGTAGTTTAAATCTTTTCCCTCGCCAAACTGTTTCAAATCTATTTTTGGTTGACCAGCAACTTTCAATTTTTTTTCATCTATAGCTTTAGTTGTTGTTTCTCTTAAAATCTTATCTACTACTTCTCCGTATATAGATTTTCCAAATTGACTTTTAATCACTTCTGGGGGAACTTTTCCTGGTCTAAATCCTTTTAAGGCTACTTCTTTCTGTAGTTCCAAAAGTCTTTCATTCAATTTTGTCTGTATGTTTTTTTTATCAACTATAACAGATAAAATTGTTCTAAGTCCTTTTTTCGATTTTACTTCTACTTTCATAATATTTTGGTGGGCAAGAAGAGACTCGAACTCTTAAGCCTTGCGGCACTGGTTTCTAAGACCAGCGCGTATACCAATTCCGCCACTTGCCCATTTAATAA
>VMHT01093885.1_pt1 | contig 10098 bp, 10 predicted proteins | sample 4693611 | NCBI WGS metagenome assembly VMHT01 (sample SAMN12280063, study PRJNA550983) | marine metagenome | isolation source: seawater sampled from same location over 5 years 0.02-0.2 micron viral filtrate | place: USA: collected off the coast of southern California halfway between the port... ...
CGGAGTATTACCTCCCGATTGTGAATTTCCACCATCATTTCCTTGACCTACTGTTCCAGTACCACCATCGTTTGGGCCAGAAGCACCTCCACCAGAACCACCTTCTCCACCACCAGAAGCACCTGTGTTACTTCCTTGTCCATAACCACCACCTATTGCAGTTACAGTTGTAATTCCTGATCCTGATATAGTAGTATTTCCACCATCGTGACCATCTGTATTACTTCCTTGAGAAGCACCACCCTGTCCGATTACACAAGTAATAACATTTGTAGGAGTAAAAGTAAGTGTTGAAGTTAAATATCCACCAGCACCTCCACCTCCAGCATAACCTCTACCACCAGAACCACCTCCAGCAATAGCTAGATAAGATGCTGAATAAGTTTGTGGTGTTTCTAAAACAACTGTTCCATCATCAATTGGTATCCAACCTTGAGTAGAACCAGAATAAACAATATGAACTGTTTCTCCATCAGTATCATAGACAGGAACAGGAGTTGTGTTACCTTGAAATTTTGATCCACCTAAATTTAAAGTTACAGCATTTGTTCCCCATTTTCTTGCAAAATCAGAAAAAACTATTTCATCTCCAACAGATGGCGAAGATGGAAGTGTAAGTGTACAAGCATTAGATGTTGTATCAATCCAAATACCTTTTCCAGAAGAAGCTGTATGTGTTGAAGCTGTAACAATTGAAGATTGCCAATCTGTGCCACCTACTCCTGATGCTACTCCCAATGATGATACTTTTGTTAATGCCATATTTTTTTATCCTTAATAGTTAATTCCTATGCCGTGTAATTGTGTTTCTTTTGAACCTTGACTTTGGTTTGCCCATTCTACTTTATAACGAACATCTGTTCCTGAAGTACAAGTTGTTTCTCCAAGTCTTACTTGTTTTACCCCTGTTGAATAAACAGGAGTGATCGCAGAATAGCTTGATGCTTCTGTCCAATTTGTACCACCATTACAAGTGAAATAAACTTTAAGATCAGTTCCTAGTGTAGCAGTTCCATTAGAATCTTTGTATAACATTGTTCCCCCAACTTTTGTTTTAGCAGAGCCAACTGTGTTTGTATTTTGTATTGCAGTTCCTGTTGCATTCGCAACTAGACCATAAGGTTCTGTATTTGGTGTAAAACTAGCAGTTGATGTTGATAAAGCACTTCCATTTACAAATAATAATTCTTCAATATAACCATTCCATTTTCCCCCATTATCTGAACTTGCACCAACTTTATAATCTCTTGAACCTACATTAATTGAGGTACTAGCATTACTAACTGAATTTGTCCCTATACTTGTACCATTAACATGGTAATAATAAGTATTACTGCTTTTGCTAACTCTTATATGATACCAAGTATCTGCAACCCAACTGTAAGGATTGCTATGTATATCAACAACTGTCCCACCATGATTTGCGTACCATGCAAATTCATTATTAGTTTGTATTCTCCAACCCCAGCCATCATGGTCAGTATCAACAACACCATAACCACCTTTACTTAATATATATCTTTCAGAGTTTAAAGATCCACTATCAATTCTAATCCAAGCCTCAATACTAAAATTATTTGTTCCAATATTAAAATGTGAACTAACTGAACTATGAGTACCACCTATATTACCATTATTTACTGCTCTAACAGATGAACTACCAAATTTTGCTTGTGCTGTGCTGTGAGTATAATTATAAACATTTGGAATACCAACACTTGTTCCACTTGTGTCAGTAAAAGTTGTACTTCCATTTGATGTTTCGGATTGTAATAAAAATTTAGAATTAGTTGGTATTGCTATTCCACCAATAGAAGAAACAAAACCACTTCCTACTGAAACATCTGTTTTAGTTCCTAAAGTATCTGTTGCGAAAGTGTCAATGTGTTGGTTTGGTAAATTAAAAGAAGCTGAACTTTCGTTTGTAGCTTCTCTTAATGCTAAAGCTGTTATGTCAGATTTAATTGGTTGTAAATCTGTTGTTGCATTAGTTAAAAAACTTTCTGCGAAAGTACCTGATGTAATTTTAGATGCTGGTAAATCAGGAACATCGTTTGCAGAGATTGGTGCTGGTGCTACTGCTCGACCTATAAATGCCATATCTTAATCCTATGTTATTTCTAAAATACTTAATGTTGCGTCAATTTTAGATGCAACTGAACAATCAATTTTCATTACATCAGTTGTTTGCATAACATATTTACCACCTGATAAAACTTCAAGTGAACTCCCAGCTGGTATTGAAACATCTTTAACTACAAAAACTTCTTGGTTTGTTTCTGTATCTGATGTATTTGAATCTATTTTTACTGAAGCTGTTACTGATGTTGTATGAACATTACAAAGAGTTAAACCAATTACTACTGTCGTTGTAGAAGATGGAACTGTATATAATGTTAATGGTGTTCCAGCCGAACTAGGCATTGCATCATTTGTTTTAACTTTAAAAGTATTTGCCATAATATTATCCTTTTAACCTATCCGAGTGCTATTGCAAGTGGTAATGCGTTAGGGTCGGTTTCAGTTATTGTTCCTGTTACTGCAACTCCACTTGGTAATGTTATTGCGTTTGTTGATGTGTTAATTGTAAATAATTCTAAGTTATCTGTTCCATCATTTACTTTAATTTTTATAGTATTTGATGTTCCATTATCTACCCATATAGTTCCAGCTACTGCTGAACTAGGTGCAGAACTTCCTATATTAGAAGAATTTACTGCTGTTAAAATATTATTAAGTTCCGTACGAAATGATGCGAAACCTTGATTGTCCAAAACGTAATCTGATACTTGTGCCATAGATTCCTTTATATTTTATAATGGTTACGATTTCAAGCCATATCCTTGTGCTTGATAATCAAATGTTCTACTTATTCCTACATTACTACTATTAAAGAACTGAATTGTAAATCCATTTTTTGTCTTATTTGTTATTTTAAAAAATTCTCCTACATTCATACTTTGACCAGCTATTGATAAACTAGGAGTAGCAAAGAAAGAATTATTAAATGTAATATTACTTCCACTAGCTGAAGAAACTATATCTTCTCCTGTATCTACTCTTTTTTCAAAATTAACTGTAAATTTTAAATCGTGTACTTTTGATCTAACCTTTTTATTATCACAAGTTAGCTTTGCTCTAAATTTAAAATACCTACCTTTTAAAGTAGTTTGTTGTGCTATCTTTCTATAATTAGAAATTGAACCTAATCCTGTATCAGAAAATCCTACTTGTATTTCTGCACCACATTGTACTTCAGGGCTACCATCAAATGGGGCTTTGGCATCTTCAAATTTCGTAGCACCTCTACCATCATCAAATAAATCGTATTCATCCTCTGAACTCATTCCTAGTTTAGCACCGAGTGTTACATCATAGATTGCATCTAAACTTAAAGTATTATCAAATGTATAAAAACCATTTGGTTGAACATTACCATTAAAGTTTGTTGGATTAGAAGTAGAATCAGTTCCACCTAAATCAAACACACCCTCTGCTGATTCAAGGTTACCTACACCATCATCAAAGTTTGTTATTGTATCTAGAATTAAGACTTTTCTGTTTTGGTTATCAACTGATAAAGCAACATTACTATCTCTTGTTCCATTAAAATTTGCCATAATTACTCACTAAACGATTGGGTTGTTACAAAATTATTTAATCCTGATATTACAGTAGTTACAATAGTTTCACTAGCACTTGAATTTCCTAATTTATCTACTGCTTTTATTAAAAAAGTTCCTGTTTGTGCATTAACAGTAACTGTATTTGATTTTCTTCTTACTACTTTTGTTAATGGTGTACTTTCATTCCATACTGCACCTACAAGAACATCTTGGTATCTAATCTCGTACCAAGAAATATCTAAATCTGCGACAGGCGTCCAAGAAAGTTCCATTTGATTTGAACCTACTAAACTAACAGATAAATCTTCAACATCTGCTGGAGTTTCTGTTGCACCAATTATCTTTCTTGATGCAGAAGCATATGTACTTGAAACTCCAAGAGAGTTGATTGCCTTAACGCGCACATCATAAGTGGCATCGTCAATAACATTTAACAACTCATGTCTTAACTGTGTACCATTAGAAATAATTTTAAAATTAGATTCTGTACTTTGTTTTGCTTCAACTTGATAATATTGAACAAACTTATCAGGACTTGCAACTATGTTTATATTTAATCTAGTGATTACAATACCATCAGCATATTCAATCATTTCATCTGTAAGTGAAACAGAAGCTGGTGGTTGGATATTGTTTGGATTAGGTAAGTTTGTTGTTGGAACAGCAGTTGCCTGAGTCTTGGTTGCCCATGTGTAATGTGCATTTTGATGTTCAACTAAATCTAAACCTAAAGTGTAATCAGGATTAAATTTAATTGCTAACACTCTGAAAGGTTTGGAACTGAAACCAATTGAGCTATGAGTAACATTTACAATATCTCCTATCGCTAAATCGTATGCACTAAAAGCAACATTAATTGAAAGTCTTAGAGAATCTCTTGTTCGTCTAAGTATAACTTCTGCCATTTCTTCTGCTTGATATGTATTAGTAATAACTTTACCAAATTCAAATCTACCCTCTAACAAAAACCCACCATCATCTGTTTTCATTGTTGCGTGTTTATCTGCTGTTGGTAATCCACTATCATCTATTGGTGGAAACTGTACTTCATCAACTTGAAAATTCCGATCAGGATTAACATAAGATACGATAACTCTATTATATTTTTCATTCTTAGCTGGTGTTTGTAATGAATAACCACCTATAATATCATCTTCAGTTATAGTTATTGTTGCACTTCCTATTGTTTCTATAATCAAATTATATTTTCCAGCAGTATAAGGTAAATAACCTCTACATCCTTTTAACAATTCTCTAACATTTTCTAATAATTTTTTTGATGTATCTATAACTCCATTTGTATCAAAAATATTTATATTACTACCACCTGAATATGGAGTTACTTGTGTAACGCAAACTTGTGAAGCATTATAAAAACTTTGTAAATTTATTTCATTAGTAGTTAAACCTTTTCCATATCTAGTGTTTGTTAAATAGTCTAATAAACACCAAGCTGGGTTTGAAGAATGAGCTGGCGTTTGTGCAACAAGACTAGAATTGTAAGCTACAACTTTTTTACCTTTAATTTTAGCTTGTATCTTTGGTATTCCTGAATATACATCTTGATTCCATTTAAACCTAAATGCTAAATAACATATCCCTGATAATTTATGATTGCTTCCCCAATTTGACAAAGTAGATAACAAACTAGATGAACTTTGACCATCTGTACCAAAATGAGGTTCAACAATAATAGTACTTTCAGCAGAACCATTATCTTCATTTGGATCAGCTTTATAAAAAGTTGAATCTGAACTATCTACATTTCTTTGAACATTATCAGATAACGCTCCATCAAAAGTTACGACTTCTTCATTCACTCTTATTTCTTCTATTGAATTTATTTCTCCCTCACAAAGTACTAAAGCAACGTAAAGATAGGTATTGTCAGTTCCTGAAGTTTCTACAAATACTCTTGTGCCTCCTACTAATCTTTCGCCATATATTACAGGAATATTTGCATCATTACTTTGTTTGTTTAAAAGAACTCCTGTTTCAAAATCATCTGCTTCATTAACACCAAAGTCAGGCAAGTCAGGTACTTTAGGTCTAAACAACCAAGCAATTGCAACAGTAGCAATTAAAGCAACAATAGGATTAGAAAAAAAACTTATAACTGCACTAATAGGATTCCAACCTTTGTTGTGTGTTAAATAACCATTTGCAAAGAAAGTATTATCTTTATCTAATTCAAATATGTAAGTTTGTGTATCTTTAATTTTTTCAGTTATAGATAACAATTTAGACTTTATAATTTTACCATCTTGTAAATATAAGCCAACTGTACCTACTTTTAATTGTTCTACATTTTCAAAGTCGTATCTGTCTTTAGTTAATTTTGGATTGTAAGATGCCCATGTTTCTTTTTCAGAATCATAAAAAGGATGGTCAAATGTGTTAGTAGTTATTCCATGTTCCCATTTTAATTCAACCATATCATTATGAATAGGTTTCATTAACTTAACTACTTTAGCTTTAGATAATTGTTTATTCCAAGATAATACGTTATCGCCTACTTGTATATCTTCTATGTTTTTTGAAGTACCGTCAGGTAGTTTAACTTTTGTTCCAGCAATAAAACAAAATATAAATGATTTAATTCCTGTTTTGTTAATAGGTTTTCCATAACCACCTAATTGTTTTAATATTTTTTCTTCATCTTTGTTAATGTATGCAATAAACTCTCCTGTTGGTGCATATCTATTAAGTATTTTTTTTGAAAATTTAATTAAAAAGTTATCTAACCATTTAAACATTATTCTCTACCCCACTTAATATCTAAAACAGTTTGTGAACTAAAATCCATACCAACATCTGTACTAAAGAATCTTTGTTGTGCAGTATTGTTTGTTTTACGACCGTTCTTTTTTTCAAAGTCAGCCCAATGAGAAACAACTGATAAAGTAACAGTACTTGAATTTTTGGTTTCATTAATGTTAAAATTTTCTATGTTTCCTTTATATAACAAAAAAGGATCAGGAATAATTGCATTGTTAGAATCTAATAAACCTCTATGAATAGTAACTGATCTGTTTGCTATATTTTCATTTAAAACAGTTGATATAAAAGTTTGATTAGCACCTGATAAAGAAACTGAAACACTTGATTTAGTAACGTCTATTTCTTCACTAAAATCTGAAATACCAATAATAAAACTAGATGGAGAATAAGTAACTGAACTACCAGATATTGAAGAAGTTAAACTATAAGTAGAGTCAGTAAAATTTACAGGAGTACTAAAATTTATTGTAAGTAAATGAAATGGTCTAATATCATTCGTCGCTAATGCTGTCTTGATTGATGATGTTAAATTCCTTGTCATTATGTTTCTCGTAGGTTGTTCTTACTAATTTCTCAGTTCCTTTTATCATAGTAAATTCAAACTTGCCATCTGGTTTTTTATACTCCTTGAGATCATTTGTTTGAGTATTTATTTCACTTTCATCGACTATGACTTCAGCAACAAACTCAGCAGTAACTAGATGGGTTATTTTGTATTTCATTAAAGAGCTTCTTCTACATCCATTTCATAAGTATAAAGAAGTTTTCCATCATTAGTAGTTCCTGTTGCTCCAAAGTCTTGAATATCATTTGTTAAATAAACTGTAAATGAAACATTGTCATAAGTAACTACTGAATCATTTGATATTGTTGAAACTAAAGGTGGTTCTATTGTAACTGTTGAAGCATTACTTGAAGCCTGAACATCTGCAACAACCATATATACTTTACTATGAGAAGCAAACTTGATAAAATCGCCACTTTTAAAAGCATGAGGATTATCGTTTTGGTGTCCGTCCATGTTAATTGTTGTATCTCCAACTGCATGATCTCCATTTACTAACACTGTTCCTGATTCGTTACCTCTTGCATTTTTTACTTCAGGTGGAACTATTGTAAAATTTTCTTTTCCTGATCTTTGTTTAACTATAAATGCCATTAGTTCTCCATAAACATCTGATCTAGTTCCTGTTTTTATAGAAACAGTAAATGCCCATCTTTGATTATCAATTTGTCTTGCAAGTTTTTTTCCTGATACACTTTTTGAAATAATAGTATTTTGGATTGACTTTATTCCTAAAGTATCAAATTTAGAATTGGATATTGGAAATGCACCAGCCATTAAATTAAACTCTCCCTACCTCTTTCATTAACTGCATTGTTAATTAATTGAGTTATTGCACCTCTTGATCTAACTAATAATTCTTCAAATCCTGAAGCATCTACTGTGTTAATGTTAAAATTAACTGTTGTTGACCCTCCACCTGATATACCTCTTGCAGATTGAGTTATTTGTCCTGTACTATTTGGAACGAACATTTCTGGCCCTCTTTCACCAACCACAATTGGTCTTCCTTTTGATACTGCTCCACCTTTTGCAAATCCTGCAAATCCTAGTAAGGCCATTGGATTACCTGACATAGCCATCATAGCCATTTTAATTTTTAATTGTTTTTTATTTTCACTTGTAATTTTTTCTTCAGTTTCAAGTTCGTCTTTTTTCAATATTTTAGCGATAGTTAGCAAAGCTATTTGTTCTATTAATCCAGCAATAATATTAACCATAATTTGTTGTGCTATTTGTTTCATTGATTGTCCAAAGTTTTTACCAAGAACTACTACTTCTGCTAATCCTTTTGACATTCTTTTAATTCCACCAAGTATTCCTTTAGCTATTGTTTCATTAATAGATTCTAATTTTTTCTTGATTGATTCTTTTAATATTTCTCCTACTTTTTCAAAATCAACTCCTGTTTGTTTAACATCTTTTTCTACTTTACCAGCTAACTCTAAAAGTTTTTTCATTTCTTCGTTAGTTAATTCCATATTCTTCATTATTTTTTCTATAAATTTTTCTACTGCTTTTGTTGCAACCATCCAATCTTCAGTATTTTCTGCAGATGCTCTTGTTTGTGCATTTAGTTCAGCTAATGGTGTTTGTAATCTTTCAGCCGCATCTTTAAATTCTTTTACAGTTTCCATGTTAGCTTTAAAAGTTTCTTCTGAGATTAATTTTAAGAATCTCATTGATTTTGCCATACCCTCTATCATAGAACCATAAGCACTAGATAGACTTCCTAACATTGATCTTAATGAATCAAAAATAGAACCAAGAAGTAAAACTAATAACTTACCTCTACCACCTAACATAAGAAAACCAACTACACCTAATTCTTGAACTCCTCTTGGTAATGATTTTAAAACTTCCATTGTTCCTTTTATTGCGTGAGCAACAAACATAAATGGTCTTCGTAATGAATCTACAATTACAGCTCCACTAATTAATATTTGTTTAGTAATGGTAATTAAAAAATCTGAAGTTCTTGCACTAGCTTTTGCTAATGCCTCTCCATTTTGTTCAATCATATCATTTAAAACAACAAGACCATTTTTTATAAAATCAAAGAACCCAGCTCTGTTTGTTTCTAGTTTAAATTTAAAAAGTTTATCTCCTAACATTGAAAGTGTTCCTGTAAAGGTTACTGCCATAACTTTCATAGCATTTCCAAATTCTCCATCTGGACCAAATACTTTAAAAAAGGCATCTCTAGTTTCTTTAGCAGTTTTTTTAGCTCCAGCTTCAAATCCTAATAAAGAACGAACACCTCTTTCTCTCAATACATCAGCGGCCGCTATACCACCTGAGAATGCTCTTTGAATTTGTGTTGCAGTAATAGCAAAGTCAAGTCCTGTTACTGTTGCAACATTACCGGTAACTTCTAAAATTTTTGCAAGTTCTTCTGCATCTTTAGATACAACAGCTAGATTTCCTGAAGCCGCTGAAATTTCTCCAAGTGAAAAAGGTACTTTAGCCGCAAAATTAATTAATTCATTAAATGCTTTATTACCCTCTTCCATTCCTTTAAATAGAAATGCAAATCTAACACCTAAATTTTCTACTTGTGATCCAACACTTAATAATGATTTAATTACTAATGCACCACCTATTCCAGCTAATGCACCTTGTATTGAAAATACAGTTCTTTGTAATCTACCTAATCCAGCTTGAACAGAACCTAATGCTTGTTTTGTTTTATCTTTTGCAAGAATATTTATAAGTAAATTTTGAGCCATATTTATTTCTTCATGTTAGCTTTGGATTGTTCACTTTCATCTAACATAAATCCAACCCAAAGATTAAACTCATATTCACTCATCTGACTCAATTCAGATAAATTTATTTTGAGCCTATCTGCTACTATTAGCATATTTTTTAGCTCTATGTCAGTATTTACTTTTTTTTTAAATCCTCGGCACTTGGAGTTTGAACCATAGCAACTGCTATTCTAGAAAGAACATCTGAATCTACTTTATGATTTAAAACTAATTTGTCTTCTAAGGAGAATAATTTATCGCCATTTTTGTCTAATGCTTTCATTAAGACAACATCGGCTAACAAACCAGCATCATTAAGATTTTCAGTTTTGTTAAATAGTTTTTTCTTTTCTGCAAGTGTTATTGGTTGCCAATA